>SDBS01002317.1_pt1 | contig 19125 bp, 13 predicted proteins | sample 2277091 | NCBI WGS metagenome assembly SDBS01 (sample SAMN10404972, study PRJNA504765) | marine sediment metagenome | isolation source: marine sediment core GS10_PC15, 163 cmbsf | place: Arctic Ocean: Southern Knipovich Ridge | collected 2010 | reverse complement strand
AAAATTACTACTATAAAAAGCCATAAATCAGGAGATTTTTTTTCTATTAGCATCTAAATATAACCTCATATCTAGCGTGGAGCGTACAGCGTTTAGCGTATAGGAATTCAGTATCGTGTATCGCGTTAAAGTTAACCGGTTACCCAGTTTACCGGTTAACCAGTTTAAAACTAAATTCCACTAATTTATTAGAAAATTCCACATTTACTCATCACTTATTACTGTATTTTGCTATATACTCGATACTTATTTCTTAACGATATACGACATACGAAATACTATATACTAAATACTGGCTATTCCAATAATAGCCAGTATTATTCCCGCTACCCAAAATCTGATAATAATTTTAGGTTCTTTCCAGCCACAGAGCTCAAAATGATGGTGAATGGGGCTCATTTTAAAAATTATTTTACCTCTTAATTTTACCGAAGCAACTTGGAGAATCACTGATAGAGTTTCAATTACAAATACTCCGCCTATTATCAGTAAAAATAATTCTGCCCTGGTAAATAGTGCCACTGATGCAAGTGCGCCGCCCAAAGCCAGAGAACCAACATCTCCTAAAAATATCTTGGCCGGATAAAAATTATAGATTAAAAAACCGAAAGAAGTTAAGGCAACTATCAGGGAAAATAGGCTCATAGGCAATATATTTTGGGTATAGGCAATTAAAGCAAGGCTAAACATAGAAATAATTACCAAGCCAGTTGCCAACCCATCCAAGCCGTCGGTTAAATTTACCGCATTGACTGAACTAATCATTACCAGGACCACAAAAGGTACAAACATAATTCCTAAATCTATACTATTTTTTACAAAAGGAAGATAAATTTCTGTACCTAAATCAGTACTTTGTTGAATACCATAAGCAACTATTAAAGCAAGGACAATCTGAAGGAACAGCTTCTGCATGGTAAGAAGACCTAATGACCGCTTCTTAAAATATTTAATTAAATCGTCAACCAAACCGATAAGGCCAAAACCGACAGTGGCAACTAACGACCATAAAACATATTTATTAAAAGGGACGAGGAGTAAAACTACTATTATCAAAGTAAGAATAACTATTACTCCTCCCATGGTAGGTGTTCCCATTTTATGTTGATGAAGATCCGGCCCTTCCAGACGAATTTTCTGCCCCACATTATGTTTTTTTAAAAATTTTATAAAGAACGGCAGAGCAATAACCGGAATTATAAACGAAATTAATAAAGTTAATGGCCAATAGGTCATTATTTTCTCCTTAGGTAAAATTATTTCTTTGGTATTCTTTTCCCCAAAATTCTAAAATCTCTTCCATTTTCATTTCTCGAGAACCTTTCAATAAGATGTAATCTCCGGGTTTAGTCAGACTTAACAGCTTTTTGGATAAATCTATCTTCTCGTTTTTCTCAAAAGAAAAAACTCTTTCTTCTGCCATCCCCTCTTCTTTAGAAGACTGGGCAATTATCTTTCCTCCCCGGCCAATAGTTATTAGTATATCAATAGATAATTTTGCTACTTCTTTCCCTATTTCCCGATGGTAGAAGTCGGTCTTTTCTCCTAATTCCAGCATGTCTCCCAAGATGGCTACCTTTCTATTAGTGTGCGCGACTTCTGCTAAAGTTTCTAAAGCACTTTTTACCGCTAACGGACTCGCATTATAGGAATCATTTAATATTTTAATACCATTGTAAAAGTTGCTCAATTGCATATGCAGGTCTAACGGTTTAAAAGAAGATAATCCTTTTTCAATTAAATCCAGTTCTATTCCCAAGGCAAAAGCAACTGCAGCTGCGGCAAGGGCATTATAAATATTATGCCTTCCCAATAGGGGGAAATATATTTCTCTACTTTTGCCGTTTTGCACTTCCAGGGTAAATCTCATTCCTTTATCGCTTTCCATTTTGACATTACAAGCCATAATATCACTTCTATTTTCAATGCCAAAAGTATATATCTTCTTATCTTTAACAATTTTCGAAGCCTTTAAAAAATAGAGGTCATCTCTGTTTAATATGGCTATACCGTCTTTATCTAATGATTCTAATAATTCCGACTTAGCCTTAAAAATATTATCCTTTGAACCTAATAATCCGATATGAGCTTCTCCGACATTAGTAATCACTGCTAAATCGGGAGGAATAAAATTGGTAAGAGTTTTTATTTCGCCCAAACCTCTCATCCCCATCTCTGTCACCAACAACTTATGTGATTTGTTAAGCTGCAGCAAAGTAAGAGGAATTCCAATCTCATTATTGTAATTTCCGGAGGATTTTAAAAGAGGGAATTTTTGAGATAAGATATGGGCAATAATTTCTTTGGTAGTGGTCTTTCCATTACTGCCGGTTACACAGATATTAAAAGTGTTAAACTTATCCTTGTAGTGTTTAGACCAATCCTGCAGAGCAGAAAGAGTATCTTTTACTTCTATGATAATTTTATTTTTTTCTATTTGCTCATTCTGCAGTAATGTGCTCGCACCTTTGCAGACTACTGACCCAACTGCACCTTTTCTAAAAGCTTCAACAATAAAATTATGTCCATCGAAATTTGGTCCAATTATAGCAAAAAATAAATCACCGGGAATTAAAGTTCGACTATCTATGGAAATCCCTTTTATTAAACAATCTTGATCTCCCTGAATTATCTTTCCCGAGACGGCTTCTATCAATTCCCTAATTTTACAGTTTTCCAATTCTCTATCTCCCTGTTAAAATCTTTTTCACCACTTCTTCATCATTATGATGGATAGCTCTGTTATGGTAAATCTGTTCGTTTTCGGGCCCTTTTCCGGCTATCAAGACTATATCTCCTTCTTTGGCTTTTTCTAGAGCGTGTTCAATAGCCTTTACCCGATCAGTAACTATAATATAATCTTTATCTGTTTTTTTAACCCCTTCCTCAATTTCCTGAGCAATTTTCAAAGGGTCTTCACTTTTGGGATTATCCGCAGTTATTACTACATAATCACTATATGTTCCTATAACTTCCCCCATGGTAGCCCTTACTTTATTATATTTCTCTCCACCATGTCCAAATACAGTTATTATTTTATGTGAGGTTAAATTACGTAAATTCCCTAATATATTCCCTAATCCATGATAATTGTGGGCAAAATCTATAATAATAGTATAATTCTGCCCATATTCAAGCAGTTTATATCTTCCCGGAGCTCCGTAAAATTTGCTAAAAGCTTGAGAAATTATGCTAAGAGGGATGTCCTGAGTAATAGCTGTTGCTATAGCTGCCAAAGCATTATATATATTGTATTTTCCGCTAAAATTTAATAATATCTTAGTATCCCCTACGGGGGTTTTCACTATAAACGAAGAACTTTTAAGGTCTATTTTTATTTTCCTGGCTCTAACCTCAGCTTCTTTTTCTATTCCATAAGTAATTAAATTAACCTTATTGCAATCAATAAAATCCTTGCTGTGCTCTTCATCGACATTGATTACCGCATACTTTTCAGAAATTGCTTTTTTGCTTTTATTTAAATTTAAAAACAATTTTTTCTTTGCTTCTAAATAATTAGAAAAGTTTTTATGAATTTCAAAATGTTCCTTGCTGATGTTAGTAAAGATAGCTATATCAAAATCGCATTCCTCTACACGGGATAATTGCAAGGCATGTGAAGATGCTTCCATTACTACATAATCAGTTTTTTGTTTAACTATTTCTTTAAGGGTTTTCTGTAAATCTATTGATTCCATAGTAGTCATCTGGGAAGAGTTAATATTTTTAGCAATTATATTTTGGGCTGTCCCTAGAAGTCCTGTTTTGTATCCCGCTTCTTGTAAAATAGCTCTTAACATATAAGTAATAGTGGTTTTACCGTTTGTTCCGGTTACTCCAACTAATTTTAATTTTTGTGAAGGAAAGCCGTAAAATTGGTTAGCTAAAATTGCCAGGGCTTTACGGCTATCATCTACCTTTATTATGGTAATGCCCGGCCTGGGAGGAATTTCTTTTTCTACCACCAAGGCAACTGCTCCCCCGTTAATGGCTTCATCGATAAAATTATGTCCATCAGAAATAAAACCCTTTATACACACAAACAAAAAATCTCTCTTTATTTTCCGAGAGTCGTGATATATTCCTTTGATATTTAAATTTAAATCACCCTTAATTTCTTTGGTATCTAAATTTGTTATTAATTCACCCAACTTCATAAAAAATTACCTCGATATTATAAATAGCGTAGAGCGTACAGCGTTTAGCGTATAGTATGAAAGATAAGACTGCTACTCTCCAGTTAAATCCCGTACATAGTATATCGTATCGCATATTACGTTTCAATTTAAAACCTATAAAATCTTCCAGTCTACCGGTCTCCCGGTCTACCAGTCAATTTAGTTAACCAGTTAAATTAGTCGTTAGCGAATGGTCGTTAGTTAAAATTCTTTACAAAATATTTTATTCATATAATCATATAGTTTAATAGTCGCCTAGTTTTTTGTTTTTATTCAGTATTAGCTAAATACTATTCACTAAATACTAACGACTAATTATCCTACACGCTAAACGCTGTACGCTCCACGCTATTCATCGGTTGGAATCGATAAGTAGGGAAGAACCTTGGAAGCAATCTCCTGAAAAACCGGAGCAGCTATTGTCCCACCGTAATAACTTCCCTGGGGTTCATCTAATAAAATTAAAATAGATATTTTAGGATTCTCGGCAGGAGCATATCCCACAAAAAATGAACTATACTTATCTTCGGAATATTTACCGATAGAAAAATCAAATTTTTGAGCAGTCCCGGTTTTTCCTGCTGCTTGGTATCCTGCCAGCTTAGCCCTTGTCCCGGTTCCGTCATTTACAACTTGCTCTAATATTTTGCTCATAGTTAAGGCAGTATCAACCGACACTACCTGCCTTACCGGTTTTGGCTTAAAGGTTTTTATTTTATTTTGCGTAGAATCTATTATTTCCTTCACTATCATCGGCTTCATTAAAGTTCCTCTATTAGCTATTGCCGAGATAGCCATTATTAATTGAAGGGGAGTTACAGCAATTTCTTGACCTATAGATAAAGAAGCCAGGGAAATTCTTGACCAATCCTTTGTACTTCTCACTAAGCCGTTTACTTCTCCGGGTAAATTTATTTCAGTTATTGTTCCAAATCCAAACCTTCTAATAGATTTTTCAAAGATTTTTTCATCTAATTTTGTCCCGGTTTGAATTACTCCTATATTACAGGAATTTTTCACTATGTCGGTAAGGTCTTGAGAACCATGCTTATATATATCGTGAAAAACAACCCCATTGTATTTTGTCCACCCTATACAATTAAATTGGTCATTCAAATTGGCCACTCTTTCTTCCAAAGCTGTAGACATAGTAATAACCTTAAAGGTCGAACCCGGCTCATAAGCATCAGTTACTGCTCTATTCCTCCAAAGATCACGAGGATATTGATTAAAAAAATTGGGGTCATAAGAAGGTTTTACTGCCATTGCTAAAATTTCCCCGGTTTTGGGCTCTACTACAATAGCGATACCTGTTCTGGCTTCAGATTCTGTAAAAGCCTTGTCCAAAGCTTCTTCGGTAATATATTGGATAACTTCATCAATGGTTAATACAATTGAATGCCCATCCTTATGAGCGGTTGGTTCTTTAATACTTAGAGGTACCCTACCTCCTATAGCATCTCTTTCTAAAATTACTAAGCCGGGCAAACCCTCTAATTCTTTATCAAAGAATGATTCCAAACCTTCCAATCCTTGATTGTCTATCCCCACAAACCCTATTAAATTAGAAGCTAAGCTGTTCTTGGGGTAATATCTTTTACTCTCATCTAAAAAGTGTAATCCCTCTAAGTTTAATTTTATAATCTCCGCAACTTCTGTTTCGTTTAATTTCCTTTTTATCCACACAAAAGATTTTTTCTGATTTAATTTCTCCAGTATATCTTTAGCTTTTAAATTTAAAATTGAAGATATTTTTTGAGCAGTTTCTTGAGGATTTTCAACTTTGGGGGGGATAGCAAATAAAGATTGAACATTAACATTCACGGCTAATTTTTTATAATTTCTATCATAAATATTACCCCTTTCTCCTTCAATAGAAAAAGAAGTGAGGTGTTCTTGTTGGGCAATTTCTTTATATTTATCACTTTGGATAACCTGAATACTATATAACCTATAAATCAATGAAAAATAAAGAATTATAAATACTATAAGTAAAAAAATAATACGTTCTTTTTTCTCTTTTGAAAGCAACAACTATTTCCGCCCTCTTTAATCTATATTGCTACAAGTATGTTATTTTAATACACCTAAAATCAAGTCATTTATCTTGCTTAGGTCAAAACTAGCCCAAAAATTATTTTCATTTTCATAGTTGCTACTAATTGCCCCGATACCATTTACGGAATTAATCTTAGCAACGGGATTTAAAGCAACAAACTTTACTTCCTTTGGCCTAGTCATTCCTAAATGATTAGAAGCAATTTTTTCAATTCTATCTAAAGCAGAAAGAGTCTCTGCGCTAAGTTCAAGTCTTTTATTCTCTTCCTCCAAGGCTATTTTTACATTTTCTAACTTTATTAGCTTGTATCCTAGTTCAGTTAATATAATATTATTAGAAATATAAAAAATTACTACAGAAGTAACAAAAATTACTAATAATAAAAATGACCCCAAAACAATTAAGGCATTCTTATTTTCGTAATTAACAACAGATATTGCACTGTTCCCTCTCATATTTTATCACCCCTTTACTCTTATTATTTTCTCTGCCACTCTCAATTTAGCGCTTCTTGCCTTAGGATTTTCCCTTATTTCCTCCGAAGAAGGTCTGATTGGTTTTTTAGTTATAATTTTCAATCCGTAATCCCCTTGATCTTTCCCCACTCTCTCTACTTCTTTGAATAGATGTTTAACTATTCTATCCTCCAGTGAATGATAAGAAATAACACACATCCTTCCCTTATTCTCTAAAACTCTAATTGCCTGATTCAACCCCTTTTCTAAGGCCTTAAGCTCCTGGTTTACTTCAATCCTGATAGCCTGAAATACCCTGGTTGCCGGATGAATCCTCCAGGTATGCCTCTTTTTAGTCTTGGGAAGACACCTTATTACTAAATCAGATAACTGCTTGGTGGTAGCAATGGCTTTCTTTTTTCGTTCTGTTATAATTAATCTGGCGATTCTTTTAGAAAACCGTTCTTCTCCATATTTTTCAAATATTTCAGCTAAATCTTTTTCGGAATAACTATTTATCAAAATATCAGCGTTAAATTCTTGAGTTAGATCCATCCGCATATCTAAATGGCTGTCTTCTTTAAAACTAAATCCTCGCTCTTTCTCTTTTAGCTGGTGAAAGGACACTCCTAAATCAAAGATTATCCCCGAAACTGTTTTAATCTTTAAATCTGTTAGAATTCCCTCTAAATTTTTGAAATTACCTTTAACTAATTTTATATTATCGATATAACTTTTTAGTTCTTCTTTCGCGGTTTCAATTGCCTCTATATCCTGGTCGATACCGATCAGTAAACCTTGAGGATAAATTTTTTCCAAAATAGCTTTGGAGTGTCCCCCACCCCCTAAAGTGCAATCGATATAAACACCTCCTTTCTTTAAGTCTAAATAACTTAAGATCTCTTTTGTTAACACAGGAATGTGAAAGGAATTTGTCATAGACTAGCCTTCTTGTTCATATATTCTTTCGGCAATATCTTCGTATGAATTTTCAACTTCTCCGAAGTATTTTTGCCATACATCTTTGCTCCAGACCTCTATCCTATCTAAAACCCCGATAACCATAATTTCTTTATTAATCTGAGCGTAATCTCTCAAATATTTCATAATAATGACTCTGCCTTGATTATCCATGGTACAATCGATAGCTCGCGAAAATAGTATTCTCTTAAATGCTCGTGCATCTCTCTGGCCTAAAGGGAGCAGTTTCATTTTTTCAGATAGAGTTTTCCATTCTTCAAGCGGATATACAAAAAGACAAGTGTCAAGACCGAAAGTAATAATAAATTTCTCGCCTAAAGATTCTCGATATTTTGCCGGGACAATCAATCTTCCCTTTTCGTCAATAGAGTGTTCATACTGTCCTAAAAACATAAAATCTCCTTTATATTATATCCTCCACTTCACTCCACTTTACTCCACTATATACAGTATACTACATTTTTTCAAAAAACCCTCTTTTTTTTTGAAAATAATTTGATTTTTTTTAAAAAATTAGGAAATACCACATATTTAGCGTCTTTTCTATAATAGATACACTGTTTCTAGCCATATTTTTGGGAAAAATAGAGAAGTAGATTTCAAGATTAGCTTTTAAGTGGGATGATTTTGAGAGAAAAACAAAAAAAGGCATACGATAAAATGTTTTATCGTATGCCTTTATACCTATTTATTTTGATAAGTAGATCGTATAAGCCGAGTTCTGTCCCCTTATAAATTAGTCGTTAGTGAATAGTCGTTAGTTTAAAATACAAAATATAAATTAATTAGTTGGTTATCTGGCCAGTTAGTTTAATACTAATAATTTATTAACAAATTAACCAGCTAACCAAGTAACCAATTAACCAGTTAATTATAAGGGTGGTAATCATCTATCTGGGATGCAAGTTACCTTACACCTCTTGCGACCTACCCGAAGATTCAGCGGGCCACCACAGCTCTTCCTATTTGGTCTTGCTCCGAGCGGGGTTTACTAAGCTTGTTAGTCACCTAACAACTGGTAGGCTCTTACCCTGCCTTTTCACCTTTACCGAACACCCATATCGAATGCCCGGCTGTGTATTTTCTGTAGCACTTTCCTTAAGGTTACCCTCACTGGGGGTTACCCAGCGCTCTGCCCTGTGGAGCTCGGACTTTCCTCGAAAGAAATAGTATTTCTTCCGCGATTACCTGACCTACTTATCAAATTTTCTATTGTTAATTTTAAAATATCATCTTAATGCAATAAAGTCAATAAAAACATCGAGTATCGAGTTAGTCTTTCCAGATTAGAATTCGGCTGCAATTGGGACAAATTAGCATCTTCCTATTCTTTTTTAATTGATAAATAACATATCTGAGAAGGTCGAGATAACAGCCTGGACATACAAAACCATCAACTTTTATAATGGCTTTTCCGCCCTTCTCTTTTCTTAAACGTTCATATTCTTTTAAAAGACGGCCATCGGTTATTTTACTTAATATTTCTCCCCTTTTAATATTTAAAGAATCCATATTCTTTTTAATTGCTAAGCTTGTTAAATCCATTTCTTCTTTGCGTTTTTTAAACTCTTCCTCTTTCACTTTCAAATCTTCATCGAGATGACTAATTAATTTATTAAGGTCTTCCGCCTCTTCCATTAAATCTAAAACATCTTCTTCAATGCTAGATTTTTCTTTTTGATAATTAGCTATTACCTTTTGTATCTGTTTAAGCTCCTTGATATCAGATATTTTTCCTCCGTATAAATCTTCCTGATGTTTTTTGATTTTATTAGATTTTTCAGCTAAATTTAATTCTATTCTTTTTAATCTAATTTGTGAATTCTTATAATCTTCGTTCTTATTTTTAAAACTATTTTTCAACCCCTGAATTTCTTTGGTTACCCGTTCTATCAGTAAAGGCAAATCTCTCTTCTTTTTTTCTTCCTTATCAATATCAATATCGATTTTCTGTAATTCTAAAAGAATATCATATTGTTCTTCTATCAATAATTTATTCCCCCTCTCTTCATAGTTCAAAGCTCATTAAAATAAAAAAGCCTTACTTCTTATAAAAAAGAAGTAAGGCTTTGATAAAATTCTGGTATTTTTATAATTTTTTGCTTTTTCATAAACTCCACACTACCTGTACTATTGATAAAATTATTAACAACAATTTTTTTGGTGGGCCCACCTGGATTCGAACCAGGGACCGACCGGTTATGAGCCGGTTGCTCTGCCAGCTGAGCTATGGGCCCCTTAGCTGTCGTAATCTTCGTTAAAAGTATATCAGATATGTTTGTAAAGTCAAGAATATTTTCGTATATTATCGTATATAGTATATCGTATATCGTTAAGAATTAGTTACCTGGTTAGTTGGTTAAGAAGATGAGAGGGAAAGACAGGATTTATTAAATTTATTATAGATGCAGGCTCTTTAGCTGTCCACAGGCAGCAGAGATATCATCACCTTTTGATTTCCTTATCGTAGTTGGAATTCCCTTAGCTATTAATTTATTTTTAAAATATTTAACCTGGGAAGCAGTGGGTGCCTGCAGTAAGGAATCGGGCGCAGGATTAAAGGTAATTAAATTTACTTTAGAATTAAATCCGCTAATCAGTTTAGCCAGTTTATCTGCGTAATTTAGTGAATCATTCACTCCTTTAATTAAAAGGTATTCAAAAGTAATCTGTCTATCAGTTTTATCCGCATAATTCTTGCATACTTCTATCAAATCAGGTAAAGGATACAGATTATTTACCGGCATCAAATAAGATCTTAATTTATTTTCCGGGGCATGCAGAGAAACTGATAGCTCTATCTGCCAATCAAGCTCTTGCAATCTTTTTATAGCCGGTATTACCCCGCAGGTAGAGATAGTAATCTTTCTTGCTCCAATATTAAATGCATCTTTAGAGTTCAATATACAAATGGCTTTTACAACATTATCATAATTGTCTAAAGGCTCCCCAATACCCATAAATACAATATTATTGGGATTTGACTTCATTTTTTTCTTAACAAATAAAACTTGATTTAAAATCTCGCTAACTGTAAGGTTCCTGGTAAAACCTTTTTTGCCGCTTTCACAAAACAAACAGTTAAATTTACAACCAATTTGGGAAGATATGCATTCAGTAACTCTTTCATCGGAAAATATAAGAACACTTTCTATTAAATTTTCATCTTCTAATTTAAATAAATATTTCTCCGTTTGATCTTTCGATTTAGCTAGTTTAACTAACTCTATCTTACTTATATAATAATTTTCTTTAAGTAAATCTCTAAATGATGCTGGGAGACTCAGCATTTTCCTGAAATCCTCTATGCCTTTCTTGTAAACTAAATCAAATAATTGAGTTGCCCTATATTTTTCAACTCCTAAATTTTTAACCTCTTCTTGAAGTTCATTCAATGTAAAATTTTTAATATCTTTCTTCTGTGTAATCATAATATAAACCAAATCTCTATAATTTATTTTTTAATCTCTCTTCTTATATCTTCAGCAAATTTTTTTACTCTTTTATCTATTCCCGGGATACCCTTTACAAACCCAGGGTCATTAGCGATAACAGTTAAAGCAAAATAGGGAGGCAATCTAAATCCTTTGTTAATATTTAAAGCTCCTATTAACTGTTTAGCCACACAATCACTCCCTGAATTTCCGGAAACCACAATGGAAAATATAGTCTTATTTCCAAATTTCACCCTCTTATAAAGAACGGTCATTCTATTTATAACTGCCATAAGCTTTGCGGATATTGCATCATTATAATTTGGGCACAACCAGATTATACAATCTGCCTCTTCTATCGCAGGGAAAATTTCCTTTACCATAATCCCTCCATAAAAACAGCTTTTTTCTTCACTATAATGGATACAAGTTTTATAAGAACACCCCCTACAATCTACCACGGTTCCATTTTCTACGTGGAGCTCTCTTATATCTTCTCCGCTAAGGCTTTCTTTTACCATTTTCCAAAGCATAAGAGTATTAGAAGTCTTAAACAAACTCGAATGCAACACAAGTATCTTGGGTCTATTAATTAATTTTAAATTCTCCTCCGCTAAATTTTTTACTAATTCTTTGGACTGTTTTTTATAAATTTCTATAAGTGGTAGGTTAAAAGTTTTTTGCCAGGTAAAAAAATTGTTGAGATTGTAAGTAGCTTCTACAATCGGATGACCGGGGAACCTGAACCCCATCTGGTTGGTTAAAAAAATTATCTTTTGAGCGGTGCTCTTGGTAAACAATTCACTCGAACTCCGGATTATAATTACAGCACTTGAACCTAAAAGAGAATTATCTCCTCTTTCTTTCAATTTTAAAAGCATTTCAAATAAAGGAATATTAAATCCGCATTCATCTAATTCAACAGCAAAAATAATCTTTTTATTTCGTAAATCAGCAGGAAAATCCCGAACAGTTTTTATAATTGTTAATTGGTAATTTTCTGTGGCTATTTTGATAACTTCGGCGAAACTATCCGATATTTTCCCCGGCATAATCAAATAAATCATTTTCATAAAATAAATTCCTCTATCGGTAATTATTTATAAAATATTGCCCAATTCCTGATAACTTCGTTTAATTTTTTCTACTAAAATAGCTGGAAGGTCTAACCTTTCAATTTCGATTCCTGATTTAAGCAATCTATTTTTCGCTCCCATAAATACTCCCCCCATAAAAGTTGCACTATAATGCCATTTTCCACTCATAGTGGCAATAAGAGGATAGCTCCCGGAAGATAAGGCCGGGGCCACGTAAGGTTTAAAACCGATCTTCCTTACTTCTAAGTTTGCTTTTATGGTCTGAGCAGTAAGCATTTCGGAAAGATTTTCATCATATTTTTTTAAGCTATTGGCAATTATCAAACCCTGACCATGGGGACCAAAGGCTCTTCCTTCTCGATTATATTCAGCAGTTTCGGTATTTTGTTTTGCATAATAGACTGCCCGGGCATGCATCACCCCTAAACCATACCCTCTTATCTGGTCTGCTGCCAATCCTTTAAAATCAAACTCTCCGCTTGTATTTTTATTACTGGCTAGAAAAACAGCTTTACACAATAAGTCTACCGGGTCTGAGATAATGGCAAATATTCCCTTAAACGATTTTTCGCGGGCCTTTCGGGCATAATCAGAGATTATCTTAAAATTTCCCTCGAATTGCTTCATTCTAACATCTTCTTGTTCGTTTCCCAAAGAAGGAACTCCTACGGTTGCGCAAAATACAAACATGTCACAATCAAAAATATTCTCTTCTCTTATCCGGGAAACCTCGGAAAATTTCTGAGCAGCAAAAGGGCAAAATATCTGATTTACCTCCAACTCCCATCTTTTTATCGAGTTTACATTTTTATCATATATTCCGATAGATTCAATATATCTTCCCCCCAATAATCTTAAACCGGTAAGGAGGATGCCTCCCACATCACCCAATCCTGCAATATTAACTTTCCACCGCGAAGGGAATTCATAATTCAATACCTCTTGCCAGTTAGAATATTCAGTATTAAGTGAACTAACTCTTTTTTCTTTTATTCTTTTCGTTAGCCATGAGGGTAAATTATAATCAATTTTCCTGGATTTTTGCAGCAGGTGAAGACCTTCTTCTTTTAAAAAGATCAGGGACGGATCGGAAATGCAAAAATTTCTTCTTGCTTTTAGAGGGTTTGTCCGGTTAAGTGCATAAATTATTTCTTTACTTTCTTCAGCTTCGCTTTCAGATATTTTATATAATCCATTGTACTCCGATTGAGAAATCAGAACTTTACCTTTTAATTTATAGAAAAACATTAAAAACCCTTCTTAAATTTAAAATTTACATTCCCCTCTCTGCTATTCCTTTAGTTCGTCTTAAAAGCTCAAGACTATTTCCTAAATAATGAGAAGGACTAAGATTTAAGTTATACTCCATATCTTCTCCCTGATCAGGATATCGGGGATTAATAATCACCTCTCCTAAATGGTCAAGAGTTAGTTTTCTTTGTTGGATTACCTGATATTCATTTTCCAAAGCTTCTAATATAGTTAAGGCATTTTCAATACAAACTTCGGAAAAATTATAGATGATTTTTGCAGAAACATTTTTTAGAAATGAGGGGAAAGTATATGGTAGTATCCGACTAATAGATCTAACTAAATTTCCTTGAGTCCCTATCTTTCTCCTTAATGCATCTCCACCAACAAAAGGATACAATTCACTTTCATTAAACCAAAGCCTGAGATTGGGAATAAAATGGGCACAATCAGCATCTCTCTTTAATATAGTTGCTATTTCTTTTCCACTCCCGGATAGTGCTCCCACAATTATTTTTTTTACTTTGATATCATATTTTTCAAATAAGGGTTCGAGGGTCTTAATTCTATACCCTTTGTGTAAATAGTCATCAATAAGGATTACGGGCATATCAAATGAATGAATTATTTTAACTTGATTTTCCAGACTCATATAATTGGGGAAGGCGCCAATCTCAAAACTTTTCATGTCAGAAGCAAATATTTTTTCCGTATGGAGAGATTTAGTTGCCGTGTTAGGTACTACCATCTTGTATAGTACCTTTCCGAAAGGTACACACATTGAATCTCCTAAAACTCGTGGGGTTAAGGGTGTTGTCGAAACATCGTTTAACTTACAAATTTTCTTTACAATAGTCTGATTGATCAAATTTATATTAAATGGTAAAACAACATTCCCGGGATAGAAAGTAGTAAATGATTTTAATAATCTCTTCCGAGATGCAATAACTGATTTTTTAATGTTTAAATTTTGACAGAAGGGTTCCTTTATAATTGTCTCGGTATCCAGATTGACTATACAGGGTTTGCTGATATCCACCACAAATACCGGGTTGTCTTTATCACCGAAAGGTAAGCGATGAAACCCCATAAGCTCTAAATTCTCGTTTAAAGAATCTAACGGATAATTTTTTAATACATTTCTAAATACCGTATAATTGTAATCTCTCTCTATACAAAAAGAAAGGGTTTCGGTGAGAATAACCTGCTCAAGGTTTTCGAGTCCTGATCTATTTTCCATATCACTTATAGTAAAAATGCCATCAATAACTATAGTGCGGCCAACTGCATTTTCCCGGATGTACTCAGATACCAAGTTGTCCTTAAACTCTTGGAAAAGAATGTTTGAACGAACCCAATGAAAGATTGAAAAACCCAATATCATTTCAGGGTGGCGAACATCGCGCAATAGCAAAATTCTCGGATTTAGTTTATGGCTAAACTCGACCAAGTTTTTAGATGCTTCGTTTCGATTATATTTAGAAAGAATTTTCTGGCAAAGTTTTTTTATTAAGTCCGGGGTAATATTTTCAATTACCTCCAAATCGATAGAGACAGTCTGTACTACACTCTTATATTGTGGCTCTCTTTGGTATAAACTATTATTGTAAATATATTTCTGAGCCAAAGGGTCGATAAGTCTGGAAATATCTCTATTTTCATCTATATTATTTCTTATTTGAGTAGAACTTATTTCTTCATAACGAGTAGCAAGATTAAGATTAAAAGTATTTTTCCCAATACTTTCAATTGGTATTTGAACTTTTTTCTTTTGCTCCCCTATGGAATTTGAAACCTTTCTATCAAAAATAATATGAGGAAAAGTATGAATGGAATTTTTGTTTTTAGTTTTTTGATAAGCAGAGGCATTTTCTATTACATCACTGCCTGCTACAATGTAAACCTCGGAAAAAGGAAAATTTTCCCTCAAAGCCTTTAAATTATTTGGATTGGCGATATTAACCGGCAAATCTTCAGGATATAAATACACATTAAGTTCATCAGCAATAGAAATATTTATTATATTCTTTCTGAAGAGGTGAGGTTGAGTCCTTTTGGACCAGGAAAACTCATCAACAGCCAAATATATTTCAAAGCCAAGATTTTCTATTGCCTTAACAATCTCTCTGTGGCTTAAAGAAAACGGGTCAAAAGCTCCTGGAAAGAAAGCTATTTTATCCGGGGTTTCAAGGTTTATGTTTCCTCTGAAAAAATTATAATCAGAGATAAATTTATACATATAATTAAGTCCGGTGCAACTTATTAAAAACATCAGGCCTTCTTTATTTACAGGGGTTAACAAAGTAAGAATCTTTTTAGCAATAAGTTGGAATATGTGGTTCTTCTCTTCTAAGCTGAGATGACTTGAGTCAAATATTTCCTTACCGATAACTCTAAATGCTGCCTGTTTCGCTTTTAAATTATCGTGCACAAAGCCATTCAAAAGGATACCTATCATCTTACAAAGTCTGTTTTCGTATGATTTCTCTTTTTCTGAAAATCTTTCCCGGTACTTAGGATAATTAGCAATGGCAATACCAATGGTTCTAAGCAACAATGAACTTAATTTAGGATCTGATTGTTTGATTTTCCCTATCAAATCATCAACAAGTTCCTCTAACTCATTAGGTCTAAGGTAGAGTATTAATTGACCTAAATAGTAAGGAATATATTTGGTAAATTGATAATCTTCCATTTCTAAAGCCCGCAATAGTTCAATGGCTATATCGTTCCTCTGCTGAAAAGATAAAGAAGGCATTAAATTTATCAGAGCTTTACCAGCCAAATTTCTAATATCTTCTATGCCGCTAACTTTTAAAATATTACAAAAATGCAAAGCAGTATAAATTTCTTCCTGTTTGCTTTTTAAGGTATGTTCTAATAAAAGTTCTATTTGAATTTTTTTAATTATTCCACTGGTTGAAGTTTTAAGGTTGCTTATAAATATATACTGTATCTTTTCTATGTCCCTTCGGTAAAATTCGATATACTTTTTTACCATGCTTTCGTCTAAACCTAATAATTCAACTATCTTCATGTTTAAATAATTTTCAGCAGGGAGCACTGAGGCAGAAATATTACCGGTAAATATCTTTCTTAAGTTATTTATAAATCTAAATTCTTTATCAATCTGAGTTATTAAATCGTAGACTACCTCTAAAGCAGTAAGCCTGAGATTGTGATTCCCTTTCTTCAACATCTTTATAATATAATCAAATAATACCTTTACAGATTTTTCATCTGAACAGATTGATATATGTTTGGCGGTTTTTATCAAACACAGTTGAGTTTCTTCATCGGTATACAGTTCTTTTTTATAGTGTTTTAAAATACTTTTCCTATAATTACTTACCTGATGATCATCGCGGCAGTTAGAAAAAAGAGAAGAAATCATATTCTCAGTGCTGTTAATAATTCGAGATTGATGAAGAGCAATTTTTTTATGGTCTGGCTGTAAAAAATATTTTAAATATCTTTCCAATAAATTAATACTGGTAATCACGGGAGGTTTTAGGATGACATTTTGGGGAATCTCTTTACGGTAATCTTCGTCAAAGCTGGCAATTAATAAACCGATAAGATTTGCACTCCTCCTTCTTATTTCATCTTCCGGGTGAGTTAATTGTTCGTATAAATATCTTAAGGAAATCATCTTCTGATTTTGAGTCAGATAGGTGGAATATTCATTAAATATTTGTAGGTATTCCCGTAGATTGTTCCAATCTTTTTCGCTTCGGGCTAATTCTAAAAGTGAATTAAGGGAAGATTCGTCTCGAAGTTCGTGCATTAAATTTATATTATGTTCTACAGAAAGAAATTTTATATTTTGTATAACTTCCTTGCCTTGCATGAGAGGATAATACGGATTTCTATTTTTTTTGCAAGAGCTTATCCCTTTATCCTCTACGTTTACATTTACCCCTAAATTTATCATATAATCTTCAAAGTCTTTTAATTTATCATAAACCCGGCAATATCTTTTTCTTTTTTTCTCATCAACATTATCTAATTTGCCTAAGATTATTTGAAAAGAATCTTTCAAGTTAAAAATTCTCATTTCCTCTTTAGAACCGTTATTACTATTTTTAACCCGAAAATCAGAATAAATTAATATAAGTGATTCCAGAGGTAAATTTTCTAATTCCAAATCCCAAACAGAATGATTAACTGCAATGTGTCCGATATAAGGGATATTATGTTTTTTAAACCACATATCAGTATAGTAATAATGTAAATAGGAAGTTCTTTCTACCTCAATATCCTTGCATCCATATTTTCCGATATCATGTCCTGCTGCTGCTCCCGAAATCCTCCCCAAATCAACCGGAAGACCAAGATTATATAACTGCCTGCCGATAAACAAAGCAATCCAATTTGCCCCGCATATATGGTTTAAAGTATTGAACTTTAAAATTTCCTGGCTTAATTTCATCATCTCATAGACATATTTATCATTAAATGTCTTTAGAAATCTTTTATATTCAGCAGGATTCTCCAGTTTGCTTTTTTCGTCAGAAGTTAAAAAATTAAGGGGATATTTGCTGTAAAAAGCAGGATCACCGGACGACTTTTGGAACTTCGAAATTACTCTTAAAAATTCTAAATAGAGTAAGAGAGATTTTCGACAATTAGGGGAGATATTCTTAACAGACAGCTCTACTGCTTCCGGGAAAGATTTAGAGAGGGTAAATTGATACACCTGATGAAGCCAATTAGTGGGATTATGTTCTTTGTCTATATCGATAAGGATATCCTGACATAAAAAATATACTGCCTGACAGCTATAATCTTTCTTTTTTACCATAGAGGTTAATTGTTTTAAAAATAGAGGATTTTCAATATATTTTCTAACCAATTCTTTATCTAAAGAGTTATCGTCTAATATTTGTGTGTGCAAAATCTTTTTAGATATTTTGTTGTATAATTCTTTTGCCGTAGTTTTATTCATTAATTATCATCCTAAAACATTTTATAGATTAATCATTTTATCCTATTTTAGGTCCATCAATTCAAGGCGTCACTCAGGAAAGATTTAACCTTTTCTTTTGAATATTGCACAAAAATGGTAAATATTTATTAATAATAATTCTTTTACAATATTTATTATAACTGAAAACTACCGGATTTTACAATTAAATCAAGATTTTCTCTAACTACCCCACCAAAGTTTATACTAATAAGATGTCCATGTGAAAGTGAAATTATTCATCGAACTTTAAAAACAATAAGGGGCACGATATATTATAATATCATACCCCTTATCAAGTTTATTATATTTATTTTTTCAGTAATTATTTTATTAGATTATAATTATACGGCTACAACTTCTTTTACTTCAGGAACTTCTTCCTTTAATGCTCTGCCGATACCCATCTGTAAAGTCATCTCTCTCATTGGACAACCCGCACAAGCACCAGTTAGTTTTACTTTTACTACTCCCTCTGGAGTCACCTCTACCAATTCAACATCTCCGCCATCTGCTTGAAGAGATGGTCTTATCTTCTCTAAAGCTGTTTTTACTCTTTCTTGCATTTCTTCCTCCTAATATAATATTATTGATTACACAGATTAATGTTACTGCAAATCTGATTTCCTTAATTATAGCTAAAATATGTTAGCATACAATCAAATTGATGTCTATTGTATTTGGTAAAATTTAACCAAAAAGCC
>SDBS01002316.1_pt1 | contig 19128 bp, 28 predicted proteins | sample 2277091 | NCBI WGS metagenome assembly SDBS01 (sample SAMN10404972, study PRJNA504765) | marine sediment metagenome | isolation source: marine sediment core GS10_PC15, 163 cmbsf | place: Arctic Ocean: Southern Knipovich Ridge | collected 2010 | reverse complement strand
TTCCCAGCCTTGTTTGAATTTATCCATTCTTGGCCTCTAACAATTTCGGGTGTTCGTGGACTGTGCCGATGATTTCAAGATATACCGCACGACCATACATAAGATTTTCTATGAACTTCCCCAATTTCGGGTCTTTTTGACGTGCCAAATAACTATCAAGATGCTCCAAGTAAATCCCCAAACAGGTCTTACTCCACATGACCACATACTTCTTTTTATTCCAAATCACTATATCATCGAAATATATCTCTTTGCCGTTCTTGTCGGATGGGCCGGTGAACTGCCCGACTGTTTCAGGGTCGACTTCAAACCAACCATCATCATCAGAGCCTATAACTTGCCAACTCTCATCAAAGGTTGGGTGGGGGTCATTCTCATTGCATATTGGTAAGATGTAACTGTGCCTACGGCGGTCTACATACCATCCATAAACCCATTCGTCGTTATCAATCCGTTTTCCTCTGGATTTCGACTCACGCATCTTCCATTTCCTCAAGCGCCCACTTCGGACATATAAGAGCTAACAAACTCCATAGTATCGCCTTGATTAGTTTCATTACTGCACCTCTTCGGCCTGAAATTTGTTGTCCTTAATGTGTGTGTCTGCCAAGTATTCCATAAGCGAATGGCGTTCTTCGGCTCGCACAGTAAACAATTCAGGTGGACATGCTTTTTCAGGATTAGCTGTCTGAACTGTGCGAATGATTAAAAGATTCCCATTCTTCAACTCGTCAACGCTTAAATTGATACCTACTTCATTGTTTGTACTAAAATGCACAACTTTCATTTTTTCTCCTTTCAAAAAGACGGCGGCACGAGGCTCCAAGCCTCATCCTGTTTTATCCGGCGTAAATCCCTTTACAGTGCCGCCGTTCGCTGAGTTAGCTTTCAGTTCTGGTATGTTTGGAAAAATATCCATCATTTTCTCAACTTGGCACATTGCATTTTGCTCATTATTTGCCTGCCTCGATAAATTCGATTTTATCCCAATCTTTTTGTGCTACTTGAGTCCAAAAAATTGCCTCAAGATAGCCAACCTTCCAGCCGTCAACCAAGCCCTTCATATATTTGTCTCGGCTGGCATACGGCAGGATATTTACTTCGCCTTGCGGGGTCATAATTGTTTTAGGTATCTGGATTTTCATTTTGGCCTCCAGAATTTCCACCATTTGCAAACATAATATTTACAAGTGCCATCTGTATTTGCCTGTCTGCCAAGCACTATCCATTTTGTCGTTTGTCCCCTGAATGGATTATATACATCTTTGCCATCTCTTGAACAATTGTGCCAGTGATATTCATATTTACAATCTTCACAGTGTCTCATTTCGCCCCTTTCGGTTAAACCTGTTTATCGCCAACTGCTCTGTTCTCATCTCGTCATAGTGTTTTGAATCTGGCTCACAAGGCAGGCCAACGCGCCGAGCCAGATACAAGTTATGCAGGTTCTCAAGCCGTCTTCTCTCTGCCCTTGGCATATTCAGTAAACGATTAAATTCTTCGAGCCATTTATCCATTACTGAGCCTTTTTTGATTGACAATCAATACAATTACAAGCACAACCGTGTTCTTTATTGGTAGATTTTTGAAGGCTGAAATGGTCAAGAAGTTGCTGATATATTCGGTCTGTGTGGTCATACCAAGTATCTGATATTGTTAATTTACCATTTTCCCGCCTAACGTGCATTTTACAGGCTCGCCCTCTTGTATAATCCATATCAAGAGCAAGACTTTTGTCATCTTTGAAAGCATCAACAAGTTGCTTTGCTTCACTATCAGCTAAAGGCTGAGGAGTAAAATGCCAAAATCCTAATCCCTGTGGCACTGAAAGCTCATAGACTTTTTTTGCAAATTCAATCAAATTTATTCCTGTAATATCAATCATTTTCATTCTCCTTTCAAAAAAGGCGGCGGCTGGGCGTGACAAACCCACTCCGTAACAAACAGGTTTTATCTGGCGTAATTCCATTTACTCACTTTTTGCCGCCGCCTATCGCCGAGTTAGCTTTCATTTTCTTCTTCGCCAATACAGTCGTGCCCTTCGCTTTGACATACTTCTTCAAACGAAAGTTCAAGACTACATTTGGAGCATTTCCACCAATTCATTTTTCCTTTCCTTTCCAAGCCAGACCCAGGCGGGCGGGATTGCCGTGTCAGCACCTGCGTTCGAGGGACTTGCCTACGATTACCCAGTGTATTATTCCTCTTACGTCATAAGCCGAAGCTATTATCAACGGTTTGAGGTACACCGCCGCCTTAGTCCGGCAACATCAGGAGGTAGTCTTTTATGTACTTTTCAAAACAGGGGAGAAAATAGTTGTCGGCGGGCAGGAAATATACGAGCCAAGCCTATTCCCTGCTAATCCTTGACTTATCACGGCTCCGAACCGCCGCCGACAAATACACTATAAAATTTTAAGAGAACATCCCCTCCTCGCAATCCGTTACTCTGGCACAACAATAGCATCATCTATTTTTCCAGCAGTCCAGCTAATGTCGTGTGCAATTCCTTTTGCTGTTCCGCACCCTGCCACAAACAAAACAATTGCCAAAATTACCCATAATACATTTTTCATAGTTTCCCTTTCAATTAGGTTTTTCAGGTACAAGTAATTTGGCTTCAATAGCTTCACAATATCCAGTTTTTACTTTGCGTCCGGTAAATTCAACAACACCAGCTTTAACAAGAACTTCAGGTATGCCTTCATTTTCAGACCATCCTTTTAGGAAAACGCAACCCTCTGTTGGTTTTTCATCAAGCATAACTGTGGCCGTAAATACAGGCTCTTCTTGTAAAGTAAATCCTCGAATAGCAACACTATCGTTTGAATAATGACCAAATTCCAGTTTGATTTCTTCGTTGATATAATTGGTGTTTACAGTAATTTGCATAATTCACTCCTTTCAAAAAAGTTAATTAGTAAAATCAATATCTACCTCGCTTTTCTTGCCTTTTGAGTTTACGTACCAAGCCGTGCCTGCTCTTGGGTAAAAACCGAAACGCCTGCGACATTTTACAAGACTGAGATATTCAGCACTTCCTCGTCTTTTAGGAAACAAGCAAGCGGTATATCTGTCTTTACACCACGCAGCACCCCAAATAATACAGCCACGAAATTTGCGTATGCCTACCGTTACTGGCCAAACTTCAACAACATCACGCGTACTATCTCTTGTTACATATACAGCTTCCATAATTCACTCCTTTAAGGCTTTTCAGCCGGTTTCTGGTTCAGGGCTTAGTTATATTTGTATTTCAATTGCTTCATTCCAACAGCTTTCGTGATAATCAGAAGATGTTGTCTCAGTAGCTACATCGTGTGATGAAGTTTTTATTCGTTCTGCAACTATGCGTCTCCAAATTATTCCTCTACACCAACGGCATTCCAGCGTATGAATTATAGGAACTCTAAGATGTTGTTTCGTTATTACAATACCATCCATATCATTCCTCTTTCTTGGCTTGCTTAAGCTTGGCAGTTGCTACAACTCGGAGAATCTTGTGGGCAAGGTCTGTGGCTTTATCAAGAAGAAAGTTTTTACCACCAACACAAACATGGTCATTGTTACTGAAACTGATATGAACAGAAAATCCATCTACTAAACACTCTTCCAGCGGCTCCGCCATAGCCTTGAGGTCGTCTATAAAGTTGCCAAATTCAATTCCTTCTTTTTGTATATCTTCTAAAGTCTCAGCGCAATTACCAAGACGTTGGCAACCCCCATTAGCAAGTTCGCCACTTTCTGTTTTGACAATAAAACGTACATCTCCATATTTGTTTGTGCCATACCATCCGTGGCTCAGCTTAGGCTTGTCCAGAGCATCCAACTTGGCCTGCCCTTCTTTTGCCATCCTATCGGCATCTGCTATCATCTTTTCTGCAATTTCGCGCTCGTTGTTCATTTCTGCTCCTTTGCTTTGGCAATGGCTTGTTCAATGTGATATTCATGTGGATGGTTTAGTTTTTGGGCTAATTCTAAACCTAATTTGCACGCTGCCAGTAAAGCATCAACCAGTCCACCTTCTTCAAAAGCGTTCCAGCAATGGACAAGATGGTTGGCGTTGGTTTGACTTTTTGTGCCATGAGTAGTTGCGATATGAAAATTAGCTCCAATCCATAGCTCCCTCGGATTACTATACTGAGAAGATATTTCTAATTTGCCTTTTGTGTGTTCAGCCATTTTTAAGCCCCTTTCCTTTTCTTGTTTAGTTCTAAAAGCTTCTTGTAGAACTTGTGGGGTTTGTCGCAGTAAGCGTAGCTGGCCCTCAAACAATTAAACTTTTTACTTACAGACTGTCCTGGGCAATCCTCACAATCATTACTCTGTGATAAGACAAATGTTGCATATTCACAAAAAAAGCAATTATATTCCAAATCATTGCTTTTATATTTGTGTTGCTCCAGCCATTCTATTTTCAGTTCATCCACATTCTTCTCCGTGCCCTCATCCAACTGCTTAATAATCCATTTCCACTGTCTCAGGCATAAAGTCCACACTTGGTTTAAGGTTAGTTTCTTTTCCATTTTAAGCTCCTTTCAAATCCCAATATCCGCCAGGGGAGTGGGAACCGACGAAGGTGAAAGCACACTCCCCAATGGCGGAAAATGTTCCGATTTAGTTTGTTTTGTTTGGGATGGTCTCATTCGTCGGTTCCCTTAATCAATTATTCAAATTTCAATTCTGTCTATTATAGCAAATCTTTTGGCAGAGTCAAGATAAAAATTTGTACTCTGGTAGCTACTTCTTAGCGCTATCCTGCTAAAACAGCCCCCAAGCCTACGTTTGCAAGCTCAGGGGCATATAGGAGGAGGGTGATGAAAACTTAGTCTTTGTATCGCTCTTTGTTGGCTATCCAAATGTGACCCCAAAGTAGTATAAATGCTGTAGCTATAGTAAAATCAAGCTCAGACCAATAATGCTTCAAGATGCACAACCCTATCCAACCACCTATGCCTATCCCCCAATCTACTGTAGGCCGGAAAAACTCCTGGCATTTCTGAGAAATAGTCATTTGGCCTTTTGATGCTCGTATACCATTGTAAATAAGAATTGCTATTCCAACAAGTGCAATTACATAATTCATTTTGACCTCACTTTTTCTATTAACTTACTTTGAGCTTTGGTAAGTGTCCAACCTGTTGCCACATTCTTAAACGCAGCTTTGCCGATTCTGTCCCGATACAAAAACGCTACAAAACCTATTAAAATTAACAATCCGCCGAACATCCATACTAAGGGCAATTCATAAGCTCTCTGTGTGTAAAGGGTTAAGACTATACCGCCAATACTGCCACCTATCACTGCTAAACCCTCTACCGGTCGGCCTCGAATAGTTGTAAAAATACCTGTGGCCGCAGCTAAAATGAACAAAGCTAATAACCAATCTGTATAATGTGAAGCCTTTAGTTTTGCTTTCATTTCAGATATTTTAACTACAGTCTCAGCTTTTATCTTGTCCGGTAAAGTGTTAAGGGCTTTACTTTCTGGCGGCCTAAAACAACCATTTATTAACACAAAAACCAACAGACTTACTAAAATTGGTTTTGCGTAGGACATCTTTATTCCTCTCCATTTAATTGGTTATCAAGTTCTTTACGATTATCAAATATAATTTCACCAAGTTTTACAACTTCGTCAAACAGGTCTTTATAATTACCCTCAGCAATCAACAATTGCCGGTTAGTCTCCTGTAAATCTATCATTTTCATTTTCCTGCCATTTTAATAATCATTCCAGCAAAGGTCAGGGCGCTACCGGTAATTGCGCTCATTGCCATTAGAGTTACAGTAACCCAAATGGGGACAAGTTTGCGCATAAACTCACGGATTTTATTTATCTCTACCCACTGGCCTCCGTCACTATCCTTGAGATTACTGACTTCAGTCTCAACAATACCGATTCTTTCTTCAGACGTTTTTGCCATTGTCTATCCCCTCAAGTATAGCTCCGATTTGGTTAGCTCTTTGCTGTAAAGGCGTAGCAACCCGTTTCAAACGCTCAATTTTGTAGACCAACTGGCCAAGTTCTCTTTCTAATTTCGCTCGGTCTGGCGTTTCTATATCTTTCACCTTGTTCTGTGTAGCTTTTGGCTTTGCCATTATGTTTCCTTATCCATAACTGCTAATCGGTTCTTATAAAGCGCCAATTCTCTCTCAAAATACGCTATCTGTGTTTCCACAGTCCTTCTTGTATATGTATTTTTTGGAGCTTCGCCAGTTACCTCGACTTTATTGTCATCAATTTTTCTTACTGTTTCAGCCATTTTTTTGTCCTTTACATAATTTGCCATTCGGATAGCTCATACAAGCACTATCAGCAGTTTCAATACCAAATTCCTGTCTTACCAGGCATATTGCCAATCCATCTTCAAAACACAACATTTCACATCCCTTATTGGCGGGATACTCTTTTCTTTTCTTCAAGAGATATTGTTTTTGGTTCCAAGTAAGCTTGCCTCCTGTCCATTGAGATTTACTAACTAATTCCATTTGGCAGCACTTTCCACATTGAAGACATCTAAATACCATTTTAATTAAAGTGTATTACACATCTTGCCAAAATATGAGTTCCGCCACCAGTTGCCGTTACTGTTTCAATACAATGCCCGATTTCGTGAAGATGCCGGTCTATTTCAGCAACTCCACCACCAGGCGGTGTTGCAACTGTGGCATCCGCATATCCAGGTTCGGTAATAGAAGTTCGTACCCAATTGCCACGAGTTGCAGTAGTATCGTCTTCCATAGCAACATCTGCAATTCCAAAAACAACTACCCAAGCCTCGGCTGCATCTGCAACTCCACTATCTAAAAACACTCCCATACTTTCAAACTCATCTGCTGCCGTTAATATCACTGCATCATTTGTTGCCGTGTCAGCCTTTACAACTTGCCCTGCAACGGTATTTACACCTGTTTCATTTGTTAATTTTACTGCATAACCACCTATTGCGGTCAATTTATATTTTAAGCTTTCAAGCGTTCTTCCCGTTCCTGCTTGAAGAATATCTCCTATCGTGGAAAACTGGGTATAGTTTGTAACACCGCCATCTCCAATACTTATTGTATCATTTGCTGCGTCCATTTTGAAAAGGGCAGCGTTGTTTACGCTTTCCATTAAGTAGTCTATGTCATTGCCACTTACATTAAAAGTACATACATCCTGCATAGCGCCGGTTTTTTCGCTGAATTGTAGAAAGTTAAGCCCCCCTGCTTGTATATTGAAAATATTGCTACCAGGAAACAAAAAACCAGTATCCTCATCCTCAAAACCGACACAACCGCTCGTAACTATTCCGCTTGGAAATCGTCCTGTTGGCGCTACAACCCTGGCTTCAAAAAGAAACTCGTCAGCACTTTCGTCAAAAGTAATTGATGCAGTATTAGTCGAGCCAAGAAAATTCAAGACAGTATCAGTGGCAGCGCCAACGTCACCCATCGTAAGCAAATGCCCCTGCATTGTAATATCGTCAAGAGAGGTAAGCTGCTCTCCCTGTACTGTTTGTGTTGCTGTAAGATTAGCACCTTGGATTGTGCCGGTTGAAGTAACGTTTTCACCTAAAAACTCAACGCCCTCAATCGTGACTTTCCCCGTACCATCGGCGATGATATCTAAAGAAATATTTGATGCAACCGCGGTTTTAATTGTAGGATTGCCACCGGAATCTCCGATAAGAACTTTCCTGCCGGCGCCTCCTATGAAAACAAACGAACTAAGGGGAACAATATTAGTCGCTTGAAAATTAAGAGCTATAATACTGCCTCCCGCCGCCGTTATGTCTATACCACCGTCTGTATCGTCCAATACCACATCATCAAGCCAGCAGGTTAGTTCACCCCACTCGGCCTGAGTGAGATGATAATACTGATTTGCCTGGCCGCCATCCAAGCCTGAAAAGCTATTATGCAATAAACTATAAATGTTAGACGGCGCTGATAACGTTAAATCGACAGCGCCCAAAGCCTCGATACCTGTAATATTATAACCGCCGACATTCCAATTGCCCGTTAAAGGAGTTGAACCATCCTGCTTTAATGCGTATGGGTCTAACAAGGGATAAATTTCCATTATTCTCTTCGGGCCTCTATACGTATAAGAATTCTTGCTCTTTTCTTCGCTATTTCTATCGCTTTTTCAACAAACCGTGTTTTTGTTTCATCGGATTTTGTTTTCCAACTTTCTTCCTTCATTGCTTTGGATAATAACAATTGCAACTCTCTTGTGATATGTGTTTTGTATTTCTCGTAACGTTCGTTATTCAATGTCCATTTGCCAAAAGTCCGAGGTAAACTACCGATACGTATTTTGAGTCGCTGCATTTCTTTTTGTGTTTCATTAGGCAATCTACCCTCTACATCCATTCCTGCAACTAATTGCTCTTTTTTAATTTCTTCCAGAAAAGGGAAAACCGTACGGTCATATTCCGCTTCCCGTTTCAAGTTATCCAGTAATTTATTATCACGAGCTATAAGTTTTTGTTGAACTTCATTAAGAACATCCCATTCTTTCCCATAAGTTGACATTGCTAATTCATCTTGCGCTCTCGTTAAAAGAGTCCATTTTGAGGGTTCCCACGTTCCTACGCCGACACCGAAAAAGGCAGTAGTAGAAGTTATAGGCAAGGCTCCATCCAAGCCCTGATAACGTATAGCATCATAAATATCCTGGGCAACCATTGGAACAACTCGTTTGGGTATATCTTCGGCGAGAAAGGTAGGTTCAAATTTCATCTCCTCGCCCAAAAAGGTCTGGCCGGTAAGAACATCCCAGGCAAGACCAGCGGGGGGCGAAAGTTTTGTGCGGACATAACGTGCTATAACATCTGCCCTGTTTATATTATACAAGCGACCTGTTCCTGTTGCTGTTTGCTGACCTGATGCTATTTGTGCAACCAATCTTGCAATCTGGGAATATCCCGCCCAAAAGTCATATCGTGTATTTTTGTATCTTGCTTTTCCAAAATCAGAAGAGCGAGGGTCAAGTTCAATCTCTACGCCTTCTATCTGGTTGAGCAACCACATAGTTGTTATTCCCGTGCCTACGAATTTTACCGTATCTCCTATTATAACTTTCCTTGCAGCAGGATTTTTAAGACTGACAAAGGCATCGTAAACAAGTTGTGGCCGTGAAATCTGATAGCGAGGCGAAAAAAAAGTGGCATTAAGTTCGGGGGTAATGCTCACATATCTCGTTGGAATGGTTCCTCGGCCAGTGGCGTGGTTAAGAAAAGATGCCAATCGCAAATATTCTTCCGGATGAGAACTCCACGACATTCCTGCACTTTCCCAATTTCGGGCAATGTCATCGAATACGTTAATTCTTAATTGGTTGCTCATTGTTGTAAATGTTCGCTCTGCCCATTTTACTCCAGGAATTAACTCCGCCCAAGATGATAGAAATGGTTCCTCTCGTGTTGCTATATCGGTCAAACCCCATTCCGTAATATCAAGTTTGGCACTACGGCGTAAAGAAGCATATCGACTGTTTTCTGCCATATCCTCTAAATATCTGGCATATTCCTTTCCTTTAGTCCCTGGTCTTGCAGCTTTAATCATTTGTCCAAAAGCTCTTCCCCATTGTTTCGGATGGCCTGGCAAAAGAATAATACCCTGTCGCAAGGGAAAAGATAAATCATATGAAGCTAAAGTAGCTCTTGGAATATTCAACGCATCCACAATGTTTTGCCACGCCTTTGTACCCATAGGTCTTTTTTGGAGAATGGCCTTTGCCAGACCACTACCGAAATGTCTTTGCAATAAAGCAGTTTCGCTTCGTGTCGGCATATCGCCACGAAGTATTTTAATCAGGGCATCGCTGGTATTTCTATAACGAAAATGAGCCATTTTGGAAGTTCGCAATGATTCGAATAAATAAAATCTATCAGCAGATGAAATTTCCGGTGCAGTGAAAGCTGGAACTGGATATTCACCTGCTAACGGGCCACGAGTCGCATAAGCGGCGGCCTCTCCAGTTTTGGCTCTGCGGACTTGTTCGGCAATTGCTACTCTTCTTGCTTTTTCCTGGCTGATTAACTTTTCTTTTTGGGGATGAAGTTTCTTCGCCCTTTTTATTCCTGCCGTAAGCCGGTCTACTGCAACCTTAGTTGCTGAGGCAAGATTGGTATTCGCCGCCGATTCTATTGTAGGCACATCGTCAAGTATCTGGTAAGCATCCAAAGGTGTCATTCTTTCTATCTGCGTTGGCTTGAAGCCTCTTTTTAACAATTGAGCTTTCTCTGCCTTGCTTAAAACAATAACAGCAGACTCTTTCGCTAATGTGGCTCTTATCTGAGCAGGTTGCATTTTTGCAAGTTGTTTAGTGCTGAAAATTCTTTTGGCTGCCTTGATTTCCACAGAGGTTAGTTTTGCCTTGCCGAACACAGGAGCCATTCTTATTCTACTTGCCCGCTGTGCTGCTGCCCCTGAAAACAAAAGAGTTTCAAAAGCAATATCCATAGCTGGAGTATACCACCAAGGAGGTTCTTTTCCGCTCAATGGCGTGTACCATTCCTCTGCCATCGCCTCGCCGAAAGTACGAAGTTCTTTTGCTGCACCAGGAACGGGATAGAAAACTCTTCTTGCCCTCCACATTGACGGGAAAATATCATATAAGGCTTTAGGATTTAATGTGGCTATCGTTTCCATTGTTTCAGGGCCAACCGATACTTCTGTTATAAATTGATTCATTCGTTCAACAACAGAACCCGTCATCTTAAAGCTGGTTTCAACAGGGTACTTGGTAATATCGTGGAATCTTTCATATCTCGTAGGTTTTGCCCATCGAGCTTCTTTCGGCGGGAAAAAATATTCACTCCATTTTTGGCCGAACGTGAGTTCCGGTGCAGCACCAATCTGTGCTCGTTCTCTTGCAGGAATTTCAGCAAAATCCTTAATTCTGGGCGGGGCAGAAGGGTCAGTTATCAGTGCAATTTGTTCAAATGTCTTAGCCATTACTTAAATTTCTCTTGCCATTTATTATAATACTTTAGGGCTTTTTTCATATCTGTTACTTTTAACCGCCCAACTGTATCTTCAAAATCTTTTTCATCGTCTGGTTCTTTAGTTTCTAAAAACTTAATGTTTTCAGTTATAACTTCCGGTAATGGCTCTTCTTCAAATTCCTCTCCCAATGCCAACTCTATTATTCGAGGGATGTCCTCTTTGATAGGCATTGTTCTTTGGACGTGTTCAATAAAATACGGCCTTACAATTCTACGACCAATTTCGGTAATTTTTTCGCCTATCGCATCTTGCTTCTTTACTTCCGCCTTCCATTCCCTATAGGCTTTTCCATATAAAAACGGAGCCATGTCATCCTTGAAACCAAGCTCAGGCGACCATCCAAAGATTCGCTTGAACATCTGCTCAGTGTCTTTTTGGTAGGGCTTCTGCATATCATCAATTATCCCATTCGCAGTATCGGGGTGCAACCGTTTACCTATTTCATCCTTGATTTGTGTAGCTGTTGTAATTTCTCCCTTATCAATTCTATCATAAATATCAGCTATGACATTACCGCTATCCGTAAACGCCTCTTCCAATTCCCCTTCAGAATAATTATCAAACACCCGCAATCTGGTTCTCATCTTGTCTTTTGCTTCAACCGACATAGCAGAAGCATCAATTTCCTCAAAGGTAGGCGGATTGCCTTCGTCAGGCTCCAAGAGAAATCTTAATCTTTCGGAGAACTGGCCTGTCAGTTCCTCGTCTACTCTGTCCTGTTGTGTGTTTAATCTACTGGCTGCATTCAGCAATCTATTTCTATATTTCATCTGGTCGGCGGACGGGCCTTTCATCGTAGCCGCTAAATCTTTGGCTAATTGCGGATTGTTTTTCCCTATCGCCATTCTCATCTGTTGCAGAATGGAATCGTTCGGCATATTTTTGATTAGTGCATTGTATTCTTCCTGATAGCCAGGCCCTTTTATCGCCAACCAGGAATCAAGCAATGCCTCTGCCTCTACAAGTCTGTTTTGGCCTAAAAGGTTTTCATAATCCGCCTCCATCTTGGCATCTGTATTTTTACTGGCTATGGAAAGACTGTGTTTGTAAAAAGATTCTTTCCAACCAATGATACTATCGTTTATATGTTTCTGGATAAAGGCATTGACCCTTGGCTTTTTAGACTGCATCAATTCCTCTTCGATGCTGCCCTCAAATTTATCCCAAAGGTCAACATCGACGCCGGAATACGTATCCGTTTCAGGGTCAAAAGCAATAGAACCAGTTGCAGAATTAAAAAGAGCAAATCCCCTTTCGTCATATTTTCTTTTTAATTCGGTAAATTCAGCAATGCTTTCCCTGTCATAGACATTGTTCGCCACTTCAAAAAGAGCACCTCCAAATCCACTTACCGCCCTTGCCATCTCTTCTGCGCCCGTGCGCACGTCTATATCAGCTCTGACGACAGCCGCCCTGCCTGTCGGTAGCGTTTTAGCGTATTCTATATCACCTGGAAACTTTGCCATTCCTTAACCTTCCTTTTTGCCCCAATCCATACCCCCAAAGCCTTTCAAGAGAGTTGTACCAGCCCTCATATAACTTGCTTGCTTTGCAGTTTTAGCTCTTCGGCCATATACTCCCGCCTGTATTCTTGTTATCTCCGCCGCAGACCTTGCTCTTGCCGCTTCAGTTGCACCCCTATATCCAATCATTAAGTTTTCCATCTCAAATTCAGATGCTTGTTTTGCCTGTAATCGAAGCGGCGCTCCGACCGTAGGAACCGCCCCACTAACGCCAATTCTCGCCTGCATCCTACTCATAGCCCTTGCAGCCTCTTGAGCTTGCCTACGCTGTTCTAAGCCAGTCTTTTGCTCTATTGCCTGGGCTTCACGCTCCTGTACGGCGGCGTTGTAATTTGCCATCGCCTGTTGAGATTCCGCTTCTGCACCGGCAACACGGCCAGCCTGTATTTCACCTGCGGCTGCAAGGCCGATTCCACCCGCTATAGCCATAGTCAAAGGGTCAAATCTATACCGTGCCATTTCCATCCACGTCATAGGATATGGCAGACGAATATACCAATTAGGTTTCAACTCGATTATGCCTGAATATAATTTCATATTCAATCTCCGCCAAAATACTTCTTGACATAATTAAAATGTTCTGATATACTTATAAACGCTGGCGGCGGCTCAGTCAACTGAGTGCTGGAGAAGAACGGGAAGCGACGCACAGATTGACAAGAATCCTTACCGTTGCTGGAAGGTCATGCCCGTGTGCTTGTCAACGTCCGCCAGCATATTTTTTATTCTCCAAAATACTTTACATATAAGTAGGCTGATTTTTCACCGACAAACTTCGGCATAATATGCTCCTGATGAAAGCCTAAATGTTTGACCATCCGCACTGATTCTGGGAAATCCACCTCGATGTAACATTGCATTCTCTTTATTCCCTTGTCCTTTGCGAGTATTATCATCCATTCAGAAATAACACGATAGGCTGTAATTATATGTTCACTAAGATAATGCGTGAGGTCGAGCCAGCACCAACAAGTTGTCAAGTTTATTAACCTAATGCCACCGATGCCGAGTATCTTTCCTTCATGTTCGAGAGTATAACCAAAATCTATAACTTCCGGCTGCTTAGAAAGAATCCCTCTGCTTATGGAATCATTCTCAACAGCTTCAATATCTTCCTGTTTGAGTTCCCTGAAATTCATTTAAGTCAATCCTACCACTGCATATTCATAAGCCGGCGTTTCCACCCCTGTCGTATTTTTCACCTGAATAACATTATCGACAGGAACCCTGAATATCTGAGATTCGCCCGCAAGAATAGTTAGTTCAGTACTGAAGGATGTTACCCAGCTTGTATCAATGTCCAAATCATAATCTATGGCTTTGATGTAAATCAGGCGCAGTTGGTCTTGTTGAACATCGCCCAAATCCAGCAACTCACCCATTCCGCCACTTGCCAACGTCCTATATTGCTTATTAAATGCCGTAGGCGCAGCATCGGTAGTGGCAACATCATAATCATCTGCAATAGTGATTTCTTCACCAAGCCCCGTCAGATTCAATTTCGTTTCGATTTTACAACTTCCGGCCATAATTATCTCCTTTTTTCCCTTGACCTATACCTTTCAATCTATTATACTGTTTTTCGCTGGCTGGTTGGCAGTCGTAGCGGTAGATAATCGGTAGCCAGACCGAGCGCAGCTATTCGCTTGGATGCAGACGTCTGCTTGGCAAATCCCTGTCAACCAGCATTTTTTCATATTATCTCCCTGTCACATCCATTCTTGGAATCAATGCCCTTACCGTTAATGGCAATGGACTACTGCTTGATATAATAAGAGGCGCTTCAAGCGAGAAGCCTCCATCGGTAGCAACAGTAACCGTGCCTGTAAATAAATCATCTATTTCGGATAAGTTTACCCAACGTGCGTCATCAAGGTCAATATCATATAAAGCACTATCAGAAGTGCCGTATTTCACACCTGCCGAATCCAACAGGGAAATGCCCATTTCAGGAACTTTAACAATACTTGCGGCAGATGTACCCATTTGAGTTCCAATTACCGGTTTCATTGGCTGTAGTTTTGAAGTATAAGCCGAGCCAACCTGGGCAGTTGTAACCGCTGTTGATGCTGTGATTATACCGGAACTAACGGTATACGTATCCAAGTCCACACCGTCACCCAAGAGAGCGACTGTTTCACCTTCAAGATGAAGCAGTCCTGCGATAGTTGTTGTCGCTGCGTAACTATGTTCTATTGTCCTTCCTGAATCCACGAAGAAACAATCATCTATATCGGTGAATGTTCTTGAGGCCATCCGTTCAATATAGATTACGAAAACACCGCTATTAACACCCGCCATAGTCCTCTTAACAGTTATCCATACCTCATCTTCCACCGCCCTTGGTATAACGCAAACGCTTTGAACAAGACCGTCTATCGGATGGTCGGCCCAAGCGACTACGTTTTGGTCTCTTTCGTAAGTCATAGATATTAACGAACCATCGGTAAGCGTACACCAGATAATCGAATCGGGATTCCTCTGGTGTGCTATACTTGTAATTCCCGAATATGTGATATGTTCAGCTAAAGAGCTTAAATCAGGAGCAACATGCTTGCCAAACTCCTCAGAATAGGTCAGTTCTCTTATCTTACGGCCTACAAAATCGACAAAAAGTATCGACTCGTTCACCTTTAGCGCCTGCATTGCCTTGCTGCCGTAGTTTGTCTGTTGACGTATAGTATTATTCGTTGGGGTTATAGGTGTGCCAAAATCATTGGAAGCTATCTTCCATTCGTCCCCGCCCGTACCCGCAATTAACGATTCCAATGCTTCGACCCACAAAATTCTGTTGGTCGTAGGTATGGTTACAGGGAACGAATCGGCATCATTTACGCCTTCCTCGAAATCCTCATAATCAGCTACTTCGCTTAGCCAAACAGTAGTACCAGAGCCAGGAATTCTTGTGTGTGTGGAAAGTTCCCAAATATCATCGAAATCCCAGTTCGTAAATGTGATTTGGACTTTCATCTGGGCCGTGGTTCTGCCACCACCACCATCGCTACTCTCCCAGTTGCTTGTTTCTATGTCCCAATAACAGTTTGTATAAGCACTTGCGCCGCCACTATTGCCACCACCAAAACCACCACCATTAGTGACAGTGCCTGTTGCATATACCGCTCCTGCGGAATAACAGTATTGGAGGGCGACACCATCCAGATAACCCACGAAGCCGCCCAGGTAAGCACTGGCGTGACCTATCCCATTAACATTACAGACAGCACCTTTTGCATAGCAGTTGGCTATATTGCTTGTTGCCGCATACCCTGCAAATCCGCCAGTCCTGTTGGTTGTTGCGTGCATGCAGGCGTTCTCAATATTACCTTCAGCGCCGCATTTATTTATATCGGCGAGTGTATATCCCGCAAAACCGCCTACCTCTGATGCCGCAGTCGTTGTAGAGTTCGTTACATCCCCATAGGCGAAACACTCATCAATGGCGGTGGTTCCACCCCCTTCATTGCCCACGAATCCACCGACATAAACCGTTCCGGTAGTCACTACGTCTAAGGCTACATCTCCGGTTGCTGTGCAATTATCGTAATCGGCGGTAGTACCGGAACCCGTGAATCCTCCAATTTCGTAATCCCTGCTTTGTGTAGCAGTCTGTGACCAACTGACCGAGCCGGATGCCAAACAACCGTCATATACAACGTTAGCTCCACCAGAATTTCCGATAAAGCCACCAATTACTACCGTCGCAGTTTCTGTGGCAGTTCCCTTCTTTGAAACAGCAGCAGAGGAAGAACAATTAGTAAACGACAGTGTATTGGAATTGGCGGTATTACCGACAAAACCGCCAGCAGAAGTTCTGTTAGCTTTTACCGTGCCGGAAACCACTACATTTGAAACCGCCATAACGCCGGAGCCGCCCGTATTGATATAGCCAGCAAGCACACCACAACCGGAACGACCTGTAATATCAGCACTTTCTATTGTTACATCTTTTATGAACCCACCAGCAGCAGCACGGTCAACATAGCCCAAGAATCCGACATAATCTATGGTAGTCCTGTTAATATACAAGTTCTTTATCTTATAACCGTCACCGTCAAACGTGCCGGTAAACCTTGTGGCGACCAACCCTACTGGCTCGAAGCCCTGATATACACCGCCGGAGGCGTTCTCACTTGCCGATGCGCCTGCATCTATATCGGCAGTCAACGTATAGTCACCAGCACGGTCATCCTTCATTGTCTTCAAACCGGCATAAGAAGATATATTATAAGCAGTCATTATAACCTCAAAGACGGATATTTCGTCGCCACAAACTCAGCATCGGCAAGCGACCTTGACGCTCCCGCATAGACACATCTGTTGTTAAAAAATGTCACACTGCCTGGATAACCTCTTGTTCCAGACCAAGCGCCCTCGTGCCATCTCTTAGTTGCATCGGTCGATTCGATTTGGGAATATACTTCGATTGCCACTTTAGTAGCGCTTATAAATACAGTTACCTTTACGATTCCCTTTCTTAAAACATTGTTCACCGACAGTTCGGCAGTGCAGTCCCCCGCATCCACATTATTGATTCGATATAGAACATTATCCTCGGATTCGGTGGACGAAAGCTGGATATTCCTGGCGCCTATGACCGCCGCATAGTAAGTTTTATGGTCTTCCCATCCGGCATCGTTCTCATTTCTCTGAAGCTTAACTGTTCCTTTCCATCGACCCTGAGTGTTGAAACTATAATCACCTTTTATATATAACTCATCTGTCGTACCTATTCCTTCCTGCGTTACAGAAGTCGTTGTCCTCGAATGAATGAGCATAAACAAAGCCCCTACGTGGCCTGAAAGAAATATGTTTGCCGAAGCCGTCAAAGTGCCGGTGCTTCCTGTTAATGTCGTGTCGCAAGCAAGCGTTGTTAAACTTGGGTTGTCAGGGTCGGCCAAATCATTCCTTATCAGGAACGGCCCTTTGCGGAAGTTTATCTCTTCAAGAACAAATGTTTCCACGTCCGTTCTTGATAACTTGCTCGGAGGATACGAAGGATGAACTATCCACATAACATCGGCACGCTGCTTGATTTGAAGTTCCATCAGGTCGGCAGCTAAATAGGGAGTTTCAATCCAGATATCACCGTCGTCATACCAGTCGTATTCGTAGTTCTTTACATAAGCACCGGCATAAAAAACAGGTTCGCTTTCATAATATACATACTCCCAATCACCTAAGACGTCACCGTCATAATAAAATCTTGCATACTTATTACCCAGTTCAACCGTATAGGCAATCGAAGTTGAGAAGATAAAAGGCATTTGCCTTACGACTGTATTTGCAATGCCTAAAGGTGTGTTCTTGGCATCGTAGATAAATTCATTGCCAGGCCTGCGTTCAGCACCGCCGTAAATTCGAGGAAGCATGTTCTTAAGATGACGACAACCAGCTTCGTATTTATCGACGTCGCTACGGGCATCTATCTGGTCGCTCAACTCACCAGCATTAAACTTAATTATCGGTATGTTTGCCATATATTAACAATCTGTTATTATTTCGGACTCTATTCCAGCACCAACACCAGCGGCGGCGCCGTCTCTGTCTCTTTCATCATAAATATTGTTGACTATACTCTGACCGGCAATAATATCATCTATATCATCTGATATATCGGCAACAGACTCGTATTCTCCTACTCCAACAGGTTTCTCTGTCCAGAAAACTGTATGATTTGATTCCGAATCATAATCATATACATATTCACCATCGTGCCAAATGTACTCATTTTCATAAAACACATTTTCATAAGCCAAAATAAGTACTCGCTCATTGTCATAGTAGACTTTTTCCTGTTTATAGACTAATACAGCATCTCCAACTACGAGAGTAGTTATAGGCGTCGCTCGATAGTAACCGTGATTAACCAACTCAAGCATAAACTGATAGGCAAGACCTCTACCAGTTCCACTCGGCTGAAATGCAGTAAAGACCAGATTGTTCCCAGGCTCAAAGCCAAATTTGACTTCATAACTCATTATGCATCGTTTAGAAAACCAAAGACGCTTACATCGCAAGTAGCAGCGTCGCCAGTGGTTACATCTATTACAAAAAGTTCACCTGCCGTATAAGTTACCTGTTCTCTGGCTGGGGTTGCGCTTGGAACCGGCATTAACCAAACAGCCGCACCAGCCGTGGTTATATTGGTTAAGTTTTGTGAAGGCAGGAAATCTGTTTTTGCACCTGACTGCCCAAACGTAACTACTGCTGTCGTTACTGTCGCCGAGATTTTCGATATACATATTGCGAATGGTGTAAATTCCTTGCCAGTCGGAACTGTATACAAAGTTGTGCTGGCAACAGTGCTTATATCAAACCCTAAATTCTGCGATATAAGTGATATTGACGTTGCTTTTAAATCAGCCATTTATAAATCTCCTAATTATGGTGAAGTTGTGTTTACACTATGTCTCGCCTGTCTCCAATCCGAACGTCCGGATACATTTGACTCCTGCCGACAGACTGTCCTTGCCTTGGACAAGGCTTCTATCAAATCTCTGCCTACGTCTTCCAAAAGCGTTGGACTTTTCGTGCCCGCCAGAGCAGGAATAAGTTTTTTGGCAAGAGTCAAAACAAAGACTTCGGTAAACAGCGGGTCGAAATCG
>SDBS01002315.1_pt1 | contig 19128 bp, 18 predicted proteins | sample 2277091 | NCBI WGS metagenome assembly SDBS01 (sample SAMN10404972, study PRJNA504765) | marine sediment metagenome | isolation source: marine sediment core GS10_PC15, 163 cmbsf | place: Arctic Ocean: Southern Knipovich Ridge | collected 2010 | reverse complement strand
TTTGATGATCTATTCAACCCGCTCACCCGATGCGACCCTGGATGTAATCCTGGCTTCGTGAGTCGATGGGACGTGTGAAAATTTGTTTGCCGTATGTGTACTCGACCAGTTCGCCTGCGAGAAAGAAAGCGGAATAGTCTGCTATGCGTGCGGCTTGCTGGATCGAATGGGGTACGATGATGACGGTGTATTTGTCTTTCAACATTTGAAGGGTTGCTTCCACTTTGCCGGTTGAGATGGGATCTAGCCCCGACGTCGGTTCATCGAGCAGAATGACCTCAGGTTCGAGAGCGAGAACTCGGGCGATGCAGAGGCGCTGCTGCTGCCCGCCAGATAATGATATGGCTGGTTCATCCAGACGATCCTTCGCCTCATCCCAGAGAGCCGCTGCTCGCAAACTTTTCTCGACTGCCTCGTTGAGGATGCGTTTGTCCCGGATTCTACCCAGTTCCAGACCGTATGTGAGATTTTCGCGAATCGTCATCGGCAGGACGACGGGGGTTGCGAATACCATCCCGACTTTTCTACGCAGCTTAATCAAGTTGGTTTTTGGATCTAATATATCTTCGTTATCGAGCCATACATGGCCCGAAATATGGGTAACATCTGCCAGGTCATTCAAACGATTGAGCGTACGGAGCAGGGTGGACTTCCCCCCTCCAGCGGGTCCGAAAATCACCGTAATCGCATTTTTCGGAATAGCGAGGAATATATCTTTTAACGACTCGGTTCCATCTGAGTAAGATACATTTAAGTTTTCAACGATAATCTTTGGGTCTTGTAAAACGATCTCCATGGAGATATTGATGGATTGCGGCTTGGGTGCGCCGGGTAGGATGATTTCGTCGTTTGCATCCCTCTCATGCTTTGTCACCATTGTCTTTTTGCTCTCGCACGTGACCGGATGACGGTTGCAAAAATATTCATCATGAGAACGAAGATCAACAAGACCAGCGCAGTGCCATATTGGATTTCGACCGGCATTCCAGGAACCTGGGTTGAGATGACGAATAGATGATAGGGCAGGGCCATCGTCGAATCAAAAATTGAACAGGGTAACTGAGGTAGGAAAAACGCCGCTGCCGTGAAAAGTATGGGCGCTGTTTCTCCCGCTGCTCTTTCCAGGCCAAGAATAATGCCGGTGACAATTCCAGGTTGAGCTTGTGGGAGGACAACTCGCCGGATTGTTTGCCACTTCGTCCCCCCTAAAGAGATACTTACAACCCTGAAGCTGTTTGGCACAGCCCGCAGTGCTTCCTCGGTTGTACTTATAATCACCGGGACGGTCATAATAGCCAACGTAAGTGCACCTGCGATGATGCTTGTCCCGAATTGGAGGAAAAGCACGAAAATACCCAATCCGAAAAGGCCGTAGACGACGGATGGGACACCGGCGAGATTGATGATGGCAACTCTGATAGCCCTTGTCCAACGGTTATCAGGGGCATATTCTGCGAGGTAGATCGCGGCGAGCACGCCAATTGGAACGGCAAACAGCGCGGTTCCGAGTGTGAGCAAAACCGTGCCCACAATCGCAGGAAGGATCCCTCCGGATCGCATACCGTCGCTGGGGAACCCGGTGATGAATTCTCGTGAGATTGCCGGAAGACCCTGGTAAAAGATGTATATGACAATGGCTACAATAGGGATTACCGTAGCCACTGTGGCGGCAAACATCCCCGTGAATCCAATTCGCTGGGTGATATTTCGTCGCCGTGTGTGTTTTTCAGCAGCCAGTAGGTTCGTCATCACTCATCGATCTATGACAAGATGCGCTCAGATCGTTTCTTCTGTCGGAAGACAACGCCTGCGGTAGCAAGATTTACGGCCAGGGATATGAGAAACAGAACGATGCCGATGAAGAAGAGCACCTGGTAATGTGTGCTTCCATTGGCGACTTCTCCCATCTCGGCAGCGATGGTTGCTGTCATCGTGCGCGTAGGCTGGAACAGAGATTTAAAGCCGGTGGGGAAAATGGGTGCATTGCCAGTCACCATCATGACGGTCATGGTCTCCCCGAGTGCCCTTCCAATTCCGAGCATGATTGCCGTTAGCACACCAGATTTTGCAGCAGGCAGCGTCACCCTCCAGATCGTCTGCCATTTTGTTGCGCCCATTGCAAGAGAAGCGTTGCGATAAGTCTTCGGCACAGCATCAAGGGCATCTTCCGCCACGCTTACAATCGTGGGTACTGCCATCATCCCAAGAAGAATTGCGCCTGTGAACGCAGTTAAACCGGTAGGAACATTCATAGTTTGGAAGATGAGTTTGGAGAGGATGAGTATGCCCAGAAAACCGAGCAAAACCGATGGCAAGCCAGCTAATATTTCGACGATCGGTTTTAGAAATTCACGCGTGGCCCTGGGTGCGATTTCAGCGATGTATATGGCTGTAGCCAAACCCAGGGGAACTGCAACGAGTGCGGCTCCGATGGTCACAAGTATCGTGCCACCAATTAAGGGCAGGAGCCCATAATGATCTTCAATTGGATACCAGCGGAATGAAAGTAGATTCTGCGGCGGCACATTGACTAAAGTTGGGGCTCCTTCTATTACAAGAAAAACAAATATCATCACCATCAATACGATGGCAGAATAACCCGTAGCTTTGATCACGATAGAGATGATGTGTTCTGAGAATGAACTCTCTTGCATTATGCCTCAATCCACGATGGGTACAAAGCCAAGCTCTTCTACGATCATCTGTGCATCCGGTCCCATAATCCAGTGAAGATACTGCTCGATCGCTGCGGTCGGTTGTCCCGCAGAATACATATAAAGATCTCTGGCTATGGGATAGGCTTTCGAATTCACCGTCTCCGCCGAAGGGAGAACGTAGTCCGCATCTTCATCCCTCGCGATGGCAATCATCTTAACTTCATGCGTGACATATCCCAAACCATCGTATCCAATCGCATTTGGATTTTGACGCACCTCGGTTGTGATTCCTTCAGACGAAGGCAGAAGGAGGGTGTCTGTTGAGAAGAGTGTGTCTCGTTCTTTATCTCCCAGTCGAAGGACTTGCTCGAGAAAGTAAACATGCGTTCCTGAATTCGTCTCACGTGATAAGCGCACAATGGGTCGATCATCACCACCAACTTCCTGCCAGTTGTTGATTTTCCCGCTATAGATATCTGAAACCTGTTCAAGTGTGAGCTCATTAACTGGATTTTCGCGGTTGATGATGACGGCTATTGCATCTCGAGCCACAATAAACTCCACTGGTGAAATCCCATTTGCCTCGGCATTTTCTTTTTCCTGATCTTTTATCTGTCTGGAGGCATTGGCGATGTCAACCGTGCCATTGATGAGCGCTGCGATGCCGGTACCTGATCCGCCCCCGGTGACAGATATGCGAATATTGGGATTTACCTTCTGGTAAGATTCTGCCCATGCCAGCGCCAGATTAACGATCGTATCAGAGCCTTTATTTTCTATGACTGAGCCGTCAGCGCCTGATGAGGAATTTGAGGGGCAGCATGCCGATAAGACGATGAGCAGGAAAATCGGAGAGCGTGAGAAAAGCACCTTGAAGGAATGTGAAAAACGCATCCTGGGAATTATACGTGGATTAGGCGCCATGCCCAAGTTAATCATCAAAATGTCGAGTTAAAGCCACTGCCAGTTCTACTTGGCACCACAAGAGGATTCAGCGCCGAGGCGGATCAATAAATTCTCAATTTCCCTGGCCATCTCTAATTGGTTTGTCTCGTAGTAGTGAAAGGAAAGCGTGCAAAGGACTTTCACTTCCTGGGTAGTGGGGAAATATCGGAGCAGCTGAGGGACAAAATCAGGTTTAGGAAAAAAGCGGTGATAGGTCCTTACATAGTATGACCATGAATCAGATAGATTTTTTAATGCTTCATAACTTGCAATATAACTCGTCACTGCATGATCATCTTCACCGCTCATTTCGTAAATTCGACCGAGGAGAAAGTGGGAGTAGGGATCGGAAGGGTCTAAAAAAAGTGCAATCCGAACACTCGTTTGAGCCGCGACATAATTTCCTCTGATAAGCTGAGTCTCACTTAGCCCCTTGTAACCTGAAATAGATAACGGGTTAGAGTTGATGATGGCGTTAAATTGGGTCTCGGCCTCATCATAATTCGACGAGTCTAGAGCTTGCCAGGCTGTAAAAACCGCATGATCCTTCAGGTCATCTATATTGGAACTTATAAAATCATCAAGGGTTGCTGCCCAGTTTTGGTCGCGTGAAAAAATCTCAGATCGATAGATGATCGGATTCGCTTGAAGCGCCTGATAGATAGCCTCATGGGAATCCGCGGCATTTCCTAGCTCGTCAAACCACAGCCCCAGATTCATCCACATTGAAAAATGTCTCGGCGCACGTTCGAGCGTAAGTTCGAGCAATTGAACTGCTTCAGCAGAATTGCCAGATTCGTAAAGTAAGGCCGCATAATTTGCTGAGTGGACCGGCCAGCCACCATCAAGCCGTAGACCCCGATTGTAATAACCTCGAGCTAATTCAAGGTGCTCCTTGTCTTGATGGACATCACTAAGAAAAGCATGAGTTAGACCACATTGGAATTGGTAGAAGGGAAACGGATCGTTATCCGCTGCTCGGCAAATCAAATTAGCAGCTTCATCGAGTCTGCCCTCCCTAAAAGCCTCTATTCCCCGCCAGTAGGATAAGTCTGCAGATGTCGTACGTACATTAATGAGAATAACGATCAGGAATGAGGTTCCGATGAGCACTCGCGCTTGTCGAAAGGGTATTTGAATATAAGTCGCATGGGTCTGATATATGGCTAACGTAAGAACGAGAGCGAGGGAAATTACATATCCAGGACTCTCGATAAGGTAGTCAACGAAATGATGGATGGAGAACGCAGCAATTGCACCAAGATAGGGGGCATAGTTGGCTACACTCTTTTTGGGGATGACCCAGGCGGCAGGGATGAGATCCTCAGCCAGCAAATATATCATGGCTAAAACGAGAATGGTTCCAATGAATCCAGACTGCACCAGGGTTTGGAGGAAAAGATTATGAGCGTGGCTTGTCGTGAATCCAGGTGGAGATAGATTCTGCTCTGAATAAAGTGTTGAGAATGACGCTAAACCATGCCCGATGATCGGGCTATCCCCAATGATGGTGAGCGCCGGGTTCCATATTCCTGATCGAGATGAAGTGAGTGGGGCATGACCAGGTGTGATTTGTGCCTGTCGAATGAGCAGCCCCACACCAAGGAGGAGAACCAACGCGGATAACAGCGTGATGAAGATCAAGCGAATTCTTGAGGTGTGCGATCTTAACAACTTGCTAATTTGGGTGCGAACTGATTCGTGTCTGATAACAAAATATGACGTGGCGACGGCTATACCAACAACCCCGCTCAGCCAACCTCCTCTTGAAGAAGTTAGAAACTGGGTGATGAAAAAGATCGTAAGCATTGAAAAATAGCCCAGGCGAACTCGGGATCCACGGTTAGACAAAATGCGGATCACCAGAAGCGGGATGACCAGGTTAAGAAACCCAGAGAGAACATTGGCGTGGCCTATGAACAGCCCCGAACTGCGGTAACCAAATGGAAGAGAGGAGATACCCTGACCAGTTACTGTGCTGGCTCCAACATACCAAAATGCCGCCACGGTCAACTCAAGCAAGGAAAAGACGAGGCAAATAAGGATGAGGGCATTCTCCCAGTTTTTTCCACTCCATCCATTATTCAAGGTGTCCAGGAGCAGGACCGTACCAATCAAGATGAGTAAAGATAACGACCACCGTTCGATCGCAACCTGCGGATGAGGTGAGCGCGAAACCATGATGAGGTTAAAGAGAAGAAGCGCTAACCAGAGTATGTGAGCTGGGTGTAAGCGGATCGTTTTCTGTGTCTTTCTCCGAGCAAATAGCCAAATTATTGAGATAACGGACAATATACAAAGGCCCGCAATTTTCAAAATTGGATTTAGGCTGTCAACGGCAATAAATACCGTCAGGAGGATAATTACGCGTACCAGGAGTTTGAATGTGGAGGAGCGATTGGTCATCATGGGATGAATAGCTTAGCAGTTATCAGCCTGGAGTAGGAATAGTCTTTCTTGATGATAGATTGTGGAAGGACCACTTTCATATTAAAGAGGGATATTGTCAAATGGTATGGATCAATGGCGGATCAGCTATCTCAGACGGCGATCATCAACGGGTCTCCAATCTCCAATGACCATTGTAGGCGAGCACGAGTTTGATCGCCGGCGCAAGTCCAGCCTTCCGTGGTCCGGCGCCCTTTCTTTCTCGTCCGCGTCCATATTGATTTTGCGGAAAGAACCTCAAATCATGTTCAGGCCTAATCCGAACTGGTGTACAATCCAACACCATGGAAAAACCAAACCATGACCTTAAATTTAAAGTCGTGGATCTCAATTTTTATTATGGCGCTGTACGTGCGTTGAGTTCCATTTCGATTGATATCGAAAAGCTCGCAATTACTGCTCTCATTGGACCATCTGGTTGTGGGAAATCCACTTTCTTGCGCTGTCTGAACCGGATGAACGACCCGATTCCCGACACACGAATTGAGGGTCAGGTGCTCCTTGATGGCGAGGATATCTATCAGCCTGGCTTAGACCCCGTGGATCTTCGCCGCAGAGTTGGGATGGTCTTTCAAAAACCAAATCCATTTCCTCAAACTGTGTTCGATAATGTTGCCTTTGGTCCTCGAGTGTTAGGGTTAACGAAGAACCGCTCGGAATTGGAGGCAGTCGTTGAGCGATCCCTGAAAGAGGCGGTTTTATGGGATGAGGTCGGGGGCCGATTGGATCATGGGGCTCTTGGATTATCTTTAGGGGAGCAGCAGCGGCTGTGCATTGCCAGGGTGATTGCGGTCGAACCAGAGGTCATATTAATGGATGAACCCACTTCTGCGCTCGATCCAATTGCGACATTGGAGATCGAAAATCTGATGGCTCGACTCGTCAAACACTATACTATTATCGTGGTGACCCATAATATGCAGCAAGCTGCAAGAGTATCTGCGAAGACAGGTTTATTCTGGCTTGGCGAGTTGGTTGAATTTGATGACACGAGTGTGATTTTTACGCGCCCGAAAGAGGAACGAACGGAAGCTTACATCACTGGGAGAGTCGGCTAAGAGCTTCAAATAAGGAGGATTCCATGGTGAGCAGCTTGAGAGCAACCTATGATCGGGAATTCGCAGTCGTTAAAAACGACATCATAAAAATGGGATCCATGGTTGACACCGCGATCGCTGATTCGATGCAGAGTCTTCAGGAACGCGACCAGATCCAGGCTCAACAAATTATCGATCATGACGAGACGATTAATGCTCTTCGTTTCAAAGTTGAAGAAGCTTGTCTTACGCTCATCGCGACGCAGCAACCGGCTGCGAGTGATTTGCGAGATGTGATTGCAGCGATGAGCATTGTTGTGGAGATGGAACGCATGGCGGACCATGCCTCTGGGATAGCAAAGACGGTCATCAGGATGGGGGATGAGCCGTTGTTAAAACCCCTCATCGATTTGCCGCGCATGGCTCAACTTGCTCGGGAAATGCTGCGTGATGGTCTGGACTCATTCATCACCCGAGATGTTCAAAAAGCTCGCGCCGTCGCTGTCCGTGATGATGAGATGGATTTACTCAACAGAGCAATCTTTGATGAGCTGGTTGAAATCATGGCGGAGAGACCAGATGGGGTAGAGCGGGCCACCTATTTGCTCTGGTGTTCGCATAATCTCGAACGCATCGGTGACCGTGTGACGAATATTGTGGAACGGGTGGTGTTTATGACCACGGGTGATTTGGAGGACTTGAACGTTTGATGGCATACGATGTAGATGGGGTTTTATCTGACAGGGAGGGAACCCGGATTACATGAGCAGCTCCCAATTGTTGCGTAAACACCGGGAAAGTTTGGTTACATTTGGTTTGATTATTGTCGTGGGGATTCTTACCTATGGAACTTTGATGCCCGAGCTGGGATTCTACCGAGACGATTGGTATCAGCTCTGGGCAGGAAACACCCTGGGACCTTCAAGCATCATCCGTTTGTTCTCGATCGATCGCCCGGTTGTGGGTTATGTATATGCACTGACATTTAAACTCTTCGACAGCAACCCTCTTGCATGGCAAGTTTACTCACTCGCTCTGCGGATACTCGGAGCTGTGGCATTCCTTTGGGTATTACGAAAGATTTGGTCGAAGCGTATATTCGCTACCACATCTATTGCTGTCCTGTTTTTGATCTACCCTGGATTTCTTCAGCAGCCAAATGCAAATACCTTTTCAAATCAACTACTAACTTACACGCTCGGGATCATTTCAATCGGTCTTACTGTAGCAGCGTTGTATTCGAAAAGGCGATCGACCCAGGTCCTTTTCACTGCCCTGGCCGTTCTCGCCGGATTTTCATATTGGCTCTTATATGAATATATGATCGGGCTCGAAGGTATCCGCCTTGTGCTCATCGCATACATCACGCACCGGAAATACAAGTCTGACTTTAGAGTGACTCTTCGGCACACCACGATCCGCTGGATGCCCTATCTCCCTGCTATCATCGCTTACCTTATTTGGCGTGGGATGATCTACCAAAGCTCCAGAGGGGCTACGAGCGTATCCGGCGTTGTAGGCAACTATCTGAATGATCCTGTTCGGGCATCATTGCGCCTGTTTGTTGAAACTGGAAAGGATCTCCTGGAAGCCCCAATCTTTGGATGGTTTGTGCCCTTCTACAATGCAACCGCGACATCTCCCTTGAGGGAGGCTCTCGCGGCCCTATTGGCTGCTGCCATCGTCCTTGCGATCTTCATCCTTTATCGAAGTTGGCTGCTGAAGTTTGAACAGGCGAACAAATCTTCAACGATTGAGGATCGCCATTTTGGAAGGGACAGTCTCATCATCGGGCTATTCTCCTTATTTTTCTCGCTTTTCCCGGTCCTTTTGGTCAACCGGGATATTCATTGGCATAGTGGATTTGATCGCTACTCACTCCATGCAACCATTGCAATCGCTCTGATAGCGGTGGGTTTTATCTACTATTTTCTGGAAGGCAAAATTCGAATAGTGATTATCAGCCTCTTAATCGGCCTCAGTGTCATGACCCACACATTAAATGCGATGCACTGGAGAGATTTTTGGGAAGCCCAGAAGCAGCTCTGGATTCAATTGAGCTGGCGAGCCCCTCAACTTGAACCTGGCACGGTTCTTTTCGTGGATTTACCCGTGGGAGGCTATATCGAAGACTATGAAATATGGGGTCCGGCAAACCTTGTTTATTATCCTGAAGAAGGCGACGTTATGATCGGCGCCGAAATACTCACCGAATCAACTGCAGATCTTGTGAGGTTCGGTTCAGAAATCGGGAGATACATGCGTGCCATCATCGGATTTGAGCGCGATTTCGATAAATCACTCATCATCAGTATGCCAACCGCAGCATCTTGTTTTCACGTCCTCGAAGGTGACAGGGTTGAGCTGCCGCGGAATGTCAACAGCCTGGTCCGATCACTCGCAAGCTTCTCGCGAAGCGATCTGATTGATGTGGATGCAGAAAACCATATTCCCCCGGAAGTCATCTTCGGGCCGGTGGAGGCGGATACCTGGTGTTTCTACTACCAGCGAGCCAGCCTTGCCAGACAGCGGCAAGATTGGGTAGAAGCGGCTCGACTAGGTGATGAAGCTTTTTCTCTTGGTCTATTTCCTCAGGATCGATCCGAGTACATGCCTTTCCTGGAAGGCTATGTTTACACACATCAGGATGAAAAAGCTGAAACGCTCGCGCAATTGATCAATGATAAAAGTGAGATCCGTCATATGCTGTGTGATAACCTATCAGGGAGTAAATCCCCTGATGCAGATAGGTTTCAATACCTTGAAGGAATTCTTTGCGAATTTAAATGACACGAAGTAACGGCTATTACAATGAGATGCCAGCATGTTTTTATAGTTTTCATAAATCGAATGACACCGTTTTACTATTTGTACTATAATTAACAAACAAACGAATATCGATTTGCCTTCGGGGCGGGGTGAGGGTCTGAGACCCAATTCCCGATCGGCGGTATAGCCCGCGAGCGTGATTGCGCATGATCCGGTGAGATTCCGGGGCCGACGGTATAGTCCGGATGAAAGAAGGCTGCATTTCCGGCGTGTGCATGCGTCGGATGCGCATGTCCCGAAGAAAAATTCTTCGGGATTTTTCTTCGGTCATGATGTTCTGGAATACCGCGCCCTGGAGGATAGCTCCGGGGCTGTGTGATTAATAGGGACGAGAGCGCCCGGGGTCGACAGGATGGATTGATTGTCTGAGCGCAGCCGCAAGATGATGGAAAGATATCCGCTATGGACCGTACCAGTGGCCATAATCGGCGCGTTGATGTTTTGGGAACTGGGTACGCATGTGAGCGGTCTGCCCTCGTTTATTCTTCCTTCGCCATGGGACGTGGGGGTGCGCTACATACGGGCCGTGGATGATGGCACGCTCTGGAAACATACCTGGGTCACATTCGGCGAAGTCCTGGCAGGATTATGGATGGGGCTGTCATTCGCAACGATCCTCGGTTATGGACTGGCAAAATCAAAAACCTTTGAGCGGCTGCTCTCGCCTTACATCGTAGCTTCACAATCGATCCCTATCGTGGCAATAGCGCCTCTCCTTGTCATCTGGTTTGGCCCTGGAAGAATGTCAAAAGTGTTCATTACGGCATTGATCGTATTCTTCCCCGTGCTCATCAATACGATCGTTGGCGTGCGTTCCGTCCCGGAAGATTTACGCGATCTGATGCGTTCTCTGCGTGCGACCTGGTGGCAGACCTTCACCAAGCTCGAGTTGCCGGCTGCAACGCCTATGCTGCTTGGGGGATTAAAAATCGGTGCGACGCTGGCCGTGATCGGCGCCGTGGTAGGAGAGCTGGTTGGAGCCAATGAAGGCCTGGGGTTCTTAATCAACATTGGACGGGGTGTCTACGATACGAACCTGGTCTATGTTGCCGTGATCACCCTCATCCTCATGGCTCTGCTGCTGTATGGAGCTGTGGCGGGGCTCGAGCATCAACTTCTGAAATGGAGAGAATAACGATGTGGATTCGACAGAATGACTCGGTGGATTGGCTCATACTTATCCCCATATTGGTGATTGGTGTTCTTCTCGCTAGCTGTACGACACCGGCGATCACCGGTGATGAACAGGATGAACTCGAGCAGATAGAGATGGTAATGGGTTTCAGACCCGATATTCAGTTCGCGCCAATGTATATGATGGTGGAGCACGGACACGCACGCGACGCTGGCCTGGAAATCGAATTCACACATCTGCCCGAGACCGAGGCGGTTGAATTGATTGCGGCTGACGAACTACAGTTTGCGATCGTCTCTGGCGAGCAAGTACTGCTGGCTAGAGAACAAGGTTTACCCGTTGTCTATGTCATGGCTTGGTGGCAGGATTACCCGGTAGCGATCGCGGCTTCTCAGGATAGCGGGATAAAGGAAATTGGTGATCTTGCCGGAAAACGAGTAGGTATTCCCGGCTTGTATGGCGCATCCTACATTGGTCTCCGAGCATTGCTAAGTGCTGGAGACATGGATGTTGACTCACTCTTTCTTGATTCCATTGGCTATACCCAGGTAGAGGCGCTTTACCAGGGATTGGAGGATGCGGTTGTCATCTATGCGACCAATGAACCCATCCAGTTGGAGGCGCTGGGGATGCCTTTGAACATCATTCGAGTTGCGGATCATGTGCAGCTTGCTTCAAATGGTCTTATTACGAACGAGAGGATGGTCGCCGAAAATCCCGAATTGATCCGTCGATTGGTGGGAGCATTTAAGCGTGGCATAGAGGAGACCATCTCCGATCCCGATGAAGCCTTCGAGGTCTCCAAACTGTACGTAGAGGGGCTCGCTGCTGCGAATACCTCCGTGCAGCTAGACATTCTCAAGGAGAGCATTAAGTTCTGGACCACGGAACAAATCGGCGCCTCCGACCCACTCGCCTGGGAAAATATGCAAAAGGTGTTAATTGAAATGGGGCTGCTTCAAGAGGGAGTCGATTTAGCTGAAGCATTTACAAATGAGTATCTTGAGTAACTTATGGTTGCAAAAAATAACCTCTTAAGCGCATCACAGCTATCCATGGCGTTTCCAAATGGTCACACCGGATTGCCTGTACTAGACCGCGTCAATATAGATGTGGTTCGGCATGAATTCGTCTCCGTCGTGGGTCCCTCTGGTTGTGGGAAGACAACACTTTTGCGGTTGCTGGCCGGACTGCTGATTCCAACTTCAGGAAAGATCTCATTCTGGGGTGAACCTCTCGCCCATCCACGCCGGAGAATCGGGTTCGTTTTCCAGCAATCAAATCTCATGCCATGGAGAACTGTGCGTAAGAACATCGCGCTGCCGCTTGAGATTACAGATCCCGCCGAGGCGAGCAGAGATCAAAGGATTGTAAGCTTGGTCCGTTTGATTGGTCTAGAAGGATTTGAAGACACATATCCGAGCGATTTGTCAGGGGGGATGGCGCAGCGAGTTGCAATCGCTCGAGCGTTGGTCCATGAACCCGATCTCTTGCTTCTGGACGAACCATTTGGATCTCTGGACGCTCTAACACGAGAAAGGATGGGTTCAGAATTGCTGCGAATCTGGCATGCACGTCCTGCCACGGTGATTATGGTGACCCATTCTATCCAGGAGTCGTTGCTGCTGGCCGATCGAGTCATCGTCCTGAGTGATCGCCCAGCGCGCGTGCTGCTCGACCAAACCGTCCCTCTGCCTCGTCCCAGATCCCTGGATATGTCTTACTCGAAGGATTTCGTTGAATTGGCCGTAAAGATTCGCAGTCTGCTTTCCTTTCAAAACAAGTCCGCTCTCGAGGCACAAACTGCCTGAACCCCACCCACAGGGACGGGAAGCCTGCCTGGCCTATGTGCTACAACCTATCCCGATAGCTAAATCCATATAGCAGATCCAAGGACGGTCCTCGATCCTTGGTTTCCAACGGGCAAGATTTCGTGTTGTGGGGATAGGCTACATTTCAGACGGCTGGGGGATTGAGCTGTTCTACCAACCTGCCAGAAGACGCTGGGCGTGTCGCTCTGGAAGACCAGCCTTCATGATGCGGCTGTGTACGAGTTTGACGTCATAATCGATTCGAAGCATCTCCCACGTAGTTTCACCATCATCGAGAATAGCAAAAGAGGCACGTGGATCACCATCACGAGGCTGACCCACGGAGCCAGGATTAAGGATCATACGCGGCGTGAGCACCATAGCCTCATCCCATTGTATTGGACGGCTCATAGCGAACGAATTCTCGAAAGGACGGTGGAATATCAGGGGCAGATGAGAATGTCCGACGATGCAGAAATCTGATTCAAATGCCGCGAAATTGCGATCTGCTGATAGTGGGTCGAGGATGTATTCCCAGATTGGTTGGTTTGGGCTGCCGTGTGCAAGGGTGAAGTTATTCAGCGTGACCTTGCTGGGCAGCGATTCAAGATAGGCTTTGTTTTCTCCTTCTATCATCTGCTGAGTCCAGGCCACAGCTTCGCCGGCATCGCGGTTGAAGCGGGAGAGGGGAATTAAACCCAGAGCCGCTTGGTCGTGGTTTCCAATAAGACAGGTGAGATTTTCCAGGCTGGCAACTCGCTCGATGCACTCATTTGGATCTGGACCGTAGCCTACAAGATCACCTAAACACCAGACGGCATCGTGCTCCGGTGCGGTTTCCAGGACGGCGTCGAGCGCCGCGAGGTTGGCATGAATGTCGGATATTACCAGCGCACGCATGGAGGTGATATTAACATGGAGGGGCAGGGAAGGAAAGGGCTGCCCTTGAAGCTCGATTGCTTGTGACCATGATGTGGCTGACGTATAATCGCACCCTGAGTATGCCTATTCTTGATGAGCAAAGCCTCGAGTTTCTTAGTCACAGTCCCGATCAAACTGAGCGCATAGGTGTTCGACTAGGTGAGCAGCTTGAGCCGGTAGATCTTGTCTGTTTGGCGGGTGATCTCGGTTCGGGGAAGACTACGATGGTCAAAGGGATTGCTCGCGGTTGGGGTTCCCTGGATTCTGTCACCAGCCCGTCGTATGTCCTCGTAAATGAATATCGCCGCGCAGACGGCGAGGTGCTTTATCATTTCGATGCGTTCCGATTGAGTGGTGTAAAAGAGGCTGAGTTTCTCGGATTGGACGACCTCATGGATGCTGGCGGACCGGTGTTGATCGAATGGCCCGAGCGAGTTGCGGACGCGCTGCCCTCCGATCACCTATGGATCAGTCTTCATTGGGTAGATGAGCTTCGTCGAGGGTTACACTTCGAAGCATCTGGTGTGCGGTATGAACGAAAGCTCGATGAATTTAGACGAGCAGCGTTTGGGAGGTAGTTGTGATCCTGGCCATTGATTCCGCTACGAAATCACTCGGAATTGCACTCCATGATGGCAGAAATGTCCTCGCGGAATGCATCTGGACTGGGAAGGGTCATCACACAGTTGAATTAGCTCCAGAAGTAGGCCTGATGCTCATGCGAGTGGGAACATCCGTATCATCCCTTGACGCTGTTGCGGTTGCGATCGGCCCCGGTTCCTACACGGGGCTGCGAATTGGGTTGGCGTATGCCAAGGGGTTATCTTTCGCATGTGGCATTCCTATCCGCGCAATATCTACGTTCGATATTCTTGCACAAGCTCAACCCAGGCAATCCACCCCGATGTTTGCCGCAATAAGAGCGGGGCGAGGTAGAATTGCTGGATCCTGGCATACGTGGGTCAGAGGTAAGTGGAAGGCTGACGGCGAGCCAATAAACACGACCTGGAACGAATTTGACGAGTCCCTCGAAAATGAGGTGTATGTCTGTGGAGAGATTGACGATGAAGGACATGCCATTCTTTCGATGAATAAACTCATCCAAGTTGCACAGCCTACATTTTGCATTCGCAGACCCAGCGTCCTGGCGCAGCTAGCGTTGAAAACTCGACGATCAAAAAAGATTCCTGATCCGGGATCACTTGCCCCGATCTATCTCGATAAACAGGATGGGTAGATAAGGTGGTCATGGGAGTACGCGAAACCACAATTCGTACGATGTCTTTGGCTGATATTGAAACCGTGGTAGAAATCGATCGGCTGTCTTTCTCGCTTCCGTGGTCAGAGCGAGTGTACAGATTGGAACTTACCGAAAATCCGGCTGCTCACCTTTATGTTGCCGTGAAAAAGAAGTACACAGATGAAAACATCCTTGGGTATATTGGATTCTGGTACATTGTTGACGAAACCCATATCAGTACGCTAGCAGTGCATCCGTCCGAACGCAGAACCGGGATCGGAGAAGGGCTCTTAATTTATGCCATGGAAGAGGCCGAATCTTTAGGCGCCGAGGTCGTAACATTGGAGGTCCGGGGCTCGAATCAACCCGCGATCATGCTCTACCAGAAATTCGGATTCGAAGTTGTTGGGAGAAGACCGAGATATTACAAGGACAACGGTGAAGATGCCATTCTCATGACGCTAAAGGACCTTCCGGGATGGGGGCAGACTCGTAGAAAGAAAATAAATATATCTTATGGATGAACTCAGGAGAGTTGCAGAAGAAGTCGCTGGCTGTATGGATTGTCAGCTCCACCTTTCACGGAAAAAAGCTGTACCTGGAGAGGGGCCCGCCGATGCGGATATCATGCTCATCGGTGAGGGTCCGGGTTTCCATGAAAACGAGCAGGGTCGGCCATTTGTTGGGGCAGCCGGAAAGTTTCTCGAAGAACTTCTCGAAAGCATCAACCTCAGCCGCGAGGATGTCTTCATTGGTAATGTTGTAAAATGCCGTCCGCCGGGAAATCGAGACCCTCAACCCGAGGAGATTGAGGCATGTTCTTCGTATCTTCAACGACAGATCGACGCCATCGACCCAAAAGTCATCGTGACCTTGGGGCGATTCTCCATGGCGCGATACTTCCCCAATGTGAAAATAAGCAAGATCCACGGACAAGCAAAGGAGATCGACGGCAGAGTGGTTATTCCGATGTATCACCCTGCAGCGGCTCTTCATCAGCCCTCTCTCAGACAGGTAGTAAAAGAAGACTTTTCCCTTATCCCTGCAGTCATCGATCAAAGACGGTCCGCATCCCTCCCACACGAAAGTGATCCCACAGATCCCGAGCAGTTGAGCCTTTTTTAACTTGCTTATGGATAGGAGTAAATAAGAGAGATGCCTGAGAAAAAGACCTCGCTATCTTCTAGCGCGCAGGCGCTTGTCAAGAAATTTACTGAGCGCGATGCCACAGTTGCCATTATCGGTCTTGGCTACGTAGGCTTGCCTCTGGCAGTGGTTCTGGCAGATTCAGGTTTGCGCGTAAAAGGTCTTGACACAAGTGTGGAAAAAATTAATTCCCTTCGGGATGGGCAAAGTTATATCGAAGATGTGCCTTCGGAGGTCATCCAGAAGCATATCGCTGAGAAGAGGATATTTCCAACAAATTCATATGATGACCTCATGGATGTCGAGGCGATCTGCATATGCGTCCCAACACCCCTGCGGAAAACGGGCGATCCGGATCTGTCCTACATCATCAACGTCTCAAAGGCGCTGAAGCCGATCCTCCATCCTGGATTGGTGGTGATCCTCGAGTCGACAACATATCCAGGGACGACGAGGGAGCTCGTCCAGCCAGAACTCGAAACCAGCGACCTGGTAATCGGTGAAGATATTTTCCTGGCATTCTCACCTGAACGTGTGGATCCTGGCCGAGAAGATTGGACGACGGTCAATACACCAAAAGTAATTGGGGGGATCACGCCTAGCTGTACAGAAGTTGCGGCGACACTGTATGAACAAGCGATGGAAACTGTGGTCCGCGTTTCATCCACGGAAGTCGCTGAGATGACCAAGCTCCTGGAGAACACTTTCAGGGCTGTCAATATCGGGTTGGTCAATGAACTTGCCATCATTTGCCATCGTCTGGGATTAGATGTATGGGAGGTGATTGAAGCGGCAGCCTCAAAGCCGTTTGGCTATATGAAATTTACTCCCGGACCAGGTCTTGGTGGTCACTGCATTCCGATCGATCCTCTGTATCTATCGTGGAAGTTGAAGAGTCTGAACTATAATGCTCGCTTCATCGATCTCGCCAGTGAGATCAATACGAATATGCCCAGGTACGTCGTCCAACGCATCCAGGATACGCTCAACAAGCATGGTCGGACTGTCAATGAGACCCATATCCTCATCCTTGGCGTGGCGTACAAGCCGAATGTCTCGGATATGCGTGAATCACCTGCGCTGGATGTGATTGGATTGCTGAAAGAGAAGGGTGCAAACATTAACTTCCATGATCCGTATGTTCAAGATTTTTGGCTCGATGACATACGGATGACTTCTGAGGATCACCTGCTCGATGCAGTGAGACGAGCGGATTGCGTCGTCATCATCACGGATCATGACGGCCTGGACTATCCATCCGTAGCCAAGGAATCGAAAATTCTCTTCGATACTCGAAACGTGACCGGTCGGTTTGGGCTGGTCGGTGACAATATTGTGAGGTTATGATGAGCCGCTATCTGGTTACGGGCACGGCCGGTTTTATCGGCGCCCAAGTTACGACACTGCTGCTTGATGATGGACACGAGGTGATCGGGATCGATGATCTCAATGACGCCTACGATCCCCGTCTTAAAGAATGGCGTCTGAATAAGTTGAAGGAACGTGAGGGGTTCACCTTTCACCATGTGGATATTACCAACAAACGTGACCTTCAAGCTGCCTGCTCGCCCTCCGAGTTCGATGCTATCATCAATTTAGCCGCGCGCGCCGGTGTGCGGCAGAGCGTCCGCGATCCGGAAATCTATTACCGATGTAATGTGCTCGGCGCGTTAAACCTGCTCGACATAGCACAGGCTTCTCAGATTAGAAAATTTATCCAGGCATCTACTTCGAGTCTGTATGGCGCGCATAATTCACGACCGTTCCGTGAAGACGCGGATATCTCGCGACCGCTGTCCCCGTATGCGGCATCGAAAGGAGCCGCGGAGCTCCTCTGCCACAGCTACCACATGCTCTATGATCTGGATGTGACCATCTTGCGTTACTTTACTGTATATGGTCCAGCCGGAAGACCGGAGATGAGCATTTTTCGATTCGTGCAGTGGATTGCTGAAGGGCGACCTCTCGTACTATACGGTGACGGAGAACAAGAACGGGACTTTACTTTTGTTGATGATATCGCTCGTGGGACGGTGGCGGCAATCGAGCCTCCAGGATTCCAGGTGATCAATCTCGGGGGTGATCAACCGATATCGATGAGGCAAGTGATCCACAAGCTTGAGGAAATCATTGGAAAAAAAGCTGATATCCATCAACACGAAGAAGCGCCGGCTGATGTGCGAGCGACCTGGGCAGATATTAACCGCGCGCGAGAAATTATAAACTGGGAGCCTGAGATTGGATTGGATGAAGGTCTCAAAGAAACTGTTGCCTGGTATATGGTAGAACGTGATTGGGCTAGCCTGGTGGCCACATCTGATTAGGGCTTCAGCATGCTCCAGAAGATAAGGAATCAGTTCCAGGGGATCTACAACAGGTTCCTTCGGAATCCCCTCATTCAACGAGTCATTCGAAATTCAAGTTATTTGTTCAGCGCGCAAGTTATCTCGGCTGTCCTGAGTATGGGTCAGGGGATCCTGACGGCGCGACTTCTCGGTGTGGTTGGGGCAGGTCTTGTTGGAATAATTACACAATTTTCGAGTAGCATAAACAGGTTGGTCTCATTTCGAATGGGGGAGTTGGTAGTAAGTTATGTTGGGGAATTTCATGAGAAACAGCAGCCAGACCATGAAGCTGCCGTCTTCAAGGCGGCTGTCCTGGTTGAGATTACAGCGTCCATCCTGGCGTTTGCCCTCATCCTCCTGCTGGCTGAACTAGGAGCTCAGATCTTCGCACACGATGAAAACCTGGCATACCTCTTCATGTTATATGGAACATCGATACTCGCGAATTTCATGTCGGAAAGCTCGATTGGACTCCTGCAAATATATGATCACTTCCGACCGATCGCCGTTATTACGATCGGCCAGAGCGTTCTGACAATCATCTTGATTGCAGCAGCTTTTATTCAAGGTGGGGGTCTTGAAGATGTGGTTGTAGCTTATCTGGCGGGAAAAGT
>SDBS01002314.1_pt1 | contig 19132 bp, 18 predicted proteins | sample 2277091 | NCBI WGS metagenome assembly SDBS01 (sample SAMN10404972, study PRJNA504765) | marine sediment metagenome | isolation source: marine sediment core GS10_PC15, 163 cmbsf | place: Arctic Ocean: Southern Knipovich Ridge | collected 2010 | reverse complement strand
GGTGAGGTTTTCAGTTTCTAGCAGTTTTGGCACCACTTATCTCCTTCTCAGACGAGGGTCTAGAATATCTCGGAAGGCATCTCCCAGAAGGTTCCATCCCAGAACGAAAAAGAGCATGAAGAGTCCAGGAACGGTGATGGTGTGCCAATAGGCAAGAGGGTTTTTGGGTGGTCCCATACCAAAGGCCACGCCTCGCGCCGTTGCCACACGGATTCCTTCTAGCAGTTCCTTGGCAAACTTAAGGGAGGGTTTATCAAATGAGTAGGATGGGAAGCAGTGAAATGCGCCTTGTGGAACAGTACAGAGAAGGAATTCAGATTGGTCTATCAACTCCATTATTAACGCATGCCTTTCCCTATAAGCTTCAACCATTTGTTCTGTCGCGCACCGTGACTCCTCGCTCCTCAACGCTTTAATCGCTCCAGCCTGAGCGAAGGCATTAACGCAGGTAGCGGAGTGCTGATATGTTTTGATCATTCCCCTGAGGATTTCCTTGGGGGCGTTACATACCCTAACCGTCAACCTGTCATGGCCTAGCTCTTCGAGAACCCATTTACGGTGATAACGTTGTCGAATTCTGAGCCCGGGCTATAGTGCCTACCCTCGTAAATAAGACAACCATAGATCTTGTCAGAAAGTAATAAGGCTTCATGGTCTTTCGTATCCTCAGCAATACTACGAATCGTTGATTCATCATAAACAACCCCCGTGGGGTTGCAAGGTGAATTGACTACTATAATCTTAATAGAACTATCTATTGCATCATTGATGACTTCAAGATCTGGCTGGAATCCGTTTACCTCAGAGGAGGCGATTCCCACAACGTCAGCGCTGTTTCACTTTTCCGGCAATCACAGCTGCCAACTCGGAAATATCAACAGTTAAAGCCTTATCCACAAGTTTACCGATATCCCCTGGGTCTCTGAATCCAAATCCTGAGACGATTGCAACTGCTTTTTCATCCTTATGGATTTTCCCAAGTTTCACAAGTTTCCGGAGACCAGCTATTGAGATTGCAGCAGCAGGCTCAGCAAGGATTCCCTCGAGCGTTGCAAGATCCCGTTGGGCAGTGGTTGTTTCCTGATCTGTTACGGCAACAGCCCATCCATCTGTTTCTCGGATAAGATTAAGGACACGAGCCCCGCTTGGAGGATCGGGGTTCCCTAAGGAATGAACAATAGAGGTGGAGGGCTGCTTCATTGGCTCAACTGTCTTCCTACCTTCTTCAAAAGCCGTTACAATCGGTTGCGCACCTGTAGGCTGTACGATTACCATCCTGGCAAGCCTCGAAATAAGACCAAGTTTTTTGAACTCCTGGAAGCCTTTCCCCAGACCTGAAGCCAACCCTCCACTGCTAGCCGGCGCTACAACCCAGTCGGGCACTTCCCAACCCAGATCCTCAACAATCTCAAAAGCCATCGTCTTATAGCCCTCTATTCTGAAAGGGTTATCGGAATTTAGGAAAAATACTCCCAGTTGTTCTCCCAATTTTATAGTCTCGTCATACATCTTGTCATACCCGCCTACCACTTGGATCACTTCAGGGCTATAAACGGATAAATACAATAATCTTTCACTGCTGATATTTTCAGGCACAATAATGTAGCCTTTCAGCCTTGCTTTGGTTATATAAGCTGCCATGGAAGTACCCATGTTACCATGCGATACAGTTCCCGCAGCTTTAAACCCTGCCTCAACGGCTATAGTTACCCCTACAGTGGCACCGCGATCTTTGAACGTTCCGGTGGGATTCCTTCCCTCGTCTTTTACAAAAAGCGCAGAAAGACCAATCGAGGAAGCGAGAGTCTTTGTCTCCCATAGAGGCGTTCCGCCTTCTCCAAGGCTTACAGGTTCAGTTGAAGAATGTATCGGCAAAATATCTCTATATTTCCAAACTCCTGGCCGCCTTGTTTCAAGTTTCTTCGTTGTCACCTTTTCTGCCCAGCTCAGGGAGTCATATTCAATCAAAAGAGGGCCATAACACCGCTCACATCGATATCCGATCCTGTCCGGCGGGAATTCACGACCACAGACTCCACAAACATAGGCCCTAAAATTCGTACGACCACCCCCTTTCTTCGCGAGATATTAGCAATTTACATTTGGTCAATCGCTGCCAGCCTTTCTCCTCTAGTACTTCAGGGTTTAGAGGATGTTTTGGGGGATCTCCTCGCAAAACCCGCATTATTTCCATCGCAGCTTCCTTTTGCTCTCGGTAAACGGCCTCCTCTGGCCAGCCCGCCATATGTGGCGTCACTACTACATTTGGTAGTCTTAAGAGTGGATTCCCTCGTTCGGGGGGTTCCTGTTCAAACACATCCAGTCCAGCACCAGCGATCGTTCCCTTTTGCAATGCTTTGACAAGAGCCTTTTCATTTATTAAACCGCCCCGAGCCGTATTTATTAAATAAGCTCCTTTTTTCATCATTTTCAATTCCTTTTCGTCGATCAGATGCCGGGTCTTCTCTGTTAAGGCGGCATGAAGGGTGACATAGTCAGACTCCTTCAATACTTTCTCGAGACTAGTTAATTTGGCCCCAGTTTCTTCTGCTCGATCTTTCGAAACGTAAGGATCGTAAGCTAAAATATTGGTGTTAAATGCACCTGCAAGCTTGGCTGCTTCTCTGCCAATTCCGCCTAGACCAATTATGCCTACAGTTTTACCGTAAAGTTCCTGTAGTCCAGCGTCAGGGAACCTCCAATCTCCGTTTTTTAAGCGGTTCATTTGTGAAATTGTTTTCTTTGCGAGACATAACATAAGCATAATTGTATGCTCGGCAACACTCACATAATTAGCACCAGGGGTCCACGTTACCACAGTTCCGTTTTTTGTGGCAGCCTCTATATCGACATTCTCTGGTTTGGCACCGCGTTTAGCTATAATTTTAAGCTTTGGAGCAGAATCTATTACTCGAGAACTTATGTCATGCTGAGAAGTTATCATTATTGCATCATAGGGCCCCATTATTTCCATTAATTCCCATTCCATGTACCTTCCTTCTTTACTTTCGAAATGTAGCTCGGCTATCTTACTCAACTCCTGAAAAAAAATGTAGGAACCCCCATTATGGGCTTCAAGCAGCAGAACTTTTGGGATCATCACAGCCACTTCTGGTTTTTTGAGTAACTTTCCACATTCAACCTTTGACCTCATCATACACTCTATCCCCTATCTGTTAACCTTCTACAGTTGATCTCCCTTCTATGCATACAATTTAGGATCGCTGATATCCCTTAAGCCATCGCCTAGTATATTGAAACCAAACACGATGATCAGGATGGTTAGGCCAGAGAAGACAGAGATCCAAGGAGCGTATCCTAAGTAGTCCACCCCGACCCGCACCATGTTCCCTAAGGTTGGTGTCGGTGGTGGCACCCCCATGCCCAAGAAGCTCAGGCTAGCCTCCAGCCTGATGGCAGTGCCGAGCCAGAGGGTACTCATCACTAGGATCTCGCCGAAGATATTGGGTAGGACATGGCGAGTGAGGATTCGGAAATCGTTCAGCCCAATGGACCTAGCTGCGGAGATATAGTCCTTCTCCTTGAGTGCCAGAGTAGGGGCATGGGCCATGCGGGCGAACCTGGGAATCATTAGAATCGTGATGGCGATGATTACATTGAGCAGCCCAGAGCCCAAGACGATCATGACCATAATCCCAAAGACCTCGTCGGGGAAGGACATTAGAATATCTATAGCTCGCATCATCGCTGTCTCCACCTTACCCCCTTTATAGGCCGCGACCATGCCCATCCCCGTGCCGATGATCATCCCAAGGAGGACCGAGACAGTTCCGACCAGAAGTGAGACCCGTGCCCCCCAGAGGACTCGTGAGAGGACGTCTCTTCCATACAGATCTGTGCCTAGGGGATGAGTGAGCTCTGGTGGGGTGAGACGATAATAGACATTCTGCTTCAGCGGATCATATGGAGAGATCCACGGAGCCAAGATAGCTATCAAGATTATTATCAAGGCAATGATCGCTCCGATAATGGATGTTTTGTTTTTCAGGAAGGTATGTAGCACCCTCTGGCGTTGGGAGACTCCCGCTGTCATTGTTGTCAACTCCCTTAATCATACTTGATCCGCGGATCGACTAATCCGTAGGTTAGGTCAGTCAAGAGGTTTAAGATGACCACGAAGCTGGCATAGACCACCATCACCGATTGGAGGGTCGTGTAGTCGCGTTGTTTCATTGCCCCGATCATCATTTTCCCCAAACCGGGACGGGAGAAGACGATCTCGACCATGACCGAGCCACCAATAAGCACGATTGAATAGACCCCAATAAGGGCGATAATTGGAAGGAGGGCGTTCTTCAGCACATGCTTGTAAATCACGACCGGCTCCTTGAGCCCCTTTGATCTGGCTGTCTGAACATAATCCTCACTGAGAACGTTCAAGACCGAGGAGCGAACTATCCTAGTGATATAAGCGGTCATGATCAATCCTAAAGTAAGCGCAGGAAGAAAGAGGTGCTGGAGATTATCACCCAGACTATGGATATCCCCCCCGCCGACGACGGGGAAGAGGCGCAGTTTGACGGCAAAGAGCAGCATCAATAGGATTCCCAAGTAAAAGGTCGGGAAGGAGAGACCAGCAAGCGAGAAGGTCCTTCCCAGGTAATCAGGAAGGGCATTCCGTCGTAGCGCTGTGTAAACTCCCAAGGGTACTCCCAGTAGCACACCGAAGATGATCCCGGTGAAGGTGAGCTGCAGTGTATAAGGGAGTGCGCGCTTCAGATCACCAGAGATGGGCTTCCCATTGAGCATCGATCTACCAAAATCACCATGGACTAAGCCCTTTAAAAAGCGAACATATTGAAGCCACATTGGATCGTTGAGCCCCATCTCCTCTCGCAGAGCCTCAACCCCTGCCTTGGAAGCATAATCGCCGAGCCTCACCTCTGCTGGGTCTCCAGGTGCGATTCGCACCAACACAAAGACAATCGTTAACACTATGAGGAGAGTTGAAATTGCGATTAAAATCCGTCTGATTGTATAACTGATCATCAACTTCCTCTCTCTGGAGGCACGGGGTTTAATAAAGCCCGTGCCTCCTTCTAAGTCTAAGGCCGCTTACTTCGAGATCATGGTTAGCTCATTGATCTGTGGAGAGAGGATTAGGGTCGATTTCAGCTCATAGCCCCAATCCACATAGTCCTGTCTGGCAAAGGTGAATTTCTTGATGAAGGATGCATATGAAACCGCCCAATCCTGAGCCTTAAGCAGGGCCTCCTTCCAAAGCTCGGCCTGCTTCGCTGCATCTAACTCCTTCCGTGCTGCCTTGATCAGCTCGTCGACGCTGTCGACCGTCCCATCACCATCAGCGTCTACCTCGCCGATATGTGAGAAGTTGGTAATAGGACTCTCGCCTGTAACTACGATTGAATCTGAAAGGTAAAAGTGGGTAAGGAATACATCGGTATTCGGCCGCCAGCAGTTATAGAGAACTATTGGGTTCATATCCGCTCGGATGTTGTGGTGATAGGTGGAGTGGTCGGTAACATTCAGCTTGACATCGATCCCAACCTCCCTAAGCTGGGCCACGATATTCTGTATGGGTACCTGATACTCCCCCCGCTCGGTCATGTATATCTCAGTCGAGAAACCATTAGGAAAGCCGGCCTCTGCCAGAAGTTCTTTAGCCTTTTGTCGATCGGTAGCATAGAGGTAGTCCTTCCCGTCTTGTTGGCCACGTTCTTCGAGTTCCTCACGCGTCAACCCACCAGGCAGGAGGAATGGCACCATGGAGTAGATCGGTTCAGCGATGTCTTTTCCGATGGTGGTCACTACCTCATCCCGGCTAAGAGCGTAGCTTACGGCACGCCGCACCCTGATGTCGTCGAACGGCTCCTTGGTCATGTTGAAGTGTAGCGTTCCTCCCTCACCAGGGCCGAAGATGTCCACTTCAACCCCTGGCAGCGCTCTCATCTCCTCCACCCAGGGCTGCGAAGGCGGTCCTTCGATCACATCGAGCTCCTTGGTCTGTAGTCCAAACTTTCGGCTGCTCAGATCCGGCATGAAGAGCACCTCAACCCCTGCCAGCTTGGGCGCGCCGCGGAAGTAGTCCTCGTTCCTTACCACGACGACTTTCTCCATTGGAGTGTAGCTCTGGAAGACGAAGGGGCCCGTCCCCACGGGATGGGTCCTGAAGCCTTCACCCAGATCCTCTGCTGCCTTCTTAGATATGATGAGCCCACCAGCATAGTCGGCTACCTTGGGTAAGAACAGGAGTGGCGAGAGCGAAGTCTCCAGCGTGATTTTTACTGTATATCGATCTACAGCCTCGAAGGTCATCCCGGCATACTCCCCAGCGAAGGCTGACCGGGCCGGATCGGCAGACCCTTGTAGCGAATAGACGACGTCCTCTGAAGTGAGTTCATAGCCAGGGTTCCCGTTCCACGGATGGTACATCACGCCCTGGCGTAGATGGAAGGTCCAGACGATTCCGTCCTTGGAGACATCCCAGCTCTTAGCTAGGTCCGGCTCAAACTTGGTGATATCACCGGTCTTATACCGGACAAGTCCGTTGAATATCAGATGCACCACCGCTCTGTCCTGTGTGGTGTGAGCAAAGTGCGGATGGATGTCCGTGATATCTGCGGCATCTAAGGCGCTTCTCAGGACTTGGTCCTGGCCTGATGTCGATTGCGCTATAAGGCCGAGCATCACCACTACCAAAACTCCTACAAAAAACAACGCCAGTTTATTTACTCTCAACATTTCTACCCTCCTCCTAATTAAAGGATTTAAATATTAACCTTACCCTGGCCTTTTGCTCTATCCGATACCCACCACCTCCTTCCTGGCCATTAGATAAAACACCGCTCCTAGAAACATAACAGTTTAACCTAGTATAGAACATTGTTTATTTTTCTGTGGGAAGCTCCCAAAAGAAAAATTAATCTTTCAACACTTTTCTCTTCCGAAAGCTCTCCTTTGTCCCAGCTAACGGCCCACCTACCTTCTCACTTCCCCCCAGGCTCATTTTTGGCTTCCCTCTGCTAAGGATGCGTGGGGGAAATCCGTCACATTTCTATTTACACTCTAGGATATTTATAGCACATTTTTTTTAAAAGTCAATTTTTTTTGGCTACAATGATAGTGCACACTTTTTAATGGAAAAATATAATGGGAATTATTACTTCAAGAAAGTAAAAGAAATCTGGGCGAGGGGTAGAGACACTCTAGGATGGGGGAAATTTAAAGAGGATGTCTTTAACCCGAAGATGAGGAGGCTTCCTGCTATAACTGCCCAGCATCAATCGTACTTCGAGCTGAAAAAAGGATAGGGGTGAAGAATTTGCGGGAAGAGCTCTTTTGTATAATCTGAAAGTCTTTAAAGAACAACGCTAGAGCAGCTGCCAGAGCTGGAAAATGGTTCTTCAGGGATTAAGAGATAGAATCCGTTATCCTGCAAAAGGAGTAGTTATCGATGGAGATCCAGGACTTGTAAGAGGTGTTCGAGAGACATTCTCAGAGATTCCCATTCAGCTCTGCATTAAGCATCTTCATAGCTATCATGTGTATCATCTAAAGTATCTATTTCAAGGACCAAAAGAAGGAATTGAGCTATTACTGGATATTATCTATAAAATGCTTTATGCAAAGAACTCTAAACACCTTAAATATCTTTTTGAGGAATATAGCTTAATGTGTGGTTTCCTTATTCAAAAATGTTCGAAGCTGAGCTATTGAACTTTGAGTCAAAAATGAACCTTATCTGGACACATTTTCAATATCCTCAACTTCCAAGGACTAACAACATCATTGAAGGAATTACAGATAAACTCAGATAAAAATTACTGATTGCCATGGTTCTACCTAGCCTGGAACTCTATAAAATTGACCATTATGAACTATCGCTTTCATAAATTTACCTGCAGCCGCATTGAGGGACATAATGGAAAATCTCCTCTTGGGTTAGCAGGTGTTAACACAAGTGGCATAAATTGGATCAAATTCTCTCATAAAAACCAACACTAACGGGATACGCAGCCAAATTATATCCAAAATCTTAAGGTTCGTCAGACAGAAAGTCCCTTTCCACTTTGCCAACTTCTCAATCCCTCTTTAATTCAACACCCAGGGGAATACTATATGAAATTTTGGGGAATCTCCAGCAAAGAGTAACAGGACTTTCCCTAAACCCTTCTCTGCTTTCCCTATTTTGCTCTTATTCATTATCTCGGGAAGAAGCGCAGAAGATTTTTGAGGAAACTTCAACGAAGAGGAAACGGAATCTAACTCTACTGTGACACCCTCAAATCTCGTAAGGCCTTTTGAATTTGATCTTTTTCTTGTGGAGTTAGCTCTGGTAAAGGCATGCGTACCCTCCCTGCGGGAAGACCCAGGGCCCTCAGAGCCTCCTTGCACGGAGCAACATACCCCGGATCGTACTCCAGGAATTTGTTAAGCTTCTGGAGCTTCACATGAAGAGTCAAAGCCTCATGGTGAGACCCTTTTTGTACAGCGTCGTAGAGTGCAACCATTTGTTGAGGAATTACACAGGCAGCCGTTGAAAATATTCCCTTTCCGCCTATACACAGGGCGGCGTAGAACTGACTATCAATTCCAGTAAGGATGGAAATTCTCTCTCCCGCCTGTCTAATAGCTTCCACCAGCTGACCTAAATCGGAATTGCTCTGTTTGAGGCCTACAATGCCCGTAATCTCGCTCAATCGGCATATTAACTGGGGGCTTAAGTTGTTACCCGTATACAAAGGATTGTTATAGAGTACTACCGGCAGGTCTATTTCCCTGGCGATTGTCCTAAAATGCTCATAGAGGGACTCATCGGGCAAGCCAAAGTAGTAAGGAGCTGTGATAATGACTGCATTTGCCCCTGCTTTTTGAGCATCTTGGGACAGCAGAATTGTCTCTTTTGTGCTGCAGGCAGCTGTTCCAGCGAACACAGGAATCTTCCCTCGCGCGATCCTGGCTACAACTTCCGTGACCCTCTTTCTCTCCTCTCTCAGAAGATGCGGGAACTCTCCCGTCCCTCCACTGGTCATAATGCCATGAACTCCTCCTTCAACAATGTACTCAGTTAGTTTCTCCAGTCCCGCCTCATCTACGTCATCTTCATCACTAAAGGGAGTGATGATTGCTGCAATAACTCCTCTTGCCTTAAAGTCAGTCGTCATTTCTTCATCCTCCTTGGACCGTTTCCCTCAAAACCTCAATCAATCTTGAGTTTTGTTCTCTTTTTCTGGCCGCTATTCGAAAGAATTTGTCACTAAGTCCAGTGAAATTGCCACAATCTCGAATGAGGATGCCCCTTCTGGCTAAATCCCCCCTGAGCTTCATGGAAGAGATTCCTGTTTCTATCTTGACCAGAATGAAGTTAGCTTCTGGAGGGTAGGGCTTAAGCCCTTTCATTCGGGAAAGTTCACCAAACAAAAATTCACTTTCTCTAGATGCAGCTTCCCGGATCTTTTTCATATTTTCTTCATTCTTCAAAAGAGAAATGCCGATAGCCTGGGCCAAAGAGTTAACGGACCACGGCTCCTTTAGGCCAGCCATTTTTTCAATTAGGTGCGTATTTCCAACTCCGTACCCTAGTCTTAAGCCAGCAATGCCAAAGAATTTAGTGAAGGACCTCAAGACAAGAAGACAATGAGCCTTTGGTGCTTCGCTTGCCAGAGTCTCCCCCGGATACTTGAAGTCAATATAGCTCTCATCTAGAATGAGAGCTATCTTTCTTTCTTCGGTGATCTTCACCAACTCAATCAGTTCATCTTTGGTAAAAAACGTACCTGTAGGGTTGTTCGGGTTGCATATAAAAACGGCCTCAACGTCTTTTGCCCCCTCGATGATTGTCTGAATGTTAAGGGAGAACCCTTGGCTTTCTCTGAGGAACAGAAATTTTGGCTCTCCCGCACCGATTCTCAAGGCCCGTTCATATTCAAAGAAAGTAGGGGAGAGAATGAGGGCTCTTCGGGGTGAAAGAGTCCGAGCCGCTAGATATATGAGTTCCGTCGACCCGTTGCCGGCAAGAATATTCTCTGTATCTACGGCCAGGTATTGGCTAATCTGCCTGACCAACTCCCTGCACTCAGGATCCGGATAATGGTAAATACTCTCCAGGTTGTCTTTGATTATTTCCTCTATCCTCAGGGAGTCTGTCCAGGGGCTTATGCTGGCACTGAAATCAAGGATCTTGTTTGGTGGGAGGCCGTATCTTTCCTCTACTTCCCTCCGGTTGCCTCCATGGGAGTAGGCCTTGCCTTCCATCTTAGCGCTTTCCTCCTCCGACGATTCTCGTTTCTACTTTATCAGGGGGACATTCTATTTGGCCGCAGGTACCAGGGATCTTTATCTACCATCTCCATCTCCATTCCCTCTCAAGGCCTAACTCGGGCTTCCACGGATTCTAGCCTCTCTAGGACAGAATGCGAATCGGCTACGATAGTAGCATTAGCTCTTAGCTGGTGGTAGAGCTTGGTTGCCTCACCTTTGGTGTAATCTCTTTCCTCAATAGATTCTTTTCCAATAGTGATCAAGGTTTGTGCGTATCCTGCTGCCTCCAGGTTCTTTATGTTGCCAAATCCGATGGGCATGTTTGTTAGTATGACATAGTTTGCTTCCTTGATGAATTCGAGGTTCTTCTGATGACTTTCCTGAGTTATACGGGAAAAAGGCTTTTCTTCAACAACATCCAGTCCCAGGGCCTTTGCAGCAATATAATCAGAATCTCCTACATTCAGTACCCCCAGGCTCACATTGTAACCCTCTTCAACCAGCCTACGCATTAGTGAGACTGCACTACCAGAACCTGCCACTATGTGGACTTTGCCTTTAGTTGGTCTGACCGCATTTTTTCTTTGAGGATGGATAAGCAATTTGCCTGAAAGATCGTCCTCTTTAACAATAACCTTTATTCCGTACACCTTTTCAATATTCTCTCGGGTAAGAACATCATCGGCTCTGCCTGCCGCAAATATCTTCCGCTCGAAAAGCAAAATTAATCTATCACAATACTGCGAGGCGACATTGAGATCATGGAAGATAGCTATGACAAGCATTTCCCACTCTTTATTCAATCTCTTGATGAGGTCCAGTATCTCTATCTGGTGGTTGATGTCCAGGTGACCCGTCGGCTCATCAAGCAAAAGAACTCTAGGCTCCTGAGCAAGAGCCCTGGCAATAATAACTCTTTGTTCCTCTCCTCCGCTTAACGTATCGATAGGCCGCTCACGGAGGTGCCATGTATTGGTTAGTTCCATTGATCGTTTAGCAATGAGGAGGTCGTCGCTGTCCTCAATCTCAAATCTCCCGAGATGGGGGGATCTACCCATGAGAACGACTTCTAGTGCTGTAAAGGCAAAACTAATGGCAGATTTCTGGGGTACTACCGCCAATTTCTTAGCTACTTCAGCGCTCTTCAAAGTGTAGATATCCCTTTGATTTAAAAACACCACTCCGGTGTGCGGCCTCAATATCTTGCTGATACTCTTAAGCAGGGTTGATTTCCCGGAGGCATTTGGTCCTATGAGTCCTACGAAGTCACCTGCAGTAGCCGAAAAACTAATGTTTTCTAAAACATTTGCACTCTCATAGCGGCAAGCGATATTGTCAATTCGAAGGGTCACTCTTTGCATCTTTGCATTCTCCTAGAGCATGGATCTTTTTCTTGTTCGCAAAAGATACAGAAAGAAGGGAGCACCGAAAAGCGCCGTGATTATGCCAACTGGTATTTCTGTGGGGGCAATGATTGTCCTTGCCAGAGTGTCAGCCCACACCAGGAAAATTCCGCCTACCAGGGCAGAGCTTGGCAAAAGAACTCTGTGGTCAGGGCCCACCAAGATCCTCATGATATGGGGGATTATCAGACCGATAAACCCAATGATTCCACTGACTGATACCGCGGCGGCGACAATGAGGGAAGTGGAAAATATTATGATTTTCTTCACGGTTTCCACCTCAATTCCTAGGTGTTGAGCAGGCTCCTCGCCAAGAAGCATTATGTTTAAATCTCTGGCAAAGATGTGAATCACAGCTGTCCCCAATAATATGAAAGGAAATGCCATCAAAACGTGATTCCAGCTTCGCCCCCAGAGTCCACCCATCAGCCAGAACACAATGCCGTGCAGATCCTCGCCGGCCGTGTACATCAAAAGAGAGATGATGGCTGATAAGAACAAGGCTATCGCTATCCCCGAAAGTAGGAGTGTACTGACAGGGAGCTTTCCTCTGGTAGAGGCAATGCTGTAGACTAAGAAAATGACAGCCGCACCACATATGAAAGCCATTGAAGGTAGGGTGTAGAGGCCAAATATGTTCAGTCCGAAAGTGAGGCTAATGATTGCCCCCAGAGCTGCCCCGGATGAGATTCCTATTATGTAGGGATCCGCCATGGGATTTCTGAAGAGTGCCTGCATAGTTGTTCCCGCAACAGCCAGAGCTGCCCCCACCAGCACTCCAAGGATGATTCTGGGCAGCCGAATCTGTAAGATTATGGCAGCTTCACCAATTGACCAGGAAGGGGTGATTAGGTGATGTATGAGAGGGAGCCTGCTGAAAAGTATCTTAGATACCACAGATGGGGATATATGTGCAGGACCCAGGGTTGTTGCCAGGACAACAGTTGATCCTAGAACTAGTGTAAGGTAAGCAATGATCAATTTCCAATGGAAGATTTTTTTGAAGTGATTTCTATACAACCCACACCTCCTGGTGGTTCATATCTTGAACAATTCTGGATGAATATACTTCGCTATATCCTCCAATCCATCCACTATTCGAGGTCCGGGGCGAGAGACGAGATCCGCATGAATACCGTAGAGCCGATTGTTCTTGACTGCATCTGTGATTTGCCATCTTTTCCTATTCTTTACGCCCTCTACCGAGGCCATGATACTACCGTGCGAGAAAGAAACAATAATTACCTCTGGATTGCGCTCGATCAATATCTCTAAGTTATATACAGGAAATTCTGTAGCAGAATCCGAAGCAATGTTAACTCCTCCAGCCAAATGAATTAAGTCGTCAATAAATGTTCCTGGACCCGCTGTCATCAAAGGGTCGTATTGAACCTCGTAGAATACCCTTGGCCTTTGAGTATCTGGCAGGTCCCCGGTTTTATTGGTCACAGTTCTAATCCTCTCCTCAAGATTGCTTCTCAACCTTTTGGCTGATTCCATTCTTCCTGTGACTTTTCCCACCAGTAGTATATTCTGGAGCACATCCCCAATCCTCTTGGCATCCAGGCTTATCACTGTAAGCCCGAGTCTTTCCAGGTCGCGGACAACCTTCTTCTGCACTCCGCCTGTAGCCAGGACTAGATCCGGCTCCAGACTCACAACTTTTTCAATGTTAATGGTGGAAAAACCACCGACTTTTGGCTTATTTTGAACTTCTGGGGGGTAGTTGCAATACTGGGAAACAGCAACGAGCTTATCCCCTAAGCCCAGGGCAAAAAGTATCTCCGTATTGCTCGGCGCCAATGAAACAATAGTCTCTGGCTGTTCGGATATACTTACCTGTCTTCCCACTCCATCTACAATCCGCAAGGGGAACTCGGCAGCCAGCAAGATGCTGCTCAGTCCACCAAAGAAGGTCCCCACAAGTGTCCCTATGGCCACAAATGTCCTTAGTCTTGATCTTCTCTTTTTCATAATCCTCATCTCCCCCGAGGCTTAATGGGACTTGTCTTCTCTCGAAGTACTTCTGGCTCTATCAAAAGTTTTTTTAGAACAAACCTCTGATGTACCATAGAATGAGTGCTACGGTGAGAAAAGCGATACCTGAGACGGCCCACATGAGATCAATTGCCTGAACAATATGTTCTTCATCTCTTTGGTTAGCCATGCTCCCCACTATAGGTTTGCTAGTTTTTTCCCCCTGGTAGTAATTCACTCCGCCGAGCTGGATTCCTAAGGCGCCAGCGAAACCAGCTTCCGGTATCCCAGCATTGGGGCTGGGAGATTTTTTCCCATCCCTGAGGATGGCATAGAGAGCATCCGATGCCCTTTTCCTGAGGATGAGGCTAGCCAAAGGAATGAGTAGAATGCTGAGACGGGCGGGAATATAGTTGGCTGCATCATCGAGCTTTGCTGAAAACCAGCCAAAATGAAGGTATCTTTCATTTTTGTAACCAACCATAGAATCCAGGGTATTAATAGCCTTGTAAGCTAAGGCTAGCGGAGCTCCTCCAAGTGCGGCATAAAATAGAGGTGAGATAATGCCGTCAACACTATTTTCTGCAACCGTCTCGACTGTAGCCCTGATAATCTCATCTTGATCCAATCCTTGAGTATCTCTTCCCACTATCAAAGAAAGTCTGGCTCGAGCCTCCTCGATGTTTCCTAATTTGAGCGACTGGTAGACGGATCGTGCCTCCTTATCCAGACTTCTGGTGGAGAGGCTGCTGAAGATGAGAACGGCACTGATGGCAAATCCTGCCCAGGTACTAAGATTGTCAGCAAATCGGATAGCGAAGAAACTACCCAGATAGATCGGCCCCACCACTGCTATAGCCAGAATTATTCCAGCGAGCACTGAGGGGTTTCTCAATTTTTTTTCCAGGTATTCTATGAGCCTCCCCATACCCCTGACTGGATGAGGGAGGTAGTAAGGATCTCCGAGAATCAAATCTAGCAAATAGGCTAGAACAATAGCTAGTAGTCTCATGGTCGGCCCAAATACTCTTTCATTCTCTATCTTCCAGCTTTGTCTTTCAGAATGCATCTTGAAATATCCAGAAACCATTGCTCTCGTCTTTGGATAGCTTCACTCTTCATTATTATCATCCTTTTTTGGAATATTGGGCCATCAATGACCAATGTGTGATACTCGCCCGCTTCGCCACAAGGGCTGATGTTGTCGAGGGTAGTTATGTCTTTCACGAATCTATCATCAATTTTGCGACCAAGCCAACTCTTGTTGAGAATTTCTTTCTTCACCGCTACTACAATTGCTTGAAATCCAGAGTTTATGAAATCCTCAAGGATTTCCTTTTGGTCTCTCCCCCACAAGGGCAGATATCCCCGAACGCCTGTTTCTTGGCAGATCCTCTCTACCCAGGCCCGATGCTCCTCCAGGTCTATATCTCCAAAGACTCCTCCTTCTATTCCGCTTTTCTTTATTCGAACGACCGTCTCTTTGAAATTGTCTTCGTAATCTCTCCAGCTTGTTTTTCTCTGAACAAGAGGGATGCCTATTGCCTCTGCTTGGAGTGATAGGATTTCTTGGGGGAGTCCATGGGTTCGTGATCTTGAGCTATCTCGAGACATCATATTGAGAAGACATGAAGGGCGGAGTTCATTGAGTTTCGCTCTATGAAAGGCCAGAGAACTTTCTTTTCCTCCACTCCAGGAAACAAATACCCTAGTCATTCTGAACTGTCCCACAAGTGCGGCAGTGCTTTGCCTCTTTTTCTATTCCTGCCCCGCATCCATCGCAAGGTGCCTGGCTCGTTTTGGGAGCCGGAATCTCTCCTATCACTTCTCGGTATATCTGGTAATAGAAAAGGTGTTCCTTGCTCATGAATCGCACTGGGTAGGCCCTACTTTTTTCTTCAAATTCTTCGTCGGAGACCCTCTCCGAAATGATCCTACGAAGCCTCGCTGTCCCAGAGCCACATTCCAGGGGTCTTTTGTCCTGCCAGATGATACTTGGTGGTAGGAAATCTTCGAAAGCCTTGCGGAGGATCCATTTGCCCCATTTGTTTTTTCCCTCAGTTCTTATCTTGAGGTTCCTGGGTATCTTGGAGGCGAGCTCAATCATCTCACCAGAAAGATAAGGCTGCTTTATTTCTATTCCCATTTTCTGACCGAGAGTATTCGAGGAAAAACGCATCCTACCACTCAGCCTTTGAATGTAAGCTTCCAGATCAGGCAAATCAAACATGAAACTGTAGCCCGCAAAGAGTTCGTCGCTTCCGTCACCGGTCATGACATTTCTTGCCCCTTCTTCTTTAGCGAGCTTCAATCCAAAGTAGGTGGCTATGTCATTAGGGATCGCGGGATCGAAGCTTTTCAAAATCCTAATTAGCGAGGGTATGGCATCGAGCGCCTCCTCAATACCAATCATCCTGTGGTGGTATTCAACATGAATGGTCCGGGTAAGTATCTTAGCGTATTCTTCATCTTCTCCGTGAGGTTCCAGCGTAACCGTAAATGTACTAACGTGAGAGCTAAGAGAGGCAAGGATACTTGAATCCAGGCCACCGGAGAGTAGAAGTCCGTCAGCTCCGGCCTTATCCACGGCATGTTTAAGCCTGGTTCGTATCTCATGAGTTAAGGCTTTCATCGAGGCACCTTTTGTGGCAGACGAGACAAAGCACATAGTATATCCTCAGGGCCTAAATGGCGCGAGCCTTACCCAAGCTGTAAATGGAAAAGAGAGCACTCACCTCAATGATTTCATTGAGAGCTCCCAGGGTATCGCCGCTAATTCCTCCGATTCGACTCTTGAAATAGAGTGTCAAGAGATACACCACCCCTAGACATATTCCGATGACAAGGAGGGAGGGAGACCTGAATATGGCTAGGCCCAGGAGAGCTACGGTTAAACTTGTCCAAAAAACAGCTGCCTTTCCCTTATGAGTGACAAACGCTTTCGCGAGCCCTTCTTCACGGGCGCAGGGGGCCAGATGAGCTGCCAGAACCATAGACCACCTGCCAACTGCTGGGGCAAAAAGAAGAGTTCCCATCTTCAGGGAAGGTTCTATCTCCAGAAGGAGAAGAAATTTTAGTCCCAGAAGGCTCACCAGGCCAACGACACTCTTGGCCCCTGCGGATGAATCGCTCATTATTTTGAGTCTTTCTTCTCTGTTTCTTCCCCCGGCGAGGCCATCTATCGTGTCCATGAACCCATCCAGGTGCAGAGCCCCAGTAATAGCGATCCAACCCAGCAACACCAGTAGATTGGTGAGAAGAGGCGAGAAGATAAGGGACCCACCTCGGTAGATTAAAAAGAGGCATCCTCCAATGGAGAGTCCTACCAGAGGGAAAAAAATCATGGAGGAAGCCAAAGCTTCCCCCTCTTTTTCCCCTGCTGCAACTCCCACGGGAAGAGTGGTTAGGAAGCGAAAAGCTGTGAGAAGAGATTTCAATTTACCTTCCTCAAGGGGTCTTTGTGTCTTTTTCTCGAGACACGGAGGCCTCTTCAAAGGTAGCCATCTCGTTTAGAATACTGACTCCCAGCTCCGCCAGTTTCATACCCAGAACTGCTCCTGTTCCTTCGCCTAGCCTCATATCCAGGTCTAGCAGGGGGATCTTGCCCAGATGATCAAGAGCGATTCCATGTCCCCTTTCCTGGGATCTGTGTGCGGCAATGAGGTAGCCCTTCAGGGAGGGGCAAAGCTCACAAGCTATGAGAGCGCTGGCGGTAGAAATGAATCCATCTATAACTATGGGGACGTTGTGGGCCGCGGCCGCTAGAATACAACCCACCAACCCTCCTATCTCAAACCCTCCTACCTTACTCAAAACGTCAAGTGGGTCGCGAGGATCGGGCTGATTGGCCTTTAGAGCTTTCTCGATGACTTCTATTTTTCTCCTGAGGGTCTCATCATCTATGCCTGTCCCTCTGCCGGTGACATCCTCGACTCTAGATTTCGTTATGCAGGCTACAATGGCACTACTGGAAGTAGTATTGGCGATGCCCATGTCTCCGGTACCGGCTATGTCAATTCCACTGGTAGTCGCTTCCTTCTCAAAGACATCTATCCCCACCCTGATGGACTCAATAGCCTCATCTCTTGTCATAGCTGGACCCTCCATCATGTTCTGGGTCCCATGGGCTACCTTTTTGTTGATGATTCTCTTTTTGGTCTCTATCTTGCCTGCTACTCCGATATCTATAACCAGAACTTTTACCCCAACTGCCCTGGCCAGGACATTAATAGCTGCTCCCCCTTGGAGAAAGTTGTAAACCATTTGAACGGTAACTTCCTGGGGGTAGGCACTTACTCCTTCGCTGGCTACACCATGATCTCCCACCATGGTAAAGACAACTTTCCTGACAAGAGTGGGGTTTTTTTTGCCGGTTACAGCAACCACTATCTTGGCCAACTCTTCTAATCTACCCAGGCTCCCCCTGGGCTTAGTGAGACCATCCAGTCGGCGTTGGGTCTCCTCGAGGATTCCGGTGTCTATGGGTCTAATTCTTTCTAGAGTCTCGGTGATTCTTTGCATAAGAGTCCTTTCGCGTATTTTCTCATAGGTTGCTCCTTATCTTCATGGGGATTCCTGATATCATAAAATAAACTTCCTGAGCCTCCTCAGCCATTATTTGATTACATCGACCACAGATGTCTCTGAACTTCCTGCCCAATCTGGTATGAGGCACCACTCCTGAGCCCACTTCATTGGAGACCACGATGAAAATGGGAGTCAGGCGGCGGGCCTGGTCAGTTATTTCACTCACCTGTTTGATAATATCCTCCTCCTTCTTATTATCCAGAAGAAGGTTGGAAATCAAGAAGCTCAAGCAGTCTATTAGTACCAACTCACATGAAACCTCGGGATTGGTGAGAGCAAGCGGGAGGTTTTGTCCTTCCTCCACCAACCTCCAATGGGCGGGACGATCTTTTTGATGCTGGCGGATGCGCTTCCGCATTTCCTCATCCTTTGCAATAGCTGTAGCCACAAAGGTTACCTCGCGGGCCAATTGTTTGGCCAGATTTACCGCAAATCTGCTCTTTCCACTCCTGGCCCCTCCAGTGATGAAGATAAGTTTAGCCATTTTTTGGGGAATATTTTCCTCCTGATTCAATCTTTACAAAAAAACCACTTCCCTCGTGATGCGCAAAGGAAGAATGCTTCGATAAGCAGATAGGTCTTCTGGCTTAGGGACCGCCTACTTCCTCCCTTCCCGGAACTCTATGTTCCAGTGGTGTACGAGGTTTCGTTTCCCATCACAGCAGCGCCACTGCTCGGGATTTTCACCCGATTCCCTTGATCTGCTTATCTTTCACTCAGCCTGATTTTCAAATGATCGCCAGTTCAGTCTGTTTCCAGACTAGTATATCATGACAAATTTGTCAACTTCACTACCAAGATCTGTTAATTACGAATTAAAAGTGAACTGTTTTTAAGTGATTTATGTTTTAAAAGCGGACTTTTCCAACTTTGTCAAGAAACATGCTATGCCATAAGATTCTCCTTAAAAAAACAATGAAAAA
>SDBS01002313.1_pt1 | contig 19142 bp, 18 predicted proteins | sample 2277091 | NCBI WGS metagenome assembly SDBS01 (sample SAMN10404972, study PRJNA504765) | marine sediment metagenome | isolation source: marine sediment core GS10_PC15, 163 cmbsf | place: Arctic Ocean: Southern Knipovich Ridge | collected 2010 | reverse complement strand
AAACCTGTGAGAAATTGGATATTCTTGATATGTGTTATAAGGAAATAACTGGTGCCCTTCGGTAGCTTTTTGAAAATTCCAACAGCTTTCACTTCTGAAATTTCTTTAACCAATCCTGGAAATTATCGAGATTTTTTGATTGGTCTCTTTTCTCATCCTGGGTTGGTTCTCGTGGTTTTGTATCTACCGAAGGTTTCTCTTCGGAAGGTTGTTGTGGCGATTCTCCTTCTACCGAAGGTTCTTCTTGAACGGTTTGTTCTTGCGGTTTTTGTTCAGACAAACTTTGTTTTTCCAGTTCTTCAATTTTTATCTTGAGCTTCTCATTTTCAGGGTCTGCATCTAATAGCTCTCTATATATATTTAAAGCTTCTTCTAAAAAACCCTGAGTTAAATAGATTTCAGCGAGTGTTTCTGTTGCAGTTGGCTTTTCTTTCTTCTCTTCCATAGTTACTGCTTTTTCCTCAGGTTTCTCTGGCTCTTCAGTTGGTACAGCAACTTCCTCTTTCTCAGTTTCCTTTATTGATTCTGGTACAATTTCTTCAGTTTTTGGAGGTTCTTCTTCTAATAAATCCTGAGCAGCTTTCTGGTCGGATTCTTCAAAAATAGCACTAATTGTTTCTACCTGATTAATCTCTTTTGGGGGTTCTTGCTCCTTCGGTGGTTCAACATCAGCAGTTTTTTTCTCAGTTAGGGTGGAAAGGTCGATTGGGGATACCTCTTCCTTGACCTTTTCTTTTTCTGGAGGAACTTCGATTGATATAGGTATGGCTTTTTCTATTGTGTCTGATGGTTTTTCAGAAGCAGGAGAGGGTTCTTCAAACATTTCCGAGAATGAAGGAGTGGGATGGTTGGGTTCTTTCTCCTTTTTATCTTCTTCTAACTCGGGACTTTCTGGAGATGGTTCTTCGGGGATATCAGGAGCATCTTGAAAGATCTCAGAGAGGGACGGTGCTTCTGAGGTTTCTTCATCCTTTATTGAAGTTATATCCTCAAGCTGTTTTTCTTCTGTTCGTTCCACCCCGACTATCTCTTCTTCCTTCTTTTCTGGAATGGTCCGTAAGGTTTTATATTCTTGTACTTCTGAAGCAATTTCGCCTACGTCGATCTTCAGTGATTCTATCTCTCTTCCAAAATCTTCATTTAAGGGGTCCAACTCTAAGAGTTTTTCATATGTACTGTATGCTTCTTTTGTTTGATTGAGAGTTCTATAAATTTCAGCAAGTTTCTCAAGGACAACTATATTTTGGGGGTCGCTTCTTAACGCCTTCTTAAATTCGACCTTAGCCATTTCATACATTCTTTTATCAATATAACATCTACCAAGGACAATTCTTGCACTTGCATAGTTAGAGTGTATTCCCAAACCTTTCTGGAGGATTTCGATTGCTTCATCTATCATGTTGTTTTTTCTGTATGCATTAGCAAGCGATGAAAAAACAAGAGAGTTTGGATCTTTTGCTAACCTTTCGCTCAGTTTTTCAATCTCAGGTGGTAAACCCTCATAATTTTCAACCAAATTTTCCTCCTAATTATAAAAATTATTCCATTTTTATTATTTTCGCACATTTATATCAGATTGTCAAGAGAAAAATAACTATCTAAAAAATTTTCAGATTTTGCTTGACAAAGAATGGTCTCTCTGATATATTATTTTGAGTAATATAGGTAGAGCTACAATTATTTAATTATTGTGAGAAAGGAGGTGTTTTAGATGAAGAGAATACTTACTGTTTTAATTCTACTTTCTTTTGTTTTTTCGTTTATTGGTTTAATAGGATGTGGTCCAAAATATGCTTCCCAGGAGACGATGAGTCGGTATGAAGAGGCGAAAACAGCTTGCGAATCTGCAAAATTGGAAGTAAAGAATTTACAGAGTAAAATAGAGGACCTTAAGACTGAGAAAGCCGCAAAAGAAGCGAAGGTTACGGAACTCGAGAAGAGACTCGAGGAATTACAAGGTAAATAGTGAAGTTTATTTGAAAGGAGTGAGTGTGAAATGAAAAGTAAAATATTTTTAGTTTCACTTTTGTCACTTTTGCTAATGGGTTTTTACTCATTGACAATGGCGCAGGAGAAGATGACTGAGGAAGAAGCACTAAATATGATAGAGGAGTATGAAGCCTGTGCTGAGGAGTACGGGGCAAAGGTAGATGCTCTTAAAGGAGAAATTGCTCCATTGGAGGAAGCAATCGCAGATCTCGACATGAGAATAGCCGAACTTGAAGCAGAAATAGCGAAATATGGCGAATATGGTTACTATATTGTGAAAGAGGGAGATTGGCTCTCTAAACTTGCAGAGTATCGTGAAGTTTATGGTCATGGAAACTATGCTCTCTGGCCAAAGATTTATAATGCAAATGGAGATTTGATAAAAAACCCGAATTTAATCTACCCTGGTTGGAAGCTGAAGATTCCGAGACCCTAAGTATTGTATTTTCATAATAGCAGCCAACCATATTTCTGGTTGGCTGCTCAGAACTCTTATATAAGATTCTTTCAAAGTCAACATTCATACCATTTAACTTTGATAAGATATAAGGACGAATTTCGTCTGATACAAACAGAACCATTCAAAGTCTGAAGTTCTCAATTGGCTGAGAAAACTTATATTCTAAAAGGATTTCCCCTTATTAACTTTTTAGGAAATAATGATTGTAACCTGAGGATCCTACAACAAAGGTTTGCTGGTAAGATAGTTGTAAGAGGAGAGAAACTTATTCTTATTGGAAACAAAGAAGAGATTGAAACATTTGAACCTCGTATGCAAACTCTCTTGTCTAAGGTCAAAATAGGAGAGACTATTGATGAGTTTTTAATTAATTCTGCATTTGACCACAAGGATAAGGAGAAGGTCAAAAAAGAAGGACTAATTAAGACACCGAAAAAGAATATCTATCCCAGAACTCCTCGACAGAGACAATATATCAATGCAATAGAGAAAAAAGAGATCGTTATCTGTATAGGTCCTGCAGGTACAGGAAAAACCTATCTGGCGGTTGCTCAAGCTGTTCAAAATTTTATATCAAAAAAATATGAGAGGATTGTTCTTGTAAGACCTGCTGTCGAAGCAGGCGAAAACCTTGGTTTTTTACCAGGGGATTTTAGAGAGAAGATAGATCCGTACTTACGACCGCTTTATGATGCACTGATTGATATGGTTCCAAGGGAAAAGCTTACAAAACTATATGATACTCAGACGGTTGAAGTTGCTCCTCTTGCTTTTATGAGGGGAAGGACCCTTAATGATGCTTTTGTGATCCTTGATGAAGCACAGAATACAACAAGTGTTCAGATGAAGATGTTCCTGACAAGATTAGGTAATGGTTCAAAAGCAGTAATAACAGGAGATATAACACAGATAGATCTGCCCAGTGAAAAGTCTTCTGGTCTTGTTCAGATTCAGAAAATTCTGGAGAAGGTCAATGGTGTGCAGTTTATCTATTTTACAAAGAAGGATGTTGTAAGAAGAAAATTGGTTCAAAAGATTGTTGAGGCGTATGAAAGATATGCAAAAGAAGAAAAAGAATGATATCAGAAGAATTATAAGAAGGACACTGAAAAAACCTTATAGTCTCATAATTAAGTTTATTATAATCTTTTTCCTTCTTAATATTATATATCCTAAATCTGGGGGTACTTTTTACCTAATGCGAGAAGGAGATGTTGCAAGGAAGAATATAGTAGCGCCCTTTACTTTTTCAGTGAAAAGGGACCCTGAAGAAGTTGAACAGGAAAGAAAGAAAGCAATAGAAGCCGTACTGCCTGTTGTAGATTACGATGAGGATGTAACCCAGGAAATGACCAAAAAGATAGATCATTTTTTTACCTTACTATTCGACAGGAAAGAAAAGAGCTTTGATAAAAAACTTAAAAATCTGGTTGATAGTGGATACAGGATTTCTAAAAACAGTTTTATGTTTTTGTCAAGATCCGACATAAAGAAAAAAAAGGAAAGGTTAAAAGAAATCTTTGTTCAACCTATTAATAAAGGAATCATATATGATAAGAACGAGATCCCTTACATGAAGGAGAAAAGAATATCTGTGAGGAAATCGAGCGGTGAAATCATATATGCTTCCAAGGATTTCTATAGTCTTGATGAGGCAAAGGACTTCGTAAAGAATAGCAGTTTTTCTTCCATAAAAAAGGATGAAGGGATTATTAAAGCAGTGGATGAAATAGTTGTCATATTTTATACTCCAAATCTAAGAATAAATGTGGAGGAAACTGAGAAGAGAAGAAAAGAAGCAAGTGCGTCTGTATCAGAAACTAAAGGTCTTGTTCTGAAAGGAGAGATGATTGTAAGAGCGCATGACCAGATAACAAAAGAGACTGCTCTTAAATTGAACTCATTAAATGAAATATCAGGAGTGAAGAAGAAGGGATTAGAAAATATTCTCCAGTGGATCGGGTTTAATATGTTGCTTCTTATTCTCCTCTCAGTTCTCTATTTTTATATCATTAAATATAAAAATTATTTATGGGAAGAAAGTGAAAAACTATTAGTAATAGAAATTGCAATGCTGTTGTTTTTGTACCTAATATCATTTCTCTTCAAGCTTGAAAATACATTTCTTTATCTCATACCAATATCGTTCATTGCTATGGTCTTTACGATGCTTTTCGATGAAGACTTAGGTGTTGTGATATCATTTGTTCTGGCAAGCATTATTGCAATCTTTTTAGGCATGAGGTTTCCAGTCTTTATTTTCTTAATGGTTGGTAGTATTGCTGGGATATTTGGTGTGAGAGGTATAAAAAGAAGAGCAAAGTTATATAAAACTATGTTAATTGTTTGTGTTGCAAATATACTGTTGGTATTTGGGATTGAATTTTTCAGTCGAACATCTATTGTGGATATTTTGATAGGCTCTTCGTTTGGTTTCATAAATGCTGTTGCCTCAGTTTTTCTGCTGAGTGGTTTACTTCCTCTTTTTGAAAAATTTACCGAGACAACAACTAATATTACTCTTTTTGAGTGGTCCGACCTCAATCTGCCTTTGCTGAAGAAGCTTTCTGTCGAAGCACCCGGGACTTATAATCACAGTATTATTGTTGGTAACCTTGCAGAAACCGCATCTGAATCAATAGGAGCAAATTCCATCTTAACGAGAGTAGCATCTTACTATCATGATATTGGTAAAATGGTAAAGCCAGAGTATTTTATTGAGAATCAGATGGGAATAAGGAATCCTCACACAAAACTTACACCCAGGTTAAGCTGTATTATTTTAGTTTCTCATGTAAAGGAAGGTGTTGAGATTGCACGGCGTGCTAAGTTACCAAACGAGATGATCAGAATCATAAGGGAACATCATGGTACATCACTGATTGTTCCATTTTTCGAAAAGGCAAAGAAGCAAAAAAAAGATGAAAACCTCAACGAAAGTCAGTACAGATATCCTGGTCCTTTACCTTCAACAAAGGAGTCCGGAATAGTAATGCTTGCAGATTCTGTTGAAGCAGCATCGAGAAGTCTTGAAGAACCAAATGCAAAAAAGCTAAAATCACTTATTAATGAAATCTTGGAAGTCCGTTTTAGTGAAGGACAGCTAAACAACTCTCAATTAACACTTGTGGACTTGAAAAAGATCGGTGAGAGTTTTTTACCTATACTTGTTGGAATGCATCATCTACGTGTTGAATATCCTTAGAAATGGTATATTTTAATAACCTTTCAAAAAAGAAGATAGATACTTCTATCCTCAAGAAATTAGGAAAACAGATACTGAAGGAAGAGGGAATAAGTAGAGAGGAACATATTAACTGTATTTTCATTGATAATAGACATATTAAACAGTTAAATCGGAAATATAGAGGAATAAATTCCCCTACTGATGTTCTCGCGTTTTCTTTTACTAAAGGAGAAGGTTTTGAGTATAGAAGAGATATGTTTGGGGATATTTATATATCTGTTGAGATGGCAGTTGATAATGCAGAAAGGTTTAACCAGTGTTTTACCGAGGAGTTAAAGCTTCTTTTTGTCCATGGTATGCTTCACCTATTAGGTTATGATGACGAGAGCAAGAAAGATAAAGAAAAGATGAGGTCTAAAGAGAATCAATTCTTGACTAAGTGAAAACAGCGTAGGGCGATGAGCGTAAGGCGTAAAGCGTAATTGGGGTCAGACCTCTGCATACAGATAACAGATGACGAATAACAGGGAAATATAGTAAGTAGTAACGAGTAGCTAGTAAACAGTAGACAGCAAGAAAATGATGTTGGAGAGTTGGCGTTGGGAATACCTAATATTTTTTTTCTCTGCGTTCACTGCGTTCTCTGCGGTGAGAAGGACAGTAGATAGATGAAAATGGAAACTGCGAAAATCAGAACAATAACAAGATGTACAAATTTCCTAGTTTCTCAATTTCGTAATTTCCGGTATATCAATTTCCCAATTTCGTTCACCTATGCTCATCCACCTATGTTAATCCACCTACGCAAAAGCTATGGTGGACAGGAACTTCGGTGCACAGGAGCTTCAGTGGATAAATATTTTCGCGGTTTCGGGTTCTTAAGTTTCTCACTTCCCATTTCTTAAATAGATGATAAAGGTCGCAGTTTTTTTTCTCATTTGCTTCATATTACTTTTTCTTTCCGCATTCTTTTCTAGTTCTGAAACTGCCCTTTTTTCTCTAAGTGAGCCAGAGATACAGAACCTAAAAACTATTGATAGAAAGAGGAAATATCTCTTTGATAAACTGTTAATGGTCCCTCACGACCTTCTTATAACAGTTTTGTTATCGAACACAGTAGTAAATGTTACTCTCTCTTTTATAATTACTCTTGTTTTTCTTGAATTTGTTCCCAATTTTCGCCTGAATGTGAGATTTGGAATGTTTCTTAATACAGTTCTCATTGCCACTATTCTTTTAATATTTGGTGAATTCACTCCAAAGTTTTATGCTTTAAGAAGAAAGATGGAGCTTTCAAGAAACAGTGTAATCCCCCTCTATTACTTAACTTTATTTCTGCGTCCCTTTGTCTTTTTTTTCAATTTTCTAAATAGACTGATTATTAGTAGAGCAAAAGATAGAATAAAAGAAGAGATATCGTATAGTGAACTAAAAACATTATTTGAAATAAGCGAAAAAGAAGGGGTTATAAATGGGAAAGAGAAAGAGATAATAAAATCACTTTTTACTTTAACTGAAAGTGTTGTAAGTGAGATCATGGTACCAAGAACGAAAATATTTTCTATCAGTGGTGATATGACGGTTGGTGAAGTCCATTTACTGTTGTTGAAAAAGCCATATTCACGAGTTCCAGTATATTCAAAAGATGAGGAAAAGATAGAAGGTATTCTTTATTTAAAAGACCTTCTTATACATAGGAAAGAGAAAAAGAGTAAGATTAATACTATCTTAAGGGACGCTCTGTTCGTTCCAGAAAAAATGAAGTTGAAGGACCTTTTTCTTGAATTTCGAAAAAAGAGGGTGCATTTTGCTATTGTCGTCAATGAGTTTGGAGGGGTTGAGGGTGTTGTGACAATGAATGATATACTGGAGGAAATTGTTGGAAGTATAAGAGATGAGTATCACAAAGGAACTTCTCCTCTGTATAGATATATTTCAAAGGATGAAATTTTGGTAAATGGAGAATTAAAAATCAATGATTTTCCAACGATGTTTTATAAGCGTTTTCCTCATGGCGATTACGAAACTATAAGTGGATTTATTTTGTCAAATTTGGGAAGACTGCCAGAAGAGGACGAGTCTTTTGTCTTTAGAGATTTGACCTTTACAGTAGTAAAACTGGATGGAAGAAAACTGGATAAGATTATTATTAGAAAGAGAAGTGGTCAGGGAAGAAGAGAAGCAAATAGACATAAATACAAGTAAGAGGAAAATTAAGTGTTCTATGTTGTACTAATTTCCATTTTTTTGCTTTTCATAATCTTCTTTACTTCTACTGAAATCGCATTAATATCAGCAAGCCCTATAAAGATACGGCACAGGGCTAAATCAGGAGACAGAAGAGCAAAACAGATAATTAGATTTTTTTCTCAACCTGAAGATTATATTGCTACGATACTCATTGGTACTAATTTGTTTGTAGTTGCCACGACTGTTATAGCAACAAGAGCCTTTTCATTGCACTGGGGTTTTATAGGTAAAGTTCTAACCACTTTCGTTGTATCTTTTTTAATACTCCTATTCGGTGAGATAATCCCAAAGTCGTTATCGAGGATTTATGCTAACAGTGTCGCAGTAGCAAACTTCCCTTTATTAAGATTTTTTCATATTCTCTTCTATCCATTTTCCTGGGTAGTTATAACAATCTCGCGCCTCCTACTGTCACGAGTTAGTTATAACGAGAAAGGCAAGTTTAAAGAGGATATTAATCGTGAAACGCTAAAATGGGCTTTGAACAAAACTGTAATGGGTGATAAAATCAAGAAAATTGATAAGAAAATCTTCACAAAGATTTTCCAGTTTCGTGAGAAGCCAGTGTCCGATATAATGATTCCTCGGGTTGAGATGAGAATGATACGATTCCCTTTTAAGATTAAAGAAGTGTTAAGAATGACCGAGATGACAGGTTTGTCTCGTTTTCCTGTTTACAGAAAAGACCCTGATATGATAATAGGAATATTAACGGTAAAGGATGTTTTTACAAAAGAACATGAGAAGATAGGTAAAATGATCAGACCAGTTAAGTTTGTTCCACCGAATAAGAAGTGTGATATGCTTCTCAGTGAATTGAAAGATGAGGAGACCCAGATGGCTGTTGTTGTTAATGAGTATGGAGAGACGGAGGGTCTTGTCACTTTGGAAGACCTTGTTGAAGATCTATTCGGTGAGATAGTAGATGAGTTTGATTTAAGAGCAAAAGAAGAGATGATAAAAAAAATTGAAAAAGGTAAATACCTTGTTAAAGGTTTAGCAAGGATTGAAGAAATAAATGAGGAAATAAACATTGATGTCCCATCTGGTGACTATGACACCATAAGCGGATTTATTATGGAAAATCTCAAAGAACTCCCAACTGAAGATACTGAGATAGAAGGAAAAGAATTCAAAATAACTGTAAAGGAGATGGACGGGAAACAGATTAAAAAGATCATTATAGAAATCAAGAAATGATATATTCTGAAAACGATGATTCTACAAAATCGACAGATAACTAAAGTTTTTTCAAAATCGTTTTTTCTTGAAAAAATACTATTTTTGTAGTATATTAATACTATGGAATATGAAATCTGGTTTGCAAAAAGAATAGGTTTAGCTAAAACATTCATTTAGATAGGAGATAAACATGACAAAAATAGTTACTTTAATTTTTTTGATAGTATTGATTACTTTTACTCTATGTTTCGCCACTGACGAATGTATAGTTAGGGTCGAATTAACAGAAGAGAGATTAACCCCATTTGCTGAAATGGGTATAGATGTGATTGAGGAACTTGAAAACTCTGCAATACTTCTCATAGATTGTACGGATATTGAAAAGATTTCGTCACACTCATACGAAATCCTCGATCACAATCCAGAAGAAGGAAGATATTATCTGGTTCATACTCTGAACTCAGAAACTAATCTAAGCAAATATGGTGAAATTCTGTGGCGAGATAGTGACAATTATCTCATCAAGATTGATGAAGGTGTGCTTGAGGAGATGATGAAACAAAGAGTAATGCTCAAAAGGATGACCCTCAAAGCAATTATCATCAAAAAAGAAGTTTCATTACCACAATTCAGAGGAGACTCTATTGTTCAAGAGATTGTTGATCTGGTTGATCCTGACAGTATTTTGACGTTTGTGCAGAGATTGCAGGATTTTAAGACCAGGTATTCTTTGACCGATTCATGTGAAGCAGCAGCGAATTATATTGGAAGTAAGTTCACAGAATATGGCTGTGATTCAGTTTTTTTTCAGTATCATACAGGAGGTCACGCACCCAATGTTATTGGCATAAAACGTGGTGTTGTCTATCCTGAAAGTATCTATATAGTTATATGTGGGCATTTTGATTCGTATTCGTCTGTGGATCCGTGGAATGCGGCACCTGGTGCTGATGATGATGCAAGTGGAACCACTAGTGCACTTGAAGCCGCTCGCGTAACGCAAAATTATGACTTTGAATATTCGATAAGGTTTTGTGCTTGGTCAGGGGAAGAATTCGGTCTTTATGGAAGCGATTATTATGCATCACAGGCCAATTCACAGGGTGATAGTATTATTGCTGCTTTGAACGCTGATATGATAGCCTATGTCGATATTGCTCCTGAGGAGGTAGAGGTGATTGCTAAGATATCAAACCCTCCCTGCGGTTGGCTCGCCGATTTTTTTATTGCTGCTGCCGATACATATTCGACCCTTCTGACGAGAAAAATGATGACTTCGTACTGGCCCTGGTCTGATCATTCCTCATTCTGGGACAATGGATACCCTGCTATTCTCAATATTGAAGATGATATTCCATTACCAAACCCTTATTATCATCTACCGGGCGATACAATCGGAGCAGGATACAATGATAATAGTTTCTGCACTGAGGTGATCAAAGCAATGGTTGCCACAGTCTCTTTGCTTGCTGTTCCTTATTATGACCCTGGTGTTGAGAAAGAAGATGAACACCCAGACTTCCTGTTGATGACAGGTTTGAGTGGCTTACATCCGAACCCATTTCATGACCGATTATTTATCAAATATCATTTAGGAAACAAGGAACACAATCCAAATGGTATAGATTTGAAAATCTATAATGTTGCAGGTCGTCTTGTTAGGCAATTAGATAAACTGCCGGTTCAGCAGAAAAACCAGGTTTTCTGGGATGGAAAGGATAGTTTTGGTCGTCCAGTTCCCTCAGGCATTTATTTTGTTAGTTTTAAGGTCGGCGATTACACAGAGAGCAAGAAGACAATCTTGGTAAAATAAACCAACTAGCTATTAGTTATGCAAAGGAGCTAATTCTGCAATTTATGAAGGCGAAACCTTTCTGAAAAAACACATTATGAGAGTTAGTTTATACTGTAATTTTGTTAAAAGCCCGGTTGGAAAAATTGGTGTTGTATATACAAATAAGGAGGTTTTAAGAATCGGGCTTGATGTGAAAGAGAAGAAATTCTTGAGAGCGGCAGAAGCAGAGCTTGGTTGTAAGGTTACAGTTAGAGAGAGTCCTCTTTTCAAGAAGTTTACCAGGGAACTTAAAGAATACTTTGACCGGAAAAGGAAGAGGTTTGACATTCCTTTTGCTGTAGAAGGTAGCGTCTTTCAGAAAAAGGTCTGGTCGTATGCAATGAAAATACCGTACGGAAAGAGTATCACCTATGGTGAACTTGCGAAAAGGACAGGAAAGTCAAGAGCCGTAAGAGCTGTTGGGGGATCATTAAAGAAAAATCGAGTCCCCATACTTATTCCCTGCCATAGAGTGATTGGAGAAGGGGGAAATCTTGTAGGATTCCAACCTTCGCTTAAGGTAAAAAGATTTCTACTTGAACTTGAAGGAGCTTTGCCTTCCTGCTCATCAGAATGTAAAACGCCCCAGTAGGTAGTAGGGAGTAAGTAGTAGGTAAAAGGTAGAATGGAGTAGGTAGTGGGTGGATTTAGTGCCAAAAAATGGTCAAGAAATTTTTTTTAGAAAAATTCATTTTTTCCTTGACAAAAGAATATTTTTCTGTATAATTATGTATAGTTATTGATAACTATAGAATACTATACATAATTATGGCTATTTCGTTAAGAAAGATAGATCCTAACAAGTTTTATACAATAGAAGAAACCTCAGATTTTCTTGATCTGAGTTCTCAGACAATTCGAAAGTTTTTACGAGAGAGTAAATTAGAAGGCAAGAAGATTGGTAGAAGGTGGCATATACTTGGTAAAAACGTAATAAACTTTGTTAAGAAATAGAGGCAATTATGTTTGGAAAAAAGAAAGCTGTTGTTGGTCTTGATATTGGTAGTTCCCAGATTAAAGTAGTGGAGCTCAAAGGTTATCCAAAAGCTACTACTATCCTCACTGTTGGGATTGCTCCTCTTCTACCTGATGCTATTGTAGATGGCGAGGTTATGGATAGAGAAGTAGTCATTGATACAATTAAACAACTCTTCGAGAAATACAAGATCCAAGCAAAGGATGTTGTAACATCAATTTCAGGAAGAGGGGTAATAGTTAAGAAGATAAAGATGGATAAAATGAAGAAGACAGAGATCTCCGAGCAAATTAGATGGGAAGCAGAACAGCATGTCCCATTTGATATTAGCGATGTATCCCTTGCTTTTGAGATTGTTAATCCAGATACAGGTGAGGGTCAAATGGAAGTACTCCTTGTGGCTGCTAAAAGTGAAGTTGTTAACTCGTATGTCAGTCTAATAAAAGAGATTGGTCTTACTCCTGTTGTCCTTGACATATCTGCTTTCGTAATACAGAATGTTTATGAATACAATTATCCTTTATTACCTGATAAACTAATTGCGCTTGTTACAATAGGTGCAGAAATAACAAATATCAGTTTCATAATAAACAATGTTAATCACTTCACAAGGGATATCTTCTCCGCCACCAATAGTTGTTCTCAGAAGATGCAAAGAGAACTCGGTTTGAATAGAGCTCAGGCGGAGCAACTGATAAGGGGTGATTCAGTTGAAGGTGTGAGTCCAGAGAATGTAGACAAGCATTTTGAGGAGTTTGAAGAGGAAGTAGCGGTAGGCCTGGATAAGGTTATCCCATTCTTGCCAGGAGAGAAAGAAAAAATTGACAGAATTGTACTTTGTGGTGGAGGTGCTTTGATTCGCGGTCTTGTTGACTATTTAAAGAACAGGTTTAATACTGAAGTTATGATTATTAACGCATTACAAAAAATTAGATATGATGCGTCAGTTTTTGAAGGGGAGAAAGTAGAGAAAATCTCTCCCATAATCGCAGGAGCTGTCGGACTTGCTTTAAGAGGTTAAATTTGAAGAATATTGAAGTATATAAGAGTATAAAGAATAGGAGCAAATATGGTTAGGATAAACCTTCTTCCCAAAGAAGAAAAAGTCAAAAAGAGAATTGGTCTTCCAAGTCCAGGTTTCAAAATGCCAACAGGCATAGAAAACTATATAGGAATAGGTTTGATAGTATTTGTTGTAATTATTCTAAGTCTAATTCACATAAGACAAAAAAAGATAACTGTAACCTTAAAAACGAATATTGAAGAGAGCAGAAGCGAACTCAAAAAACTAAGTGAAGTTGTTAAGCTTGTTAAGGAACTTGATAGGAAAAGGAAGGATTTAGATGCAAGAATTGAGATAATAAGAAGTCTCAACAGAGGAAGGTTTGAAAAAGCCATGTTTCTATACAAAATAAGTTCTTTAATTCCTGTCTATTGCTGGCTTCAGCAATTGAGCGTGAGTGATCAAGCTGTTTCCATAAAAGGAATTACTTTCTCAAATCAGGTTATAGCTGCCTTTATGCGGAATTTAGGCGGAGACAGAATGTTTCAGAATGTGGAACTTAATAACATTGAGGGGAAAGAGGTCGATAAACATAGTGTAATGGAATTTGACCTTCAGACTAACCTTATGTCAGTGGGGTCACCTATTATAACAGAAGAGGAGACTGGAACAGAAGGTTCAAAATCTAAAAAAGGGAAAACAAAATGAAAGGTATAATAAGATTCCTTATATTCATTGGGATATCAATTCTTCTTATTGTTTTATTTGTTTTTCTCATATATGCAAAATCTTCAAAGGACATAAAGAAATTAAGGGTTACTTATACAACAGTTAGTGATTCTTTGAGCAAAGCAAGACAGATTGCAAATCGATTGCCCGAGATCCAGAGGGAATATAATTTCTTGAAGAAGCAATGGACTGTTGCCCAGGGAATGCTGCCAAGTGAAAAGGAAACCGAATATCTTCTGAGCATAATCTCCAAATCTGCGACAGAAAACAACATAAAGATTCTTTCCTTCAAACCTGGTAAACTTGCTGCCTTACAAAATTTTCAAGAATATCCTCTAAGCATTAAAATATCCGGGGGGTATCATGATATTGGGAAATTCTTCGGCGATATCGGAAACCTTAAGAGGATTGTAAGAATTGGAGACATTAAGTTGACCACAAAGAAGGAAGCAAAAGCAGTAGAGGTGACCTTCATAGCAACGAGTTATGTCTATGCTGGTTTGCGTGAACAGCCTAAAACAGAGAAGAAAGCTAAAAAGCCTAAAAAATAGGAGTGAATGTTAGAAAATGAAAAAGATAACGGTTATTTTATTTTTTGTCTTTCCCTTGATTCTCTGTCTTTTCCAGACTGGGTGTAAAGGAGGGAATCCCTTTAATTTCATAATTGGGAAAATGACAAAATCTGTTGAGAAGAAACAACCAATTACAACCAAGACTGTACAAGGAAAAGAGAAGAAAGTTCCTGAGGGTATTGTCTTAGAAGATACTTCTCAGGTTCAAAGCACAGCAAGCGAAGCAGATTCTTTAAGAATTCTGGAGACAGCGCTTGGAATTGGAAGATTTAACTACAGAGACGAGGGGAGAAGGGATCCTTTTGAAACACTATTTAAGGGAATGGAATTGAATGTTGAAAATGTAAAACTTGTGGGAACAATATGGGGCCCAAAAGGAAGGTTTGCTCTTCTCAAAGAACCAGGTGGTACCGGTTATGTTGTTGGTATTGGTGATAAGATAGCTGATGGTAGGGTTGTTGATATTACAAGTTCCAGTGTGACATTTGAAATAAGAAAATTCGGGGTAACTTCAAAAGTAACCCGTGTTTTAGAAGAGGAAGAGAAATAACTCAAGCAGAGAGGTGATAAAAATGTATGAAAAAAGAAATATTTGTGTGACTATAGCATTCTCTATTCTTATACTTATTTTAGGCTTTAGTCCACTTCACAGTACGCAACTCCTTGATATATCAGTCCATGGTACAACAGAGAAGACGGTTATAACTGCCAGTTTCGATCAACCTGCTAATTTTACAGAGTTTGCAATGGAAGATAAGTTAATGTTTGATCTTCTAAAGATGGAGAGTGGACTTGAAGCAAATAAGTTTGAGGGAATAAATAGTGGTGGTGTTAGTTCGATTACATTGATACCATTTTACACAGCAAATCTATTAAGGTTGTCAATAGGACTGACAGAACCAGTGGCATATGCTGCCTCAATTGAGGGTAATCAATTGATAGTAACTTTTTCAAATCCAACAGGGGTGTCTTTTGAGCCCTGGACTGCTTCTGAGCAAGCTATCACTTCCGCAAGTCTTGGTTATGAGGAGGCATATGAGGTTCCTGGACTAATCTCGCTCGATCTTGAGGCTGCAGATATCCAGACCATACTGAGGGCAATGGCTCACTACGGTAGTAAGAATATTGTTGCTAGTAAGGAGGTAAAAGGTACCATAACAATAAAGTTGACTAACGTTAGTTGGAGACAGGCTTTTGAGGTAATCGTCAAGACTGCTGGTTTTTCATACAGAGAGGAAGAGAATATAATACGTGTTAGCCCGGGTACGACTTTTGACAAGGAAAGGGAAAATGATGAATTAGCCCAGCCATCTATTCATAAGGTATATAAACTTTCATTTGCAAACCCTGATGAGGTGATGAAGACTGTTTCGGAGATGCTCTCTAGCAAGGGAACAGTCAAGGATGATGAGAGGACGAATTCTCTTATTGTTACTGATATTAAATCAAGGCATGATGATATAAGCGAGCTTATTAAAATCCTTGATGCCCCAAATCCTCAGGTTGATATTGAGGTAAAGGTTGTTGACTTAGATTTTGAATTTAGTAGGGATCTCGGGATAACCTGGATGGTTACAAATCTAAGGAGCAGGAAGTACAATGTAGAAGGTTCTGCTACATCAGCTCCATATGAGGGGGTTGTTGGTTTCCTGGATCTTAATGTTGGAACTGTAAGAAATTTCGCAAAGCTCAGTGCTCTATTTAGTGCTTCAGAGAGTGAGGGTAATGCAAAGGTAATTGCAAATCCAAGAATAACTGCCCTGAACAATAGAGAAGCAGAAATCCTTGGTGGAAAGAAGTTCCCTGTAAATGTTCTTGATGATGCGGGTAACATTGTGACAAAATACTTTGAAGTAGGAACGAAACTCAGGGTTACTCCTCATATAAACTCCAAGAACGAGATAACAATGGATATTGATGCTGAGTTAAGTAATGTCGATCCAACTACATTGATCATTACCACTACAGAAGCATCAACAAGACAGCTGGTAAGAGATGGTGAAACTGTTGTTCTTGGTGGCTTTATTTGGGAAGAAACACTGCAATCTGAGGAGGGAATACCTTTCCTGAGGAGCATACCTATACTCGGTTTTCTTTTCAAGAAAACTGGTACCAAAATAACAAAGAGAGAGGTTTTGATCTTTTTAACTCCGCATATCATTAAATACTATTAAGGTAAGAGATTACTATTAGTAAAAAACGCTCGCAAAATGCGAGCGTTTTTTGGTTTAGGTTTAAGTCTCTCCTCTTTTCTTCAGCTTACCTGAAGTGAATTAACTTAAGTGATTTTGAAAGTTTGTCCGTTTGTAACTTGGAGAAGTAAACTCCTGAAGGGATAAGCGTACCATTATTATCCCTTCCGTCCCAGACAAACCTGTGTATACCCTTCTTGAATTCTCCTCGTACAAAAGTCTTTACACATTTTCCAGTCACATCGTAAATAGAAAGTTCTCCCTCTGTTCTGTAATTTGTCTCGAGGGTTATCGTTGTTCTATCACAAAAAGGATTAGGTATGTTTGGGAGAAACCTCACAAGAAAGTCCGGTTGCTGCAGTTTCTCTTCTATCCCTGTAGAGTATATGTGAAAATCAACACCGGTTGCACCTGGAACAACTGTCTGTTCTCCCTCTTCTACATGTCCATTTTCTGGGATATCTTCTTCGTTCACATATACCTGATACGAATCTGCTGAGGACGATACAAATAGTATATAGTGCCCATCAGAATAGGATCTTGTGTGGTTTACACCAAGAGAACACTCTGTAATTATCTGAATATAATCTACAGGTATGTCGTCAAGGTAGACTGTGCCACGTATATCAGTATCAGTTCTGTAAGCAACTAAATCAATCTGCAGAGTTTCCTGCGGAGCTGAAAGTACTGTATCAACTTCGTTCGGTATAAGGTAATGAGGATATAGTTCTTCTAACCCTGCTGAGACACTCCAGGAATTCACTGCTCCGTAATGTATTAGTCCTGAGTAGTCACCATTACCCCCAGCAGTCCTAATGAAATTTGTACCAGTAACAAGGTTTGGTATATCAAACCATACTCCCATTATCTGAATGTTGATGTCATCAGGGAGACTACTTCCGAGGTCATCTTTTAGTTGTCCTTTAATACAGGATGAATCCGAATCGAATAATGCAAGGTCAATGTTTTCTGCACCATCAACATAAATGCTATCTATAAACATTGGTTCGATCTGATTTGGAAATGCAGAAGCAATGTCCATGACAAATATATACCAGTACTGGTTTATAAGGCTGTCAGGAATACCAATAAAATAGTTGCTACCTGAGTCTGTGATGTCTCCGACATTGAAACCATCCTGATGAGAAGAGGCCATTGCAATGACCAAAAGACCTTCAGCATTCGAGGGATATGTAATCTGTCCTGAAATTGAATAACCCGTTGAGAGAGGCAAGAAATGTCCAACAACTTGGTCGCTTCCACCTGTATCTACTGCCTTGTAGATTATGTTACAACTGAAAAAGGGAGCTTCTGTATCTGACTCTTCATAGAAACCATTTACAATCTCGTCAACATCCATCCAGGAACCGTCGTAAAGGTGTCCCCACATCATCATTCCATCAGTAGGGTCTATAACGCCGTTGTTGTTCAGGTCGAGATAAATGGTACCAATTGCCTGTGTATCGCTGTCAAAGTAACCTGAGAGTTGTAATTGCTCGAAAATATCGAGTGTAGCCACGCTATCTCCATTCATTGCTAAGTCATGGAAGCCGAAGAGAGCAATGGGAAGAACGAGAAGAAGGATCAAAAAAACAGTTCTTTTAATCATAGTACCTCCTTTCTTATTTTTTACATTATAAAATTATTCACAAAAGAAGTCAAGGAAAAAGAGAAATCTATCGGGGTCAGTTGCTGAAATTAGAAGAATGATTCCTATTATTCCCCTGTTTTTTAATTGGATTGTCTAAAATTCTGCGCTTAATCCTACAGATGGTACGATTGGTAGTCCGTAATAAGGTTCTTTTTTACTGTAATCTTCGTTGTATGTATAACCCATCACATTACGATGATTATACAGATTGAGTAATTCAAGATTTATCCCGAACTTAACACTTTTTACGTTAAAGTGTGTACCAACTTTCAAATCCATCCTGTGATAAGCAGGATATCGAGCTGAATTGTTTTCTCCTTCAATTGGTATCCATCCTATGGTATCTGGTATTGCACTAGTAATTGGAGTGTAAGGTTTACCAGATGCAAATCTCCATTTTATTTGAAAATCCCATCTTCCTGAAGCATAACTACTGACCAGACTCAACATATGACGCTGGTCATAATCAAAATAGTACTCATTTGCATCCAAGTATTCTTTCCTTCTGGCTAAACTTAATGTGTAAGACAACCAGGAAGATGGATTACCTTTTTTTTGAATGAACAGTTCTATCCCTTGGGCAAATCCACTGCCATCGTTTGAGTAATTTCTTGATGAGTCGACAGTAACAAGGTGAGAATAATCTTTACGATAGACCTCTATCCATCCCTGTATGTTAGGAAAAAGCCTACGCTCTACACCAAGTACATAATGGATTGCCTTCTCAGGTGTTAACGATTTACCCTCTGCAATCCCTGATGCTTCCTCGGGCATCTGATAGTAATCTCCCCATGCTCCTCGTATATGTGTAAATGGAAGTATCTCATACTTGAGGCTAATCCTAGGGCTTACAGTGTTTTTTGATATAACCCAGTTGTAATCATATCTCATGCCACCAGTAAGCCATAGGGGTGAGAATAACTGCCACGTATCCTGTAATACGTACCTCCTTGCCAGCCTTTATAATGAACTTCAGAATGCCAGAGTTCAAGAGTAGTATCTGACCATGCCTCCTGATCGGATGGGTCAAATGGCAAGAATGATATTTCGTCAATTCTTCCTCGATGTAGTTCAAATCCATACTTGAGTTCGTGTTTTGAAAATTTATGTGTTATAT
>SDBS01002311.1_pt1 | contig 19153 bp, 16 predicted proteins | sample 2277091 | NCBI WGS metagenome assembly SDBS01 (sample SAMN10404972, study PRJNA504765) | marine sediment metagenome | isolation source: marine sediment core GS10_PC15, 163 cmbsf | place: Arctic Ocean: Southern Knipovich Ridge | collected 2010 | reverse complement strand
CTTTTTACCTGCGACTCATTCGGATCCCATTACAGTGATGAAAGGATATTCGATGACCTGGTTGGGGATTTCCATGATGCATTCAGGTATTATTTCGATGTTATACTTAAACCCTTCAGCAAATTCATGCTGAAAGCCATAGACAAAATCGATGCCCTTGACATCTCCATGATCTGTCCGGGCCACGGCCCCATACTCAGGTCAAGCTGGCAGGAGAAAGTCAGGCTATCTGCTGAACTGGCCGGTGAATACCTTGAGTCCCAGGATGGTAACGAGAAAAGGATCCTGATAGCCTATGTATCGGCCTATGGATATACCGGAGAAATGGCTGAAAGCATAGCATCAGGGATAAGGGAAACCGGTGATATCGAGGTAGAGGTAGTGGATATTGAAAACATACAGCTGGGTGAACTGGAGGAAATGATCGTCCGGTCCGGCGGCCTCCTTATAGGATCACCTACGATCAACCGCAATACCCTGCTGCCTGTTTACAGGATGTTCTCAGTGATCAATCCCATCCGTGATAAAGGTAAACTGGCGGCTTCTTTTGGCTCCTATGGCTGGAGTGGTGAGGCTGTTCCGCTCATTGAGGAACACCTGAAAAACATGAAACTCGAGATCGTGCAGGACGGATTGGCCACCAAGTTCTTTCCAAGTGAGGAACAGAAAGAAGCCCTTATGGATTTTGGCAGGACCTTTGGTTTACGCTTTCTCGAAAACCAGGCAGTGGAATAACAAACAGCCCGGGTTTACTTTTTGATAAAGCTCCCTGTCCTGTTATCCCTTTTCCCGGTGAGACGAATGATGAACAGACCTTCCTGCAGTCCGGATACATCTACCTGCCGTTCCCCTGATTCAAGCCTCTCTTCCCTGATCAGCCGGCCTGTCATATTATAAATTCGTATGACCGTAGGAAATTCGATGTCCCCCTGAACCCGGATGAAATCACTTGAAGGATTGGGAAATACCTGTATATGTTTTAGCTCAGCCGTCCTGGTGAAAGAGGAGATCCCGGTGGTCTGATTGCTTGTATCGCCTTCCCAGCCAGCCATCCTGGCGAACATATACCAGGTAGCATATGCTTTCATGTTCCCGTTCACGGCATGCGTGTGTGCCGGAGAACAATCATACCATTGTCCCCCGTTGGGCTCATTGTGAGCGGCATCATCCTCCCCGTCCATCATTACCCTGCCTGCTACCCATTCCGTGGCCCAGTTCCCTGTCCGTGCCCCGTCTACCAGGTAATTACACTCATCATCGGCAAAATCATCAAGGAAATAATTATCATCCGGGTCATAGCTCTCAATGTCTGCAAAATCATAGAGTATCCTGTCATTGGCAATGCAATGATCACGGATAAAAGTATTGATCACATCAGTGCTGCCCCCTTCACCCTGTCCATTGAGATGCCCGGTCATAAATACAAACTGGACGGGCACCGTACGTTCGCCGCCGGTGATCTTTGTGCCACCCGGACCGTATTCGGCGATCAGATCCTCCATATTTGAACAATACCCCGGATCTTCACCTCCGTCATGGCCAAGGATCTGGCACCAGGACCACATAATTACATTGACATCCTTGTTGGCCGGATTATCCAGGAAAGCTCTTGTTTCATCGTCAAAGACACCTTCCCTGTTGCTTAAATCCGGACCGTAATGATCATCAAAATACAAGATCCCCGGACCACCTTCCTCGCTTCGGATGTAGATGTCATTTCCTCCCATGAAGGCATCCAGGGGGGTCAGTCCTGAGTTTATCTGGCTGCCGTGGGAAGTATGAAAATAGGCAACCTTAAGTTTGGCCTTGGCCGAATCGATCCATTCCGGCGGGACGCTTTTCAGGTCTTCGAGATGGGCCTGGTTGTGGCCGATGATCATGTCCTGGGCATTAGTGGCTGCAAAACCCACTGATAACAGGATAGTCAAAACAAGGGATTTAAGTGCAGGTCTGATAAGGTGTAGATTTTGTAGATTCATCGGCCATGGTTTAATGAAACTTTAGGTAAAGTTAAGGACTTAGGACCAGGTATTCGGAAATGTTTGATCAATCGCTGTTTTATCTGGATAACGCTCAGTTTTTCCTGAACTAAGCAATATATTTCTATTACGGGTCATTTCCTGAAAATGTTGCTAGATTTGATTTAAATTACAGATAAAAAACATGCTCGATTTTGGTGATAACGCCACACCTGAAATTCAAAGGCGGCGCGAAGTCGTATTTATCATATTGTCAGGCTTTTTTCTCGGGACTCTCGCGATGCTGAATATCCTGGGGATCTCCCGGCAGATCGATCTTTCCTTTACCATTGCAGGAGTCAGGATACCCTTTATTGTTTTTGTCGGTGTGCTGCCATATCCCCTTACTTTTCTCTGTACGGATTTTATCAGTGAATTATATGGCAAGAAGAGGGCCAATACAGTTGTCTGGGTTGGCCTGTTATTGAATATTTGGGTCATTTTCATCCTCTGGATTGGCGGTATCCTGCCTCCCAAGCCCGAGCTCATGGAAAACGGATTGCCGGCACTGGATGATCCGTCCAGGGTTTTTTTCCAGATAAGAAGATGGACGGTCAGTGCCACCATTGCCTCCATGATCGCATACCTGACCGCCCAGTTTGTGGATGTGCATATATTCCATCTGATACGGAAGCGGACCCGCGGGAAAATGTTATGGCTCAGGAACAACGGATCAACCCTGACCAGCCAGATGGTTGATTCCATAGCTGTTATCACCGTTACCTGGCTGACTGCCAGGAATGCCATCCAGATCGCTCCGGGAGAAACAATCTTCCATGGATTGCTCATCCTGGTCCTTAGCAACTACATGTTCAAAATGGTGTCGGCCCTGGTGGATACCATCCCCTTCTACCTGGGGACCAGGTGGCTATCCAGGTATCTTCAGCTGGATACAATGAAGGAGTTCCGTTAAAGGATCTCCACGAGTTCGTCCATATTAAAATTCAGTCCGCTGATGATATGATGGGCTCTCAGGTAAACAGGTTCCCTTTCCCTGAGTTTCTCCTGGATGAACGTTTCCAGCTCCTGCCGGGACAGATGACGGATCAGGGGACGGCGGCTTTTTCCCCTTGTGAGCCGGTTAAGCAATGCTGCCGGTTCCATCCTGAGGTATATGGATACGCCCTTCCGGTTGATCAGGTCCATATTGTTACCGGAACAGGGAAGTCCGCCCCCGGTGGAGATAACGGCATCCTGCAGTGAAACCATTTCTTTCAACAAATTGCTTTCCATTTCACGGAAGGCTTTCTCCCCGAGTTTCTCAAAGATTTCATTGATGGTCATCCCGTGTTCACCTTCGAGCCTGGCGTCCATGTCGATAAAGGAATAACCGAGCCGGCCTGCCAGCCTTTGCCCGACAGTAGACTTACCCGATCCCATAAATCCAACCAGGAAAATAATCATGGGCTTAGTATTAAAGATCCAGGGTCATTTGCCCGTTTGTATCCTCCTCATCGGATTCCTCAATGATCTCATCGATCTCATCGACTTCCGGGGCTTCCTCTATTTCCTCTTCTTTATCTTTCAGTCCCCTGATAGGTTCCAGTTCCTTTACCAGTTCAACCTGGTACTTTGAAAGGCGTTTCCCTTTTGCCTTATAGCTCTTGATACCTATAAACTCTGCTACTTCGATGATCTCAGGTTTACGGTCCTTATTTTTACCGCCAAAATTGATCTCGAAACGGGGATACTCGACCTCGGTGATACTGATCATCCTGGACTCCGGATGATCTCCGACAAAACTGAGCAGTTTCTCATTCGGCTCCAGTTCAAATCTTTTCACATAATAATAGTCCTGTTCCGCATCAAAGTAAATGACTGAATATATCTTTTTCGGCTTATGTTTTTCAAGGATATAAATATCGTCTTCGAAATGGTTCTCCAGGTCGAAAGTACTGAGCCTGAACTTGCCGGATTTGGTAATCACCAGGAGGTGGTCGTCACCGGCGAATTCCCCGAGTAATCTTCCACGTCCGTCTGCATTCAGCCTGAGTACATCTTCATCGAACCAGATCTTGCGGCCACCCAGTGTGGACAGCCCCTTTTCTTTCATGACAACCTTATGAACAGCATTCTTTGTCAGGATGTTGCCATGTGCATCCCGCCCCTTGATCGCCAGTTCACTGAAATCCATCTCAAAATTCAGGTTGCGGATCCTGGGCTTGGGTTTCAGGGTCACTTTGATGGTCTCGGCTTCTCCATTTGGATTGGCACTGAAGTAAAGTATCCTGGAATTCTGATTATGCTTTGTCAGGTTGTATTCCTTTTCCCTGGTGATCCCGGTAATAGCACAGCGTTTCATCATGGCAGCACCGCTTTTGCCATCCCGGTATACAAGATTGTATATGGTCCGGGAATCATTTTTCTTAAAAACGGCAATATGGATTATATCCTTACCGGCGAAAACCTTTTCATCGACTTTGGTCACCTGGAATGAACCATCTCTTCTGATTGTCAGTATCTCGTCTATATCAGAACAATCACTGACCAATTCATCTTTCTTCAGGGAGGTGCCGAAGAATCCCTCTTTCCTGTTCACATAGAGTTTCTGGTTGGCAGCCACCACCTTGGTTGCCACAATGGTGTCAAAATTCCGGATCTCGGTGCGCCTTTCTTTCCCCTTCCCGAATTTCTTCTTTATCTGCTTATAGTAATTGATGGCAAAGGGGATGATATTGTTCAGGTGATTCTTAACCTCTTCGATCTCTTCTTCAATGCCTTTTATATGGTCATCAGCCTTGAATGAATCAAATTTCGAGATCCTCTTTATCCTTATCTCGGTCAGCTTAACTATATCGTCATGTGTGACTTCCCTTCGCAGCAGTTTCTTATAGGGTTCGAGCCCTTTGTCAATCGTCTCAATAATGGACTCCCATGTTTCACATTCTTCAATATCCCGGTAGATCCTCTTTTCAATAAAGATCTTTTCCAGGGATGAAAAATGCCAGTCGGCCTCGAGTTCATTCAGCCTGATCTCCAACTCAAGCTTCAGGAGGGCAACTGTGTTGTCCACAGAACGCTGCAACATCTCCCTGACACCCATAAAAACAGGTTTCTCCTCTTCTATGATGCAGGAGTTCGGAGAAACAGAGACCTCGCAATCAGTAAAAGCATAGAGTGCATCGAGGGTCTTGTCAGAAGATATCCCGGAGGCCAGCTGCACGATTATCTCCACATTTGCTGCCGTATTATCGTCGATCTTCTTGATCTTTATCTTTCCCTTTTCGTTGGCCTTTACAATAGACTCTATCAGGGTCATGGTAGTTTTGCCAAAGGGGACCTCTGTGATGACCAGGTGCTTCTTGTCCGGTTTTTCAATCCTTGCACGTACTTTTACAGCCCCGCCCCGGATCCCGTCATTGTACCTTGAAAAATCGGCCATCCCTCCGGTCGGGAAATCCGGCAGGATCTCGAACTCATTTCCTTTAAGATGAAGTATACTGGCATCAACCAATTCATTGAAATTATGGGGAAGGATCTTTGATGCAAGTCCCACAGCAATCCCTTCCACCCCCTGGTTCAGGAGAAGCGGAAATTTCACGGGAAGGGTTACAGGTTCCTTGTTGCGGCCATCATAGGATAGTTTCCACTCGGTCGTCTTCGGGTTGAAAACCACCTCCAGGGCAAATTTTGACAGCCTTGCCTCTATGTAGCGCGGAGCAGCAGCGCCATCGCCGGTCAGGATATTTCCCCAGTTCCCCTGCATATCCACCAACAGTTCTTTTTGTCCCAGTTGGACCAGGGCATCCCCTATCGACGCGTCACCATGCGGGTGGAATTGCATGGTATGCCCGATGATGTTTGCCACCTTATTATACCGCCCGTCATCCAGTCTTTTCATGGAATGCATGATCCGGCGTTGCACAGGTTTCAATCCGTCGTTCAGATGAGGTACCGCACGCTCAAGGATCACATAGGAGGCATAATCCAGGAACCATTCCTGGTACATGCCAGAGAGGTGGACCACCGTATGCAGGTCATCTGAGTCAGATGTAACTTCTTCATCCGGATCAATTGGACCATCGTCCATGGACTCTTCAGTGTTCTCTATATTTTCCAGCTCCTCTATACTCATAGGTATCTAACGAAAACAATCTTGGGGAATTGTAGATCAGGCCTCAATAAGGTCTTCTTCAACACGCAGGTTATCTATGATGAAGTTTTGTCGTTCAGGGGTGTTTTTTCCCATATAAAATGCCAGCAAATCAGCAACTGCATCACTTCTGCTAAGGGATACAGGCTCCAGCCTTATTTTCTTTCCTATAAAATTCTTAAACTCGTCAGGGGAGATCTCTCCCAGTCCCTTGAACCTGGTGATCTCGGGATTGCCTCCCAGTTTTGCCATGGCCGATAATTTCTCCTCCTGTGAATAGCAATAATGGGTTTTTTTCTTGTTCCGGACCCTGAAAAGGGGAGTCTGTAAAATGTACAGATGTCCCTTGCGAACCAGGTTAGGAAAAAATTGCAAGAAGAAGGTGATCAGCAGCAGCCGGATATGCATCCCGTCCACATCTGCATCAGTAGCGATCACCACGTTATTATAACGCAGGTTATCCAATCCTTCCTCAATATTCAGGGCAGACTGCAGGAGATTGAACTCTTCATTCTCATAGACGATCTTCTTGGTAAGTCCATAGGTATTCAGAGGTTTCCCTTTCAGGCTAAAGACTGCCTGGGTCGCCACATCCCGTGATTTGGTAATGGAACCACTGGCCGAATCTCCCTCCGTGATAAAAACGGTCGTTTCCATTCTGCGATCATGATTGGTATTGTAATGGGCCTTACAGTCCCTAAGCTTCTTATTATGCAGACTTGCCTTCTTGGCCCTTTCCCTGGCCAGCTTCTTGATACCCGAGATCGCCTTTCGTTCTTTCTCAGATTCCAGGATCTTCCTGAGCAGGATCTCAGCTGTCTCGGGATGCTTATGCAGGTAATCATCCAGGTCTTTTTTCAGGAAATCAGTAATGTAATTCCTTACACTGGGGCCTTTCGGTCCCATGTCCTTGGATCCCAGTTTGGTTTTCGTTTGCGATTCAAAAATCGGCTCTTCAATTTTAAGGCTGAAGGCTACAATGACAGACTGGCGAATGTCAGAGGGATCAAAGTCCTTTTTGTAGAATTCCCGCACCGTTCTTACAATAGCTTCCTTGAATACTATCAGGTGAGTCCCCCCCTGGGTTGTATGCTGGCCGTTGACAAAAGGAAAGTACTCATCCGTATACTGGTTGCCATGGGTCATGGCCATTTCAATATCACCATTCCTGAGGTGAATGATGGGGTAGAGCCCTTCATTATCCATATTCTCATTCAGCAGGTCCAGCAAGCCATTTTTTGACTGGTACTTCTCACCATTCAGTACGATTGTCAGTCCCGCGTTGAGATAGATATAATTTTTGATAAGGGCCTCAATGTATTCCAGGATATAATGGTAGTTCCCGAAGAGTTCCTTATCAGGGACAAAAGAAACGATTGTCCCGTTGGCCAGTTCTGTTTTGGAATCCTTTGCCTCTTCCAGCAGAACACCCGCTTCAAAATCTGCCGATTTCATCTTGCCCTCACGGATGGACTGAATTTCAAACCTTGATGAGAGGGCGTTGACTGCCTTGATACCAACCCCGTTCAGTCCAACTGATTTCTTGAAAACCTTGGAATCATATTTAGCCCCGGTGTTCATCTTTGATGCAGCCTCCACCATCTTGCCCAGGGGGATCCCACGTCCAAAATCCCTCACCTGTATGCTTTTTTCATGGATATTGATCTCGATAGTCTTGCCGAAACCCATCATGAATTCATCTATCGAATTATCCAGAACCTCCTTGAGCAGAATATAAATGCCATCATCCCGGGAGGACCCGTCCCCCAGTTTTCCTATATACATTCCGGGGCGCTTACGAATGTGTTCCCTCCATTCTAAAGTCCGTATATGTTCTTCTGTATACTGCGCTGTCATTGCTTTTTCGATCTGCACAAATATAGATAAAAGATCCCTCTGACCGGAATTTCTTTATCAACAGGGGAATTAACATGAGTTGCTCATGAACCCTTCTGTAAATCAAACAAATCAGACTTTTTCAACGATCAGAATGGAGGCTGGAATAGGTTCCTGCCATGAGGTCCCGGACATAGATTTGTAGTTCCCGGGGACTCATATCTGCGAACAGGCTGAAAGGGATTGGCTCAAGTACCCTGACATCTATCCTGGCAAATCCTTTCAGGATGGCGCCTTTTTTGGGCAGGGCCTTTGCAGTACCATCCAGTACGATGGGGACGATATCTACCCTATTGTCAAGGGCCATCCTGAAAGCACCTTCCCTGAAGGGGCCCAGGTGGCCCCCGGGGTACCGTGTTCCTTCGGGAAAGATCAGAATGGAACTTCCCTTACCGAGGCAATGACTGACATTTTCCGTGAGTTGTTCGTAGCTGCTTTTCTGTCCCCTCTGAATCTCCAGGTAATCATTAAGCCGCATATTCCAGCCTATGATGGGGATGCTGAAATTTTCTTTCTTGGACACCCATTTATAGGGAACAAACAAATGGTACAACACCAGGATGTCGAGCATGGACTGATGATTGGAAACAATAACACAGGATCTTCTCCAGGGGATATTCCGGCGTCCTTTGATACGTACCCTCCAGAGTGGGTTAAACCAGATGTAAAGGGACCCCCAGAAACAGGAAAACAGGTGAAGTACCACCAGCCTTCGGTCAAACCAGCGTGTAAGAAACCAGATTACCAGGTCGATGATAATCATAACCACCGCGGTAACCAGGAAGAAAGTCCACAGCAATACACTGTAAATGATCAATCCAGCTTTTTTCATTTCTGCCGTATTTTGCTTAATCAGAAAATAGCCTTCACAAAATAATCAATCAACCGGGGATTGACAAGGCCCGGCCCCGACAATCTTTCCCGTATTTCACCGGGTTCATGATCCACACCGGCCAGTATATCGGACAGCCGGTCAAAGAGTTCACGGTCAGCATCATCCGATTTTATTTCAATTTCCGTGATCTTTCCCTTTTCCACTTCCAGGTGGATCATGACCTGTTTGGCATTCCAGTTCATCTTCCGGGTCATCCTGTACCTGGGTGAATAGCCTATATTCCATTGCCAGGTGCTGTACTTCTGACTGACAAGTTCCCTGACCCGATCCATGTCGGTCCCACTAAACTCATACCTGTCCGAACCCTTAAAGAATCCTGACAGGTGAACTATAAGGTCTCTCCGGAATGCTGACACACTGACTCTGGATCCCAGGAGATCCAGAATGTTCACCACCTTGCTCCGGACAGACTGGACGGCCCTGTCCCTGTACTTTCCCGGCTCCGTCCCAAGGGAAGACTGTAGTGCATGAAGATCAGATGAAAACAGCAGGGTACCATGATGCAGGACGCGGTTCCGGTAAACATGTTCGGCATTACCGGATATTTTCCTCCCTTCAACCAGGATCTCGTTCCGGCTTCCAAATTCGGCAGGGATCTTAAGATTTTGCAGATAGGTCAGCACGGGCGTGGCATATTCCCGAAAATTGACCAGTTGCCCTTCTTTCCCGTTCAGTATGAAGGAATAATTCACATTGCCGGGATCATGCCATACCGTTCCCCCTCCTGATATCCTCCTGACCACAGGGATACTGTTTTCCAGGATATAAGGCAGGTTAATTTCAGCATATGCATTCTGATGCTTCCCGATGATGATGGAAGGGTCATTGACATAGATAAAGGTAAAATCACCATCAGTTTCCTTCAGCAGGTATTCTTCGGCTGCAATGTTGAAATATGGATCGGTTGATGGCGAATCCAGGATGAGCATGGTCAATGGTTTAGCTTCAGTGCTTTAATTGAGGTCATGACCGGGTATAATCCATAGGCCAGCAGGCTTCCAAGTATGGCCCCGCCGATGATATCCCCGGGGAAATGAACACCCAGGTAGATCCTGCTGTATCCCACCAGGGTGGCCCATACCATGATACCTGTCCAGTAATACCGCTTGCTGATAAACAGGCCTGTAAACACGGCTATGGCAAAAGAGTTGGATGCGTGGCTGGAAACAAAACCATACATGCCCCCGCAATAATCATTCACCAGGTGGACCAGTCCCGCGATATCGGCCTGATGACATGGCCGTAACCTTTGAATGGTTTCTTTGAACAGGTGTACAGAAGCCTGGTCGCTCATGGTAATCAGGACGGCAACGCCCAGTAATATCCATCCGGCCCTCCACCGGAACCTGTAGATGAGGAGTCCCAGAATAAAAAGATACAAAGGCAACCACTGTATCTTACCACTGACCAGCCACATCACCCTGTCCATGAAAGGTGCATGCAGACCGTTCAGGAAAAGGAATAATTGCGTATCCCATTGATTGAGTGTTTCGAGCATGATTACGCATTCAGTTCCTGCCAGATCCTGTCTTTCAGGCTGCTGATCCCCTCCCCCGAGACAGAAGAGATGAACTGCCACGGGACCTCCGGAATATCTTCCCTGATCTCATCCTTTAATTCATCATCCAGCAGGTCAGACTTCGAAATGGCAAGTATTCTTTTTTTATCAAGTAATTCCGGGTTATAACTCTGTAATTCTTTCAGCAATATCCTGTACTCCTGCTGTATATCCCGGCTGTCTGCAGGCACCAGGAATAGCAGGATGGAATTTCTTTCAATATGCCGCAGAAACCTGATACCCAGCCCCTTCCCATCACTGGCACCTTCGATGATCCCGGGTATGTCCGCCATGACAAATGAACGGTCATCACGGTATTGAACGATCCCGAGGTTAGGTATCAGTGTAGTGAAGGGATAATCAGCGATTTTGGGTTTGGCTGCTGAAACCACAGACAGGAGGGTAGATTTGCCAGCATTGGGAAATCCTACGAGTCCCACATCAGCCAGGATCTTTAACTCCAGAATATTCCATGCCTCAATCCCGCTCTCACCCGGTTGTGCAAACCTGGGGGTCTGGCGGGTGGAGGATTTAAAATGGTCATTCCCCTGGCCGCCCCTGCCGCCTTGCTGCAGTATCTTTTGTTCTCCATCTGCGGTGATCTCGAAAAGGAATTCATTGCTGTCGGCATCCCTGGCCACCGTACCCAGTGGCACCTCAAGCACCACATCCGCACCATCTGCCCCGGTTTTCAGGCTGCTTGCACCATTTCCCCCGTTCCCCGCCCTGACATGTTTCTGGTATTTAAGGTGGATAAGGGTCCATAACTGTTTGTTGCCTTTCAGGTAGACATGACCTCCTCCTCCCCCGTCGCCTCCGTCGGGACCGCCTTTCCGGGTGAGCTTGTCACGATGAAGATGTGCAGATCCGGCCCCGCCGTTCCCTGACCTGCAAAAGATCTTTACATAATCTATAAAATTGGATTCAGCCATTTGTTATTGATACGGACCGGCAATGATGCGGTGCGGTACTGAAATTTTTCCGGATCAGAGATTTGCCATGATCCCGGTAAGCCTGCCGAAAATATCCTCGATGCCCCCTACACCGTCTACTCCGCGATATTTGCCCTGTCCCTGGTAATATCCCATGACCGGGGAAGTCTGGTCTTCGTATACCCTGATCCTGTTTTCTATCGTTTCAAGGTTGTCATCCGACCTGCCCTGTTCCTTCCTCCTTTTTAACAAGCGGTCTATCAACTCCTGCCGTTCAACTTCGAGTCCGAGCATCACATTGATTTCCATCCCCAGTTCATCCAGGAGCTTATCCAGTGCCTCTGCCTGTGCCACTGTCCGTGGAAATCCATCGAAAATGAAACCTTTGGCATCTGTCTGTCCGGTAATTCTGTTGCGGATCATCCCGATGATGATCTCGTCAGAGACCAGTTCTCCCTTCTCCATGATACTTTTGGCCTGTAATCCGAGTTCAGTCTCAGCTGCCAGTTCCGCACGAAGCATATCCCCGGTTGAAAAATGGCTTAGCCCATACTGCTCGATGATCTTTTCTGACTGGGTTCCTTTGCCTGATCCCGGGGGACCGAATAAAACGATATTTAACATGTTGCAAAATTTGATTAAGGATGCAAATATAGGGAATTCGGCAATCAGGGATCAACCACTTTATAAATATCTGCCAGGTTTCTGCCAAATCCCTCATAATCCAGTCCATATCCAACCACAAAATCATTCGGGATCTCAAATCCCACATAATCCAGCGGAATATCTTTCAGGTAGGCATCCGGTTTATGAAGCAGCGTTGCCACCCTGATCTCAACCGGTTCATATCCATTCAGCTGCTTGATGATACTCTCCAGGGTGATCCCTGTATCCACAATGTCTTCGAGGATGACCACCGTTTTATTTTTGATATCCTCATTGATCCCGATCAGCCGCTTAACCGTACCGGTACTGGATGTGCCGGCATAAGAGGCCAGCTTCAGAAAAGTGATCTGGCAGTTTGGCGGAATCTGTTTAATCAGTTCGGCAGCGAACATGAATGCCCCGTTCAGGATGCCCATGAAGATAACATCTTTCCCTTCAAGGTCCCTGCTGATACAGGCTGCCATATCCGAGATGGCGACATTGATCCGGGCATTTGGAATGAACATTTCAAATTCCTTATCGTGTATTTTCCTTACTTCCATTTGACGAATTTAAAAAAAAATGGGGTGGAAGGCTGATATAATTCCCAATTTGCCATAAAGAGAAAACCATACTTTGATTAGCTTTGTAGGAAAAAACAATGAATCCGAAAGTAAGTATTATCATGGGCAGCACATCTGACCTGCCTATCATGGAACAGGCGGCAAAGATCCTCGATGAGTTCGAGATCCCCTTTGAGATAAATGCGCTATCCGCGCACCGGACCCCAAAACAGGCCATGGAATTTGCCAGACAGGCCTATGGCCGGGGCATAGGGGTTATTATTGCAGGTGCCGGTGGCGCAGCCCACCTGCCCGGTGTAATCGCAGCCCTTACCCCTGTTCCCGTGATCGGGGTGCCTGTTAAGGCATCTATATCCATTGATGGCTGGGATTCCATCCTATCCATACTGCAAATGCCCCCGGGGATCCCGGTTGCGACAGTCGGGCTTGACGGGGCGCGAAACGCAGGCATCCTTGCCGCCCAGATCCTCGGGGTGGGCGATGAGGAAATCGTCAAAAAAGTGGAAGCATTTAAAGCCGGTCTCGAGCAGAAGATCATAAAAGCCAATGAAGAACTCCGGGAAGTGAAATTCAAATACAAAACGAATTGACCTTCCTCCGCCTATAGAATAAACATGAGAACCAGTACTTATCATATCCGGTACACAGGATTTTTACTGGCTCTTCTGTTGTTTGCCTCTACCTGTTCCCTAAGTGCATCGAATGACAATTATCCGGCAGGAGCCAGGGCTGCTGCCATGGGAAATATCAGTGTCATGTATCCCGATTTCTGGTCCAACTGGCACAACCAGGCAGGCCTGGGTTTTTATCCTCATCTTACCCTGGGGATCCATCATGAGAACAGGTTCGTGCTGCCCGAATTCAGCCTGCATGCCATCGGGTTGACGGTGCCCACAGGCAGGGGAACCCTGGGTTTCTCCTATCATTATTTTGGTTACCCGGGATATCATGAAAGCAAATTTGGACTGGCGTTCGGGAAAGCTTTTCACGAGCGGTTTGCAGTGGGACTGCAGCTGGATTACCTGAATACATATTTTAATAATGAGCTTGGGAACAGCGGGACCGTTGCCATTGAGGTGGGGATCATGGCGGAGCCTGTTGACAATCTCATGATTGGATTTCACATCTATAATCCAACCGGGGCAACTATCCCGAAGATGAGGCAGGAGAAGATACCGGTGATCATGAGACTGGGACTGGGATACCGGTTCGGTGACCGCCTTTTCCTGGGCATGGAAACCGAGAAAGACCTCGATATTGCAAGTCCCCGGTATAAATTAGGACTGGAATACAGGCTTATTGAGTATATTTATGCAAGGTTGGGGGTTATGCTGCAGGAATATGTGGAACATTCTTTCGGCATTGGATTTAACTTATTAAGCTTTCATGCGTCCCTGTCATTTTCCTACCAGCAATTGGTCGGCTATACCCCGTATTTTTCACTGCATTATGTTTTCAAGTAGATGCTATGCTGTCTTCATCTTTCTTACGCTGGTCAGGATAACCTGCCTGCAGGGACAGGAATATTATTCTCCCCGTGCTGTCATTATCGAAGACCTGATCGAGCATATTGCAAGGAATACCGTCGAAAACCTTGATTATCATACGCTTTTCGATAACCTTTTCCTGGCGCTGGAAAACCCGGTAAATATTAACACAGCCAGCCGGGAAGACCTGGAAAAGCTCCAGCTTCTGACGGATTTCCAGATTGCCAGCCTGCATAAATACATCAAGGAGAAGGGTCCCATGCTCAGCATCTACGAACTCCCGCAGGTTTATGGTTTTAGCGTTGGACTCGCACAATTACTCGAGCCCCTCTTCTCATTTGATACCAGTCCCCGGATAATGGATATCACCGGACAAAAGTACAGGAGTTCACACCAGTTACTGTCCAGGGTCTCAGCTGTCATCCAGAAACAGGAGGGTTTTCAAGACATTCCAGATTCAGTACTGGCTGAAAAACCGAATGCCCGCTACCTGGGTAACCGTTTAAAAATCATGACCAAGTACAGGTACCAGCTCGGGGATAAACTAATGATAGGATACAACGGGGAGAAAGATGCCGGCGAACCATTCTTCAGCGGGGAAAACAAACATGGGTTTGATTTTAATTCAGTCTACTTCCAGGTCAATGACGTATGGAAATTCAAGAATATCATGGCCGGGGATTACCAGATTAAAACGGGACAGGGTGTTAGTCTATGGTCCGGGCTGGCATTCGGGAAATCACCGGACATAATAAATATCCGCAGAAAAGGGACTGTCCTGAACCATTACACTTCCGTAGATGAAAACCGGTTTATGAGGGGGGCCTCGGCGACCATCGGACTGGGTGAAGTAGATATAACCGCCTTTTTCTCAAGGAAGGGAATTGATGCGAATATCATTGAGGATACCCTGGAAGCAGAACCCCTGTTCACCTCTTTTCAGAGCAGTGGCTATCACCGGACGCCGGGGGAATTCTATGACAAGGATGCTGTTCAGGAGACCGTACTCGGAGGGTATATTTCATGGAACCACAAACAATTCCACCTGGGGGGCACCATGGTAAGTTATTTTTTTGATGCAGCGCCGGTGCGATTACACTATCCACAAAAACAGTTTGATTTCACGGGAAACCAGAACACCAACCTGGGCATGGATTATACGGTCAGCCTTAACCGGATGATCTTTTTCGGAGAACTCGGTTACAGTACCTTCAGTGGTACCATAGGGATACTGAACGGGGCAAGCTTCGATCTTCATGAGCAGGTGTCTTTATCAGTTCTCCACCGTTATTTCGATAAACGTTTTTATGCCCATTATGGCAATGCCTTTTCGGAAAGTTCAGACAACAACAATGAGCATGGGATCTACATGGGACTGGAGGTCAGGCCCTTTCGCCACTGGCGTCTGACAGGTTACCTGGATGCTTACAGTTTCCCCTGGCTGACTTCACAGACCAGCGCTCCTTCCTCAGGGTACGATTATCATCTCCAGGCTGAATATAGCAGCCGCCATAAATTAAAAGCTTACATAAGGCTTCGTCACAAGGCAAAACCATCAGACAACACCCTGGAAAATGTGATCTCATCTTCCATTGAAATCGCCAGGAAGTCCCACGTCAGATTTCATATATCCTACCCCGTAGCCGATGGACTCAGTTTCCAGAACCGGCTTGAGATATCACATTATAAGAAAGGGGCCGGCGGAAGGGAATATGGTTACCTTGCCTATCATGACATCATATACAAACCTCCTTCTTTCCCGCTCAGTTTCTCTTTTCGCTACAGTATGTTTGATACCGAAAGTTATTTTTCCAGGATCTATAATTACGAGCACGATGTCCTGTATTCTTTTTCCATTCCATCTTTCTTTGACAGGGGGATACGGACATACCTTAATGCCAGGTGGAAAATCGGAAGACATGTCGACCTCTGGTTCAAATACGCCCTGACCTGCTATCGTGACCGTGAAACGATCAGCAGCGGCAAGAATGAAATTGACGGGAATAAAAAATCAGATCTGAGGATACAGCTCCGCCTGAAGTTTTAGTCAAATTTGATATCCTTGATATTCATCTGGAGGTTTACCCTTCCCATGAATTCATTTTCCTCCAGTGAGTAGCAGGCATCGAATCCCTGTCCCATATTAATATGCTTATATAGGTTCCCCTGTTGAAATGCAATGGCAGGGTAAACCTTATAAGGGTCTTCTTCCTGGATCAGGTTTAATTTCAGATGCTCACCACTGGTGCCCACTTGCTTGCCGGTACCATTATCCACTACATTCTCAGTGAGGAATACAGGAGCCATATTTCCCGGACCAAAGGGTTCGAATTGTTTCAGGATACGGAAAAACTTGGGGGAAATTTCACTCAGGGAAATCTCCGTATCGATCTCAACAACAGGGATCAGTTGTTCTGGGTCGATGGTCTCGGTAACGAATTTTTCAAAACGCTGCTGAAAAATCGGAATGTTCTCAATCTTGAGTGTCAGTCCCGCTGCATATTTATGTCCCCCGAAATTCTCCAGCAGGTCACTGCAGGAATCCACCGCCTGGTACAGGTCAAACCCAAAAACCGATCGAGCCGAACCAGTGGCAAATCCATTTGATTCCGTAAGGATAACAGTGGGCCTGTACCAGTTGTCGATCAGGCGCGAGGCTACAATGCCGATCACGCCCTTATGCCAGTTGGGATTATACAAAACAGTGGTTTTCCGCTTTTGCAGCTCCGGATCCCTGCCAATAATGTCAAGGGCTTCCTGGGTGATTGATGTATCAATGTTCCTGCGGTCGGAATTATATGAATTAATTTTATCACCCATCACCTTGGCCAATGCCTTATCTTCAGCGATCAGCAGGCTGACAGCACTTTTTCCCGATTCCATCCTGCCCGCCGCATTGATCCTCGGTCCGATCTTGAATACTACATCATCTATGGTGATCGTCTTGTCAACGATACCGGCCAGTTCAATAATGGCCTTGAGTCCCGTTCTCGGATTCTCATTCAGCTGCTTCAGTCCGTAATAGGCAAGTATCCTGTTCTCCCCGGTAACTGATACAATATCTGAGGCGATGCTCACCGCGACAAGGTCCAGGAAAGGGATCAATTCTTCAAAAGGGATCCCGTTTCTGGCAGCATATGCCTGGATCAGTTTGAATCCAACCCCGCAACCGGAGAGTTCGCTGTCAGGATATGTGCAATCCTTGCGTTTTGGATCCAGCACGGCTATGGCAGGAGGAATTTCATCGCCGGGATTATGATGATCGCAGATGATAAAATCAATACTGTGGTGCTTTGCATATTTGACTTTATCTATGGCCTTGATACCACAATCAAGGGCAATGATCAGGGTAGACTCCGTTTCCCTGGCATAGTCGATGCCCCTTGTGGAAACCCCGTAACCTTCATTGTAACGGTCGGGGATATAAAAGTCAATGGCTTCATAAAAGGTTTTCAGGAAGGTATAAACCAGAGCTACTGAGGTGGTACCGTCCACATCATAATCCCCGTAAATAAGGATCTTTTCCTGGTTTTGCACAGCCGCCTGTATCCTTTCAATGGCGAGGTCCATATCCTTCATCAGGAAAGGGTCATGGAGCAGTGTTAATTCCGGGCGGAAAAAACTTTTGGCTCCGTCAAAACTGGAAATTCCACGCTGGGCAAGCAATATCGCCAGCGGTTTAGTTATATTCAGCTCGCTGCACAGCCTTTCAACCTCTTGTCCCTCCCCCTGGCTCTTCAGGATCCAGTTTTTCTCCATTGCTGTCATGCTGTATGTAATTCTACCTGAAATACTTCTGAAAACTTCTCCTTCAAACTATCGCGAACTTCTTTGATCTCAATTTCATGGCCCGACTCCTGCTGCATGGATGTGACCCCTTTATCGGTAAATCCGCAGGGATTAATATACTGAAAATATCTCAGATCAGTATTGACATTCAGCGCAAATCCGTGCATAGTGACATAACGGCTGACCCTTACGCCGATGGCACAGATCTTCCTTGTTTTCCCCGGTACTCCCGTATCCAGCCAAACACCTGTGGAACCATCCAGCCTTCCGGATTCAATTCCGTGATCAGCAAGGGTACTGATAACCGTCTCTTCAAGTCCCCAGACATATTCCTTGACCTTGATGTTGAGAGCCTCCAGATCGATAATGGGATAACCCACAATCTGTCCGGGACCATGATAGGTTATATCCCCTCCCCGGTCAATCTTGTAAAAGGTGGCATTGATCTTTTCAAGGAAAGCATCGGGGATCAGCAGATTCTGGTCCTGGCCGCTCTTGCCCAATGTATATACATGAGGATGCTCGCAGAAATATACTACCTGTTCCCCGGAGAAGGATCCGTTTCCTCCTTTTTTACCGGTATTCAGCTTTTCTTTTACAAGCAGAGCCAGGCTTTCCTCCTGCAGATCCCAGGCTTTCTTGTAATCAATCAAACCCAGGTCCCTGAACTGTATCGATCTTTTTTTACCTCGCAAAGTCATATCGGAAGCAAACCTATTATATCGGTCTCCGGCATCCATGTTCTGGCTCAGGTTTTGGGCGGGTGTAGTATCAGCCAGAGTACCGGGATTTCGATCATGCAAATTTAGCGTATTTTCCCCCGGATCAACTATCTTTGCACAAATTTTTTATCGCCTTGAAATGAGTCAGCAGCAACTATCAGAACAGGAAAAAATCCGAAGGAATTCCCTGAAGGAAATGATATCTCTCGGCATCAGGCCGTATCCTTCAGAGGAATACCCAATCAACATTTCCAGCCAGGAGATCCTGGACCAGTTTGATCCGGATAAACAGAATTTGCAGGAAGTCAGTATCGCCGGGCGTATCATGAGCAGGCGTATCATGGGGAATGCTTCTTTCGCAGAACTGCAGGATGCCGCGGGCCGTATCCAGATCTACATCCGCCGTGATGATATCTCACCGGGCGAGGACAAGACCCTTTATAATACGGTATTCAAACGGCTGCTTGACATTGGGGATATCATCGGTGTAAAAGGTTTTGTTTTCAAGACCCAGGTAGGGGAAACTACAGTGCA
>SDBS01002310.1_pt1 | contig 19159 bp, 18 predicted proteins | sample 2277091 | NCBI WGS metagenome assembly SDBS01 (sample SAMN10404972, study PRJNA504765) | marine sediment metagenome | isolation source: marine sediment core GS10_PC15, 163 cmbsf | place: Arctic Ocean: Southern Knipovich Ridge | collected 2010 | reverse complement strand
AAGCATACCTTTAATGTGCCCCGCGTAATTTGCCGTATCTATGACCCGGTACGCCAGGAGATGTACCAGAGTTTGGGACTGGAAACCATCAGCCCTACGACCATATTTGCCCAGTTACTGAAAGAAAAGCTGGAAAGCTAAGGTAAAGGCAAGAATATGTATATCATAGTTGTTGGCGCCGGCCGAGTAGGCTACTATTTAATGAAGGCTCTGCTAGACGAAGGGCACGAAGTCCTCGCAATAGAATTAGATGCCACCGTATGTGAAACCATTAACGATGAATTGGGTAGCATTTGTCTGCGTGGGGATGGCTGTGAGGTCGCCACACTGAACCAGGCAGGCACTGCCCGGGCTGACATGCTGATTGCCGTAACCGGTGACGATGCCCGCAACCTGGTTACCTGCCAAGTAGCCAAGCATAAGTTCAATGTGCCCCGCACTATAGCCCGCGTTAGAAATCCAAAGCATGAGCCCCTCTTCAAAAAATTGGGTATCGACGTCACCATAAATAGCACCAACGTCATCCTTGAACACATCGCAGAAGAGGTACCAACCCACCCGTTGACCCACCTGTTGGAAATCAGAGACAAAGGCCTCGAGATTGTGGAAATAAGAATACCCCCTGAATCAACTGCCATAGGCAAATCAGTCAGGCAGCTTTCACTGCCGCAGGAAATCAAACTGGCGCTGGTTATTCGCAAGAAAGGCAAGTATCGCGTACCTACCCTCAACACCATCCTTCATGCCGAAGACCGCATAATTGCACTGACCACCCCGGAGTCAGAAGAAGCCCTACGAAATGCCCTGAGAGGCACTTAACAAACTCAAACTGAATACTATAGTCAGTATCATAAAGGCGGCCAAATGGAACACCGAGGTCTCCCGTGACAGCGGATAGGCCGAAACAGTTCTGGCCATTATTTGCTGTCCTCCTGTTAGCTGTCACCGTCATTGTCGGTACTATTATGGGTGGCCTGACAGCCTGGTCGAGATACCGTCCGAGCCAGCCCGTAGAAATCTCAATACCCTCAGACGAAGAGGGACTCCAGGGAAACATTTACATCGGCGGCGCCGTCGTCAACCCCGGCCTCTACCCCTTAGCCGCCACTGACACCGTAGAAGCCCTCCTTCAAGCCGCCGGCGGCACCACTGACAATGCCGACCTCACCAGACTGGACCTTCATATTCCGGACACAGCCGCGGAACAAGAGTCGCAAAAGATTGACATCAACCGAGCTGATGTCTGGCTACTTGAGGCTCTGCCGGAAATTGGCCCATCCTTAGCTCAAGCCATTGTGGACTACCGCGAGCAGAATGGACCGTTCCGCAGCATCAATGAGCTAACCAGGGTGAAAGGCATCGGAAATACCATATTTGAGCGAATTGAACACCTGATTACTGTAGCCGACTAGTATTCAGGATGGAGAATAGTGTCACTTATCTATCTCAGTTGCGCCTGGGTAGCCGGCATTTTGCTGGGGTCAATCTTCGATCTACACCCGGCCCTTCTCTTTTCCGCACTCGTCCCTCTCCCCATCCTCTTTATCACCCACCAGCACAGGAAGCTGGTAATCCTCGCCAGCCTGTGCCTTATCGCCCTCTTCGCTGGTGCCCTCCGCTATCCATCGAGCCTGCCCGCCGATGATAAGAATTACCTCCGGTTTTATAACGACCAGGAAACCGTAGAAATAGAGGGAGTGGTAGACACAGACCCTGAGACCGGCGATAAAACCACCCATCTCCGCCTCTCCGCCACCAGAATAAAGGTGGAGCAAGCATGGCAGGAAATTTCAGGAACCGTCCTGCTCTTTGTGCCCAGATACCCCACCTATCACTACGGCGATGAGCTCAGGGTAACCGGCAACCTGCAGACGCCACCTCAGCTTGACGACTTTGACTATCAAGCTTATCTGTCTCACCAGGGCATCTACTCCACCATGCTCTACCCGCAAATAGAACCACTGGATACCGGCAAGGGTAGTAAGCCCCTCCATTGGCTCTACTCAGTGAGAAATAACCTCTCCCAGACTCTGGCCAAAGCATTACCCGAGCCACAGGTGTCTCTAGCTCAGGCTATCCTTCTCGGTAAGCGTGACAACCTCCCCCCACAACTCAAAACTGATTTCAGTGAAACCGGCACTTCTCACCTGCTGGCTATCTCCGGTCTCCACCTCAGCATTGTGACTGGTATCCTGCTCAGCATCGGTATCTGGCTCTTCGGCAGGAGACACCATATCTATATCTGGCTGACACTGGGCGCAATCTGGCTCTATGCCCTGCTCACCGGGATGAACCCTCCCATACTGAGAGCCGCAATTATGGCCAGCCTGTTCCTTACCGCCGAGCTATTGGGCAGACAGCGTAGCGCCTTTACCTCCCTGTCCTTCGCCGCCGCAATAATGGTCGGTGTCAACCCCCAAATCCTGTGGACCGCCTCCTTCCAGATGAGCTTTACCGCTATGGCCGGCCTGATCTTCATCTTCCCACCACTCCAATCCCTGGGTAGAAAAGTAGTAAGTGCCACACTGGGTAGTGACGGGACAGCGGTATCTATCGCTAACCTCATCACCGACAGCTTCAGCGTAACCCTCGGGGCAATCATCGCCGTCTGGCCGGTCATTGCCTACCATTTCGGCATTATCTCCCTCGATACTCTTCCAGCCACATTCTTCGCCCTGCCGGCATTACCCGCCATTATCGTCACCGCAGCCTTAACTGCAGGAGTGGGGCTTGTCGCCCTACCTCTCGCCCAGGGTATCGGCTGGCTGGCCTGGTTCTTCCTCTCCTATATGCTGTGGGCAGTCAAATGCTTCGCCACCCTCCCCCCGTCACCAATTCAGGTAGACTCCGTCAGTCCAGTCCTGATGTGGACTTACTACCTGGTCCTGGCCGCAACTATCTGGCTCATCAACAACCCTAGAAAGCTGACTTCCTTGATGCCCGGCGCCACAGGCAGAGTGATGTCAGGCCTAGACAAATCTTCAAGCCTTGCCGCTAGGCTACCCGCGAAGTGGATTATCCCACCGCTACTGGTAACAGCTGTTGTCGTATCGCTTACTACTACTCTTACTCCGGACGACAACCTCCATGTCAGCTTCCTTGATGTCGGTCAGGGGGATGCTATCCTCATTCGGAAGGGTAATCAGGACATTCTGGTCGATGGTGGCCCCGACCCCCGGGCAATAAGCCTGGAATTGGGCAAAAAACTCCCCTTCTGGGATAGGACCATAGAGCTGGTGATATTGACCCACCCCAGCGCTGACCATGTTACGGGTCTGGTAGAAGTCCTGCACAGATACAACGTCGGGCAGGTGCTCTACCCCGACTTAGACTTTCCGTCCGGTATTTATGATGAGTGGCTCGACCTGCTCGATGAGAAGAACATTCAATGCACCTTCGCCCAAGCCGGCCAGCAGATTGAGTTAGCCAACGGTGTAATCATTGAGGTGCTCAACCCCCAAACACCCCTCCTCACCGATACCCAGTCCGATATTGACAATAATGGAATGGTATTGCGCATCAGTATCGGCGAGGTAAGCTTTCTCCTCACTGCCGATACCATGTGGGAGGCAGAACTTGAGCTTATCACCAACCGGGCCAACGTGACCAGCACCGTCCTCAAGGTCGCCCACCACGGTTCAAAAACCTCCACCAGCCCGGAATTTCTGGCCGTTGTTAACCCGCAGATAGCTGTCATCTCGGTAGGTGAGGACAATCCCTTTGGTCACCCCACCGACGAGGTGAGGGACAGGCTAATAGAAAGATTAGGCTCAGCAAACATCTACCGCACTGACCAGGACGGCACCATAGAATTCATCACCGACGGCGAACGGTTGTGGGTGAAGGTGGACAGGTAGGATACGCCCAACCATGCCGCTATTGACAAACCCCCCAGTAGAGGACTAAACTCAAGTTCCTACATGTGAAACAGCTTAGGAATTGCGCGAGTAGTCGCCATGGATATGCAGAGTCTAGCCGTAGGTATGAGAGGTGCAGCTCTCATAATTGGCTATCTAGGACTTATTGTCCCCCTGAGTAGGGGGATTGGCGCAACTCTATCTCTACAATCTCCAAGTCTAACCGAAGGCTCTGAACTAGTCCTGACACAACTTATCTTACTGAATGTATCTGTAGTGATTGCAGTTGCTGGTTGTATTGTGTGTTGGTGGCGATTGCGCCTTGCTGGAGTATTACTGGTTTTGGCTGCTGTTGGGCTGGCTATCGAAATAAGTCTCGGTGTCGAGCGTAACCAACCCTTTTTTTGGCTAACAGAGTGCTTACCGCTTCTCATGGCTGGTGGACTATTCTTTGGCTCCTGGCAGTTGGAACGTAAGAGACCCAGGAAATGGCCTAAACGCCCCCCACCCAAGAACTAAACTCTAGTTCCCTCTTCAAAAGATGTTCACCGCTGACACGTTGAATGTTATGTATACCTTCTGCCCCTCCTCCAGCCCTGCCTCTTCAAGCGAAGGGTGCAGAATCAGACAGGTGAATTCTGGCGGCACGTTTACCCACACGTAGGCAATTGAGCCACGGTCGGAGATACGGGTAATGGTGCCTGTCAGGCTATTGACGGCATCAGATTCCACTGGCTCCCTTGAAATCAAGACGTCTTCCGGCCGGATAGAGGCATGTCGCTCACCCCGTAAAGGCGTCTCCACGGTCAGCTTCTCTCCATCAAGATTGAAAACGCTCCGTTCATCAGTACCATCCTGCACTTCTCCTTCAAAGATATTTCGCGTCATCAAGAATTTAGCCACCGCTTCCGAGTTCGGATGACGAAATACCTCGTCGGGAGTTCCTGTCTGAACGATACTACCATCAATCATAATCGCTATGCGGTCGCCCAGGGCAATCGCCTCTTCAAAATCATGGGTAACATGGATGGTCGTCAGCTCAAAGCGGTTATGTGTTTCCCCCAGTTGTCTCTCAGTATCCTCTTTTGATTCAAGGTCAACTGAACTCAAAGGCTCATCAAGGAGAAGCAGGTCAGGCCTTATTGCAATGGCTCTGGCCAGGCAAATTTTCTGACTTTCACCGCCACTTAAAGCCCAGGGCCTTTTATCCAGAAGGTCCTGAAGTCCAAGGAGTTCAATCACCTGGTCAACAGCCTGGTCAACCTCTCGTTTCGCTTTGTATCTCCACATCAACCCAAAGGATATATTGTCACGAACTGGCAGGTGACGATAGAGGCCGTATTTCTGGTAGGCAAACCCGATTCTCCTTTCCTCCAGATTGAGGGAAGTTACATCCCTACCGTCAATCCATACTTCCCCGCCTCTAATTCCCTGTATCCCGGCGATGGATTCCAGGAGCACGGTCTTACCGGCACCGGTCGGCCCCAAAAGAATGAAGTACTCTCCATCTTGAACATCAAAACTGATGTCTTTCAGGAAGAAGTCACCTCGCTTAGCACTCAAACCTTTTACCTCTAACATCTGTCCTTCCTAATAACGCTATTCCGCCTCTCTTAAAACTTCTGGGGGAGAAGCCATCGGCATTATACCACCTATTCAGTCAGTTAGGTAGTGTATATCAAGGAACCATTATTGGATTACACAGCCTGACAGTCTGCGCACTCCTCACTATCGAAACTACGAATTGACAAACCCTCACAAGAGAAACGAAAATTGGGAACGGGTCAAGAGGCCACAACTGCAACAAGCCACATCACCGGTGTGATACAGGGCGGCACTTGTTGACATCAGGTCTGAACTGTAACCTTCTTTCACCAAACTGTAACTTCGTTTTAACCTTTGAGGGTCAAATCGTAACCTTGCCGTAACCTGGGAGGTATAGACTGACACCAAAAGCAAAAAGGAGATGCCAAATGGCCAAGAAACAAGTCTACCAAGCAACAGTCAGGTCAGGGCGCGGGCAAGCCACCGCAGTCCACTCTGGCCCCGGCGTCCTGGACGGGATTGAGCGCCTGACGGGCCTTTCCGTCATGCCGGGAACCTTCAATATATACCTTAGCCAACCATGCGATATGACCTTGCTGCAATATACTTCTGTTGCTGAGCTAGGCTGGGGAGATTTTAACCTTGCCGAAGTAGGGATAGACTACGACGGCGAGGTCGGTGTGCACTGGGGTCGGATAATCGTCGCCGACAAGTATTCTGCATGCCTTATCATCCCTACATGGAGAGACAAACCCCTCAATGCAGAAATGATGAGTCCCCACCACCTCCGCAGCGCTCTTAACGTACAGGACGGAGATACTATCGAGTTTACGCTGGCCGAAGACTAGTAATCCAAATCCCCTTCACCCCCCTGTTTTTCTCGCCAGTATGACTTGATGCTTTTCTCCGCCGCTGGTATCAATTTCATCAAGAATTACCTTGAATCCGGTTCTTTCCAGAATCTCCCTGTTCTTTTCAGGTCCATAATGGCTGAAATACATCTCTACTCCATAAAAATCCCCGATTCCCTCCCATTCTGAAGAACCCATGGTCACCAGAACTAATCCACCTTCTGGCAGAAACGAGTTGATTTTCTCAAACAGCTCTTCGTGGGTTTCTCTCGGTATATGGAGAATGGTATAGAAGGATACAATAGCATCAGCTTGATATTCTTCTTTCTGGAGATTGGATATGTCTTTTACCGCATACCTGGCCCGGGGCTCGTTTCTCCTGGCAAGCTTGATTTGCTTTTCAGAAATGTCTATGCCGGTTACCTTATGACCCCTGTAGATGAAGAATTTGTCAATTGGTCTGCCAGCGCCGCAACCCAAATCTAAGATTCTAGAACCTCGCTCAAGCATATCATCTAGTCTCTCAAGGTACCGGTCGTTTACGAATTGACCTCTACTTGCCATGTATACCTTGGCTGCTTTATTGAACCCTGTTCTTACCACGTCCTTGCTCATAAACTTCATTCTACTAAAGAATCGCTTGCTTGGCGACCTCCCTCAATAGACCCCCTTTTCGAGGCCATTAACAAATCCCCACCGGAGAATTGAACCCAAATAGCATAATACATAATCGCGGACACTGAATTACTATTTAGCGAAAGGAGATAACATGACTGGAACAGACCTGTTATGGTATTGGGATGGGCTTCACCAATCGGCCTCGGCCTCTTCATTCTCTTTGCCAGTCTCGCAACCTGGCTGCAACGCAAAAGCAAGCAGGGCTAGCTCTTACATATTGCGTAATTACTCACCCTCGCAATTGCGCAATTACTCTGTTGAGTAGTTCCTCGTCACTCTCGACACCCCGCACATCCAGCTTGCTCCCCCGGAAGGCTCGCACCATCGCTTCAATTAGCCTCGTCTTGCTGATTTTCTTCCCCCCGCTGAACTTCGCTGTTGAAGCCAGGCTCTCCAGGTATCCATCCTCTTCCCGTCGTAAAAACACGGATAGCTTTATCATCGGAACCTTAACCGTAGCCGTCCGCCCGGGCGGCTTCGTTGGCTCTCTCTTCCTGCTTGTTGCCCTCGGCTCAGTCGGTGCCCTCTTCTTTGGTTTTACTACCGGCTTATCTCCACCGGTCAGACGATCCAGTGCCCCTCCGTAGGCAAGTTCCTCGGTAACACTAACCCTCTTCATTTTTTATCACCTCTTCTGTAAATAGCCTGTAGGCATTAGCGCCATCGGTATTGGTGGCATACGTCAGGATTGACTCCCCCGCCGCCGGCGCCTCCTTAAAGCGAACACTCGCCGGTATCACCGTCTCAAACACCCTGACCCTTTCACCAAATACCTTCCTGGTAACCTCTATCACCTCTCTGCTGTGCAGTGTGCGCAGGCTGGCCATGGTAAGCAATACTCCCGCGATATCCAGACCCGGGTTAATTCTGGTCTTTACCCGGCTAATAGTATTAAGCAGCAGCCCTACCCCCTTCATGGCAAGGTATTCGACCTGCAGCGGTATGATGATACTGTCCGCCGCGGATAACGCATTGATTGTCAGTAACCCGAGGCTGGGCAGACAGTCCACCAGAATATAATCATAGGCCCGCCGTACCGGCTGGAGCATCTCCCTTAACATCAGCTCCCTCTTCATCTCCCCCACCAGGTCCAGCTCAGCCTGTGATAGCTCTATATTGGCCGGGATAAGGTGGATATTTGGGTCACTGGTCCGCACGACAACATCGTGTATCAACAGCTTCCCCCTCCCCTTCATCGTATCCATAAGGATATCGTACACCGTACGTTCCAGTGTCTCCGGGTCAATCCCCATTGTTATCGTCAGGCTGGCCTGCGGGTCCCAGTCAACAAGCAGCACCCGCCTGTCATGTTCACTTAAACCTTTTGCCAGCGCCGCCGCCGTGGTCGTTTTTCCCACGCCGCCCTTCTGGTTGGCAATACAGATGACCGACATAACTCAACCCCTTTTCACAAGTATAGCGCAATTGCGTAATTGCGTCAATACGCCACTGCGCAATTCCCCAAGTGAGTTATTCGGCAGCACCCCACCGATTAACCAACCTTTGACCCTCCCAGCAGTTTCAACTATAATAGCACCAGCACATTCTAGGGAGGTCCACTATGTTCAAGTTCGACCCACAAAAACGTTACCTTATGCCGGCTCATTTCGGCGTACGCGGTGGCAAAGGTTCCGGTAGCTACGGCGATGTCACCAGCATGTCCGTTACCTACCTTACCGATAGGGATATGCTCTCCAGGTACATGCCGGAGCCAATGGAAGTAGGTGACGAACCCTTGGTCACCGTCTCCTACTCCATGAACCGTGAAATTGAATGGCTCGCTGGCGGTAGCTATAACATCGTCGGTGTCAATGCCGCCGCAGTCTTCAACGGTGAAGTCGACCATGTTATCGGTTCATTCTGTCTGGTGATGTGGGAAAATCTAACCGACCCCATTACCAGCGGTCGAGAAGGCGAGGGCATACCCAAGATATATGCTGATATCCCTGACCACACCGTTTTCCGCGGTGAATACCACGCCTTAGCCAGCTACCGTGGCCACAAGATTGTTGACATAACGGTGAAGGGCCTGAAACCTGTCCCGCAGGAACGAATCGACGCCATGAAACAGGCAGCACAAAGTCAGGAAAACGATAGTGTTACCAGAGGTTGGATGGGCTGGAAGTATATCCCCAAAACCGGAGAACCCGGCGCCGAAGTAAGCCATGCCACCCTCTACCCAAGCTCTGGTAACGTGAAAGAGGCATCCATCGGCACCGGTGAAGTAAAGTGGCACCGCCTCACCTGGGAGCAGAATCCCACCCAGCATCACATCGTCAATGCCCTGGAGGAACTACCAATTATCGAATACCGCACCGCCATGGTGACCAGGTCAGCCTCTACCATACTGCCAAAACCGGTGAGACCGCTTCGCTGATAGGTTGACATAATATGTGCCACGGCCTCATCACCTGCCCTGCGGATTCCCATAGACCACTGCTTCTGTCCGTCTCCACAGCTAGGCATACCTTTTTCTGTCAGACATGGTGAGCCATTTCACCCGAAATAAAAACTTCTTAATTTTACCAATTATTTCCGGCCTCATGTTACCACCCCCTTCTTCCCTACCCATATGTTAAACGCAATCCGCTACCAAAGGTTATGACAAAACTCACACTTTTCCCACAATTACTCAGTCTGTGTTAAAATTTAATCTATCAGCAATGGGCAAAATTTCTGGCCGAAGATAGAAAGACTATATCTATGGCAAACCGTACAATTATGCACGTTGACCTTGATGCCTTCTTTGTCTCCGTAGAGCAGGTACTCAACCCCGAGCTCCGGGGCAAGCCAGTAGTGGTCGGCGGCAACCCCGACAAAAGGGGAGTGGTTACCGCCGCCTCCTACGAAGCCCGCACCTTCGGTCTGCACGCCGGTATGCCCCTGGCCACCGCCAGTCGTCTCTGTCCGCAGGCTATCTTTATACAGGGCAGCTTCCCCAAGTACCGTGACTCCTCAAATAAATTTATGGCTATCCTCGCCGATTTCTCTCCCTTCCTTGAGCCGGTTAGCCTTGACGAGGCCTATCTCGATGTAACCGGCTTTGAATCCATCCACGGCTCCATCCGCCAGATGGCGCTATCCATCAAGCAGCGCATTAAAGATCAACTGCGGCTCTGCGCTTCGGTAGGCATCGCTCCCTGTAAGATAGTCGCCAAGGTCGCCTCCGCCTTATCCAAACCGGACGGACTGCTGGAGGTACCACCGGGTGAGGAACGCTCCTTCCTGGCTCCGTTATCTATCGATAAGCTACCCGGTATCGGCCAGAAGACACAACGGGTTTTACAAGGCCTCGGTATTACAACTATACTAGCACTATCTGTTTCACCGCTAAATGTCCTTAAAAGCCATCTGGGAGCGCCTGGTGAGGTTCTGCATCGCTTTGCTAACGGTATTGATGATAGAAAAGTAGCGCCCCCAGGTTCTGCCCGGTCTATCAGCCGGGAGACCACCTTTGACAAAGATACCCGCCACCACCCCTTTCTGGAAGCAACCCTCCGTTATCTCAGCGAACGGGTCGGCGCCGACCTCCGCCACAGGGGCAAGCAGGCAAAGTGCGTAACCCTCAAGTTAAGATACACTGATTTCACCACCATCACCCGCCGTCATACCCTGCCCCAGCCCAGCGATACCGACCAGACCATATTTGATACCGGCGTCAGCCTATTACACAAAGCACTCAGCACGGAAAAGCAGCCCGTCCGCCTCATCGGTATCGGCATATCCGACCTCACCGAGCCCGGCACTCAGCTGACTATGCTGGATTCCTCAACCCTCCGACTGGAACAGCTAAACAAGGTCATCGACCGCATTCGCAAAAAGTACGGCTTCACCGCCATCCACACCGGCCGCACCCTCCTCCTCAGAGACATCTTCCCCGAAACCGACGACGGCGACTATACCCTCCACACGCCGAGTTTGTCAAGGTAATTTGAGCGCCTTCTCGCAGTACGCGCCATTCCAGACCACCCCTATCCCTTCTTCCCAGAACCACCCTTCTTCTCACCCGGACGCAGCGGTGGCGGTGCACCCCCGGGGCTATCGTAAGTCAGGTGCCGCATCGGGTAGTTAATCGTGATTCCTTCCTCCCTAAAGCGGGAGTGAAGGCGCTTAATCAGCTCACTGGTAACACGGAACGTACCAACTCGATCCGTCGCCTGTAACCACAACCAGAAGGTAATGTTGGACTCCCCGAACTCCTCGTACCCGAACCACGGTTCAAACGTCTTCACCGCCTCGTCAAGCTCCTCAACTACCTCCCTCATCACTTCCATGGCTACTCTCTCCACATGCTCCAGGTCACTGCTGTAGCTGACGCCTGCATAGACAATCACCGCCATCGCCATACTCGGACCGTAATAGTTGGTTATGATGCTATCCGCCAGCCGCGAGTTAGGAACAATCACCAGGTTGTTATAAGTGGTGCGAATCCGCGTGCTCCGCCAGCCCACATCGGTAACGTATCCCCTTATGCCGCCGTCCAGCTCTATGTAGTCCCCCACACGCACCACGCGGTCGGACACAATCTGGGTGCCGGCAAAGAAGTTGCTCAGGGTGGGCTGCAGCGCCAGGGCGACAGCCAGACCACCCACCCCCAGGCCGGCCACTATCGGCGTGATGGATATTCCCAGGTATTCCATCACTACCAGCACGCCGCCCACGTAAACGATTATTATCCCGAACCTTTGTATCAGATTGATAAGACTCTGGCGCGCTTTTACCCGGCGCAGATACCAGACCAGCAAGGCACTGCCAACACGCGCCACAGCGTACGTCCCGAGCAGAATCGCCACAGCAACGCTCCCCTTCACCAAGTATGGGCGCCATGACGCCAGATGGGACGAAGAGCTCACTGCCAGGATAAGCCCCTCGGTTACTATCAAGATGAAAACAGGCCTTGACAGACTCTGCAACAACTGCGGCAAAACCCTGGCTTTGGTTCGTTCCAACCTGCGCTGGGCAAATCGCATGCCCAGCAGAGCCAGCCAGGCAACGAGAATAGCTACCAGCAGTATCCCCACACTCCACAGGGTCTCCAGTAACACAGAATCCTGCACAAACTCTGGTTGCATAACACACCTCCCGGTAATGGACACTTTAGGTAGCTGGTCTGGTTTTGTCAAGCCCCATTTTGTTATATACCACCCGGGCCGCCCTGCTCCCTCTTACCCTCCCCCATTACAATCCGTTCTTTTTATGTTATTATATATGAGCACTAAATTTCAGGAGAAATATCATGGAACAGATTGAGCTAGAAGTTAATCACCGGGAGACCCTCGGCAAAAAGGTAAGGTTCCTGCGCCGCCAGGGGATTACCCCGGTACACCTCTTCGGCCACGGCATCGAATCGGTATCACTGCAATGTGATACCGCCCAGCTTCGGCAGGTATTAGCTGAAGCCGGCCATACCAGACTCATCAACCTCCAACTCGCTAACGAAAAGAAACCCAGAACCGCTGTCGTTCGTGAAATCCAGCCGGGCGTGCGACCCGGTGAATTACTTCACGTAGATTTCTATCAGGTGAAAATGGAAGTGGCGGTGAAGGTAGAGGTTCCGGTTGTCCTGATTGGCGAAGCCCCAGTCCTGGAGTCAAAAGACAATACCGTGGTGCAGGAGCTTGACACCTTATCTGTCGAGTGCCTCCCCGCTAAAATCCCCGAGAGTATCAGTATTGACCTTGCTCCTCTCACCGAGCCTGACCAATCAATCCGCGTCAAGGACATAGAATTGGACAATGAGATAACCATTCTTAACGACCCCGAAGTGGTGCTGGTGAGAAGCGCCCGACGGCGTGTGGAGGTTGTCGAAGAAGTGGCGGTTGCTGAAGAGGTTGAAGCAGCTGAGGCTCCCGAAACTACAGACGAATCAAAGGAGGAATAATTACCCCTCCAGATGTCAGGCTAGCCTCAGCTCTGGACGCAACCACTTGTCTTCTCGCCAGACAGGCGCTATAATAAAGCCCATCAAAGTAAGGAGATTACTAAAATGCCGTCATATGCCTATTTTCAGAAGCAATTTGTCCCCCTTGATGAAGCCAAAATAGGGGTCATGACCAACTTCATGCACTACGGCACCGGTGTCTTTGAGGGCATCAGGGGCAACTGGAATGGTCAGCAGAAGCAACTTTTCCTCTTCCGTATCAAAGAGCACTACCAGCGAATGCAGCACGGCTGCCAGATATTGAATATTGACCTGCCACACACAATTGATGAACTGTGCCAGATAACAATTGAGATGGTGGAAAAGTGTGGCTTTGAGGAAGACATTTATGTCCGCCCCCTTGCCTACAAAAGCTCCGAGTCTTTGGGAGTCCGCCTCCATGACCTTGAATGCGACTTCCTCGTCTTCGCCTTCCCCTGGGGTCCCTATCTCGATACCGACAAGGCAAGGTGTTGTACCTCCTCCTGGCGCTTCCCCAGTGAAGTCCCCCGCGCTAAGCTCACCGGTCTTTACGTGACCAACGCTCTCGCCAAAACCGAAGCCATCAATAATGGTTTTCATGAAGCCATTATGCTGACACCTGACGGCTATGTCGCCGAGGGCAGCGGCGAAAACCTCTTCCTGGTGATTGACGGCCAACTGGTCACCCCGCCGGGCACTGACGGCATTCTCCTAGGCATTACCCGCGATACTGTCATGCAACTCGCTGAAAAGGAACTTGGTGTCAAAACCACGGAAAGGCATATCGCCCGTGTTGAGCTTTATACCGCCGATGAGTGCTTCCTGACCGGCACCGCCGCTCACATAACCCCGGTGGCTGAGATTGACCGCCGCATGGTAGCCGCTGGTGAAATCGGTAAGATTACCGGCCAGCTACAGCAGCTTTACGCCGATGTAATACAACACAACAACCCCAAGTATTCTGCCTGGTGCACTCCAGTCTATAAGAGATAAACCCGGTATCGGAGGCTTATAAATGATAGCCGACAACGCGTTCGTTACTGTTATCATAGTCATTCTTATCGGCTACCTCTTTGGCTCGATACCATCAGCCTATATCTTCACCCGCATGAAAACAGGTAGAGACATTCGCCAGTTGGGTGGCGGCAATGTTGGCGGCTACAACACCTTCAAGGAGGCCGGGATTCTACCTGCCATCGGCGTCGCCATTGTTGACCTCGGCAAGGGAGCTGCCGCCGTGGCTATCGCCTACTGGGCATTAAATCTGGATAAACCCTACGTTCTAGTAGCCGCCATAGGTGCGGTTATTGGTCATAACTGGATGGTCTGGCTCAAATTCAAAGGAGGGAGGGGTATGGGCACCACCATGGGTACCCTTGCCGTGCTAACTCCTGTATACGGGTACGCCGTACCGGAATTCCTCATCTTTCTCGGCATCGCTGTCATGCTCATGGTGATTACCCGTAATGTCGCCCTGTCCATGGGTGCCGGTCTGGTGATTCTCCCCTTCCTCGCCTGGCTGGGCATGAAAGATGGCATGTTTGTTGTCTGGTCGGTGATTGTTGGATTGTTAATCGCTTTGAAGTTTGCTCCCACGGCTATACAAGTAATCACTCAGTCTGAGAACTTGAAGGAATTCCTCCGTGGTCACTAGCCAGCAGACTGCCCCCCAACCCGGCTCACCTGTAACGACTTCAGCAACCAGTTGACCTGGCTGGTCTCCTCCAGCGCAGTGGTGCATTTAAAGGCATCCTCAAGTAGCTGACCGACGGCAAAGCTACCGTGCCCGTGAACCATGATAACCTTGTTTTCCATCAGCGCCTCAGCAATCATCTCCGCCAGGCCCCCGGGCTCTACCTTCATCTCCCAGCCAAGCACCAGCACCCTGCCCACCGTATCCAGACCCTCGGCACACTTGGGCACAATCTCTTTATCCGTCAACGATAGGGCAATAGCATGAGGCGGATGCGCGTGAATAATCGCCATTGCCGGGGTCGCCTGGTAGATAGCACGATGCACCGCTAACTCCGTCGAAGCCAGCGGGGTAAAACGGTCATTTTTACTTATCCCCGTCTCAATTAAATCATGCTCTTCTAAACAACCAAGCCGACAACCGCGACGGGTAATTATTACACGGTTCCTCATTCTAATACTCAGATTCCCGGTATGAGAAGAAACCAGCCCCCGGTTGAAAAGGTCACGCCCCACGCTCTGAAATTGAGATAGTATCATGACTCCCTCATTGGTCGTCAATTCCCCCGTTACTGAACCAGGCTACGGTCAAGTTTTACCTATAACTCCAAGAATGTCAAACCAACAATGACCGTTGCCAGGGCAGACGCCATGTCCCGCATATACACGACAATATATCAGCAGCGCTCTTACTCTTCTTGCGCTTCGTTCAGCTTCTTCAGCAACCGCGATTTGCGTCTGGCGGCGTTGTTGGGGTGGATGACCCCCTTTTCCGCCGCTTTATCCAGAGAACTAACCGCAGCCACTACCGCTTCCCGAGCCGCCTCAAGCTCACCTGAGAATATCAGCTTCTCTGCCTTGGTAATATTGGTCTTACTCAGACTACGGACTGACTTGTTACGCAACCGACTCTTTTCATTTGTCCGCACCCGCTTCTTGGCTGACTTAATTACTGGCAATCTTCACCTCCTGGGTCTCCTTATCTAACTTACTTAACAACCCTCTTCACGAGGAAGTAGCTTTCACCGACGTCCCACTCCCTGTCCTGACAACGCTAAGCACGCCCCTCACCCCTTCAATCTTTCCCATTAGCCTTGTCAATTGCGCCAGACCCTCCGTCTCCAGAGTAAGAAACAGTGTGGTGGTACGGTCATCATGGTTTGTTACGTTCATTGCAGATATATTAACCTTTTCCACAGCCACAATGGAAGTAATATCTTGCGCCAGCCCTACCCTGTCCCAGGCTTCAACCTGGATACTCACTGGATACATTACTCCAGCCTTCCCCCACTCCACCGGAATCAATCTCTCCTTCTCTTCCTCGTGAGTTATATTACCACAATTCTTGCGATGTACTGTAACGCCCCGGCTACGAGTAACATAGCCGATAATCTCATCTTCCGGCAAAGGCCTGCAACACCGCGCTATATGAGTCAGCATGTCTCCCGCACCCAGCACCTTTACCGCTGACACCATCGGCTTCGGTGGTATCCCTTCTGATACCTTGGTCTCCGGTTCCTCGGCAGTCAGCCGCTGCGCAATTTGATGAATTGTAACGCCACCATACCCAATAGCAGCGTGAAACTCGTCCAGTGTATCATACTTGAACAGCTCCGCCAGCTTCCCCCGCTCACTGAACTTCATCCCCAGCTGCCTCATGAACTTCTCCAGAAGCTCCTTGCCACGCTCAACATTTTCTGTCTTCTCCCGCTTGGAAAACCACTGCCGTATCTTCTGCTTGGCGTGAGAGGTCTTAATATAGCCCAGGTTAATATTCAGCCAGTCCCGACTCGGACCCCTATCCCCCTTGCTCGACAGTATCTCGACAACATCGCCATTCGCCAGCTGAGAAGCAAGCGGTACCAGCCTGCCGTTCACCTTTGCCCCGATGCACCGGTGCCCCAGGTCGGTATGAATCTTGTAAGCAAAATCCAGCGGCGTGGAACCCTTAGGCAGATCCTTTATCTCCCCCCTGGGTGTATAGACAAACACCTGGTCACTGAACATGTCTGTCCTCACCGACTCCAGGAACTCTTCAGCCCCGCTTAGCTCACGGTGCCACTCAATCAATTGGCGTAGCCACCCTATCCCCTCCTCAAAACGTATGTCCCTCTCTTCACCCTCCTTGTAACGCCAGTGAGCGGCCGCCCCGTATTCATCAATGCGGTGCATTTCACGAGTACGAATCTGTATTTCCAGAGGTGTCGCCCCTTCACACATCACGGTGGTATGCAAAGATTGATACCCGTTTATCTTGGGTGTAGCGATGAAGTCATTAAACTGCTCTGATAGAGGAGTCCACAAATTGTGGACAACTCCCAGTGCGCCATAGCAATCAGGCACAGTATTCACCAGCACCCGCAGCGCCAGCAGGTCATGTATATCATCAAAGTCCTTACCGAGGGCAACGTACTTCTCCATTTTCTGGTGTATGCTGTAGATGTGTTTGGCTCTACCTGATACCTCGGCCTTAAGCCCCACCTTGTCAAGCTCTCGGTTTAGAATCCGGGTTACCCCACCTACGAAGTTTTCCCGGTCGGTGCGCTTCGCCGCCAGCAGATTAGCAATCCGCTGATAACCCTCCGGTTCCAGATAGCGGCAGCACAAGTCCTCTAGCTGCCACTTCAGCTCCCATATCCCCAGACGATGTGACAGAGGAGCGTATATCTCCAGCGTCTCCTCGGCAATACTTTTCTGTTTCTCCGAGGATAGCGCGTACAGGGTGCGCATATTATGCAATCTGTCCGCCAGCTTGATAAACACCACCCGCAGGTCCTCTGCCATCGCCACCAGCATCTTCCTCAGGCTCTCTGCCTGCCCCTCTCGGGCCGCTGCGTCTCCTCGCCCTGTTACCTCCTCCGGCGACTGCCAGGACAGCCTGCCCAGCTTGGTGGTGGCATCAACCAGCTTGGCTATCTCTGAACCAAACCTGGCTTCAATCTCGGAATTAGGTACCTCACAGTTCTCGGTAACATCGTGCAGCAGGGCGGCAGCCAGAGAGCTGGCGTCAAGCTGAAGCTCCGCCAGTATCAGGGCAGTCTGTAGCGGGTGCTCTATGTAGGGGTCGCCCGACTTTCGCATCTGCCCCTCGTGTGCCTGTTCGGCAAATTTGTAGGCATCTTCAACTACAGCTATCTTCTCCGGCGGCAGGTACCCTCCAGCTTTGTCTAACAGCTCACTGAGAACCACTGAACACCTCGTCACACTCAGTTTACATATCTAGTATAACTCAAGGGCATTACCAATACAAAATCCTATCCCCACCTTTACAAGCCCCGCTTCAATACTGTATTCTAACTTATAGAAACACAGGGAAAAACCATGACGTACCGCGCACCAAGAGGAACCTCAGACATCCTGCCCCAGGAACAAGCCTTCTGGCGCTACGTAGAACAGAAAGCAGCCCATACCTGCCATCTCTACGGCTACCAGCGTATTGACACCCCCACCTTTGAAGACACCGGACTCTTCTATCACGGTACCGGCGAAACAACTGATATTGTCGAAAAGGAAATGTACACCTTTGATGACCGGGGAGGCAACAGCCTCACCCTCAGGCCGGAGGGCACCCCCCCGGTCTGCCGCGCCTATATTGAACACGGCCTGCACAACCTACCCCACCCGGTAAAGCTTTATTACCTTACTCCCATTTTCCGTTATGACAGACCCCAGGCGGGAAGATACCGCCAGCACTACCAGTTCGGCTGTGAGGCTATCGGCGACGCCGACCCCGCCCTGGATGCCGAAGTCATCGACATAGCCTGGCGATTCTTCACCTCTTTAGGCCTCCGGCACCTCTCTCTCCAGCTAAATAGTATCGGATGTAAGAAGTGCCGCTCCGGCTATCTAACAGCCCTCACTGACCACTACGGCCCCCATACTGCTGAGCTATGCCCGGACTGCAAGACCAGGCTGAAAAGAAACCCCCTCCGCCTGCTCGACTGTAAAAAGTCGGCGTGCCAGCAGGTGGCAGACTCTGCGCCGAAAAGCATCGACTACCTTTGTCCGGAATGCGCCGGACACTTCGGCAAGCTGAAAAGATACCTGGGCTCCCTTGAGATTCCCTTCGAGGAGAACCGCCGCCTCGTCCGCGGCTTGGACTACTACACCCGCACCGTCTTTGAAATCCAGCCGGAAGAAGACAAAGCCCAGAGCACCCTTTGCGGTGGCGGACGCTATGACGACCTCATTCAAGAACTGGGCGGCAAGCCCACCCCGGGCCTCGGCTTTGCCTGTGGCATAGAGCGGATAATCCTTAATCTCAAGAAACAAAATATCCCCATCCCCTCCCTACCCACCCCCAGGGTCTTCATCGCCTCTCTTGGCGATGAGGCTAGAGTCAAAGCACTCAAGCTGGCCGCCACACTCCGGCAGGCCGGCATCGGCGTAATCGAAGCTATCGGCAGCCGCAGCCTTAAAGCCCAGTTGCGGCAGGCAAACAACCTGAATGTTACCACGGCAGTCATCATCGGCGACGAAGAATTAAAAACAGGCACCGTCATCCTCCGCGACATGACCACCTCCCAGCAGAAGACCATCCCCACCTCCCGGCTACAGGAAGAACTCAAGTAATACTGTCTATTGTCGTGATGGCAATAAGGATTACGTGAAATATCAGACCGTCATCTTGCATC
>SDBS01002309.1_pt1 | contig 19162 bp, 15 predicted proteins | sample 2277091 | NCBI WGS metagenome assembly SDBS01 (sample SAMN10404972, study PRJNA504765) | marine sediment metagenome | isolation source: marine sediment core GS10_PC15, 163 cmbsf | place: Arctic Ocean: Southern Knipovich Ridge | collected 2010 | reverse complement strand
AGAGGCACGGCTGTTTTGCAGAGAATGACCATCGCGATGGGCAGGCCTAAATAGATATGTATAAATCGCATGCCATCCACATATGCCTGTCCTGGGGTGGAAAGAAAAGTGATAGCACTGGCTTGTGTGGCCATAACGGAGAGTGTAATCGTATACCAGGGCGTCGTTTTATTCGCCAGAAGATAATCATCAAGATTTTTTTTACCCCGGGTTTTCCAGTATCCATAAAAGACGACGAAGAGGAGAAAGGAACTTAGTATTATCCAGTCAAAATGGCTCATCTTTTATTCGAATTCAAGTATTTCCTTATAAAATGCTTCATATTGGGTAATAATTTGGTCGGCATTAAAGTATTGTGTGGCTCTTTTCCTTGCCTGTCTTCTAAAAAATTCATGGTTTTCCGTATTATTCAGAAGTTTTACGGCTTTTTCCGCCATCTTTGAAATTTCACCGATGGGAAATAAATATCCTGTTTCCCCATGACTTATCACTTCAGGTAATCCTCCGGTTTCAGTTCCGATAACTGGAACACTGCAGGCCATGGCCTCAAGTGCCGTTAATCCGAAACTTTCTTGTTCGCTGGGTAAAAGAAAAAGATCGGCACAGAAGAATAATGGTTCAATATAATCCTGTTCCCCAAGAAAATAAACATCACCGGTGAGTTTCAAGTCTTTGACCAACTGCTGAACGAACAGCCGCTCAGGCCCATCACCGATAAGAATGAGTTTTGACGGGATTTTCTTTCGAACCTTCTCAAAAATTCGCACAACATCTCCCACTCTTTTCACGGGGCGAAAATTGGATGCATGCATTAATATCTTCTCTCCCTTTGGCGCGAATGTTTCTTTTTTGCAGACGTTGTTTTTTTGTGACGTTCGTATTGCATCTACGAAATTATAAATGACTCGAATCTCATGCTTGATGTCAAATTCTTCGATGGTCCGTTGTTTTAAATAGTTTGAAACAGCCGTTACTCCATCTGATTTTTCAATGGCGAATTTAACAACTCGATGAAATGATGAATCTGCTCCTACAAGAGTAATGTCCGTTCCATGAAGTGTCGTGATCGTTTTTATCCTGGAAGAATTTAAGATTTGTTTGGCTAAATAAGTACTGGCTGCATGGGGGACGGCATAATGGGCATGAATAAGCTCTAAATTATATTCTTCTACAAGCTCAACTAATTTTGTGGCCAAACTCAATGCGTAAGGGGGATATTTAAAGAGAGGATATGACGCGACTCCTACTTCATGAACATAAATATTTTGATAAAAAGAACGGAGGCGAAATGGAGGAGCATAACTGACAATGTGCATTTCATGGCCTTTTTTTGCCATGCCTATCGCTAATTCTGAAGCAACGACTCCACTCCCGCCGTGTGTGGGATAGCAGACTATTCCGATTTTCATATTATTTTTCCATTCATGGAATTGTTTCTAAATATTCGGGACCAAAAAAATCGACAGGATTATTGAGTTTTAGCGCTTCACGAATGAGAAATGGTTCGCCATATTTAACGCCAATATAGATGCCATATTGTTTGTCCCTGGTCTCGATTCTTCCTGGGAAATCCGGCCTGCTGATTAAGGTTTCCTCCCCGAGTTTATCTTTGGCTTTATCAAGATTAAAAAACTGAGATTTGTAGGCCAGAATGGTTTTCATTTTTTGTGGGTAGAAATCTGAAATATCAACAATAAAGGACGGTTTGAATTCGAACCGAGTTTGGTAGTAAATGACTTTATTTGGACGAAATGGTTCCTGACCTGTGTCAATTTTTTTTAAACCGGACAGGAATGCACTTTCACGGACCAATATCGATGTTTGCTCATGATCGGGATGGCGTGTGATCCAATAGGGTGCAAAAACGATCTTGGGTTTGTAGGTGCGGATTTCTTTGATAATTTTTGTTTTATTCTCCCACGTTTTCTCAATATGTCCATCAGGAATGTCCAGCATTTTGTGAACAGATAATCCCATGATTTCAGCGGCCTTATTAAATTCCTTACTGCGTATTTCCGGGGTGCCGCGGGTGGCCATTTCTCCCTTCGTGAGTGAGATCACGCCTGTTTTGTGACCTAATGCTCCCAATTTAATTATTGTTCCGGAACATCCGATCTCCACATCATCGGCATGGGCTCCAAAAGCTAAGGCATCGAGTTTCACTTGATTCTCCTATTTTTAATGAAACGGGAAGTAGATCATTTATAACTCTATGATTTGATGATCGTAGGAATTGACTTCAATCGTTTTATATAACTTGTCTAAAAACGGATAACCATATTTAATTAAATACGGGACAATATTTAATACCCGCTCCTGCAGATGATCGGCCGGGTATAGATTGTTTTTCACTTTATGAAGCTGCTGAATTAAAATTTCGTTTTGTTTTTTTGAGGCCTTTAGAATTTTCTTCTCCAGATATTTAAACTGCTGATTAATTTTCTTCAGGGTTAAATCTGCAGAAGATCCTAAACCCGGTTCTATTGATACAATTTCTTTTTTTATGGATTGAAAGTCCTGTTTAAGGTGAGATGCGGCTGTACTGAAAAATTTATCAATGGATTGGGGAATGTGCTTTTTTATAATGGTTTGGATTGTTTGATCAAAATTATGCCAGAAATCCTGCACATTCAAATTGTGCTTTTGAAGAACGTTTTTTATCTTATTTTCAATGATAGTCAAGTTTTTTCTTGGATATAAAATAGGCATTGGAATGTTAAACCACTCGTAAATGCCCTTCATTTGGGCGAAATAAGCAACTTCTGCTGGGCCGCCGATATAGGCGACAGTCGGCAAAATTGTATCCTGATAAATTGGGCGCAGCAGAACATTGGGGCTGCAGAGGTAAGATTTTTTTTCCATTAGGGCAAAGAGTTCGTCTTTGCCGTACGTTTGTTGTGTATCTTTAATGATATAGCCATCCTTTATTATTCCAATAGACTGCCTTTCAGAGTCGGTGAAAAATAAGTTAAGTATTCCCTCTCGAAGTTGGATTTGGCAGTTGTACTTAGCCTGTTTGAGTTTTTTTGATGTTTCAATAGCATATAAGGTTGATGGCGAGTTTTCGGCAATCTCCTTTAAAAATACACTTTTGCCCAATTCTTTTAAGCCTGGGTGTGTGGGATCGATGAAAATGAGGCCATAGGATTTGAATAGGCGTGTCATCCATTTTCCGAAAGCTTCAACATACGATTGATCGGGTTCATACGCTTCGCTTAAATGTGATATTATTTCGTCTTTAAATTCGGAATCATGGGTTAAATTATTCAGCTGCTGGACGCACTTATTTATTTCTTGTGTAAGTAATATTTTTGATGCGGGCACTTTTGTTGATAGAGAAAAAGAATCACATTGTATTTTTTCGATCTGATTTTTTTTATTTAAGAGGTTGATGTGATTGATTTCTGCCAAGTCATGATCATCTGCTGCCAGCCAAAAAATCGGGACAAAACTTCCCTGACCGTTTTGGTTGAGATATCCAGTGAGCTTAACAGCAGTCAGGGCTTTATATATTGTATAGAGAGGGCCTGAAAATAGTCCCACTTGCTGTCCTGTGACTACGGCACATGTTTGATTCTGTCTTAGATTATTTATATTTCCAAGTGTTTCACGGCCGCAGCCATAGTTTTTATTTTGCTCTTCTAGAATGGCTGCCAATTTTTTCCTCTGAAAAGTATGCAACCTCACTTTCTCAGATTGCTTGAGAAAATCCGCTAAAATTCGGAAATTCCCATTATAGAATTGGCTGACTTTTTTATAATTATAATAATAGTCCTGAGCTAAGGAGGAGAGCCCTGGGAGTTTTATTTCAGATGTCATGGCAAAGGCTTCGGCATTATTTAAAAAATTGTGTAAAAAGAAAAAAAAGGAAAATATTAGCGGCTAAACTCAGTAAAACGATAATATACAGCCGATTCCATGAGGAAAGGATGGGTGGCGGCTCTTGATCGATCTCTTGTTTATTAATTTGTTTATTTTTCAATGTATTTTCCTGCAGAAATCAAGTTGACAAAAAGTCGGAATGCCCCGGGCACTCCTGCCGGCAGCTGTCGAAACCAGGCATATCCCGTGTAGATAAAAACACCTTTTCCATACCGAGTGAACAGCAAGCCACCCAGCTTATCGGACTCATTTGAGTCGTGGGAGGAGAGGACCGTTTCATATCTTTCGTCCCACTGTGATGCAAAATACAAACCTCTTTCTTGAACCCACCCTTTAAAATCATTTGTGGTGATTTTATTCGGAAAATTTAAAAGCTGGTGATTTGGAAAAAGAATTGAAATTGGGGCTGTTTCCTCGGTGACGCGATCCCTTCCGATGGTCAAAGGAAACGGCCCAATGTTTGCTATCTGAAGACCGCGGGAAACATTATATTGGACGATTAAGGTTCCTCCGTTTTTGACATACTGCAGTAGTTTATCTTGGGTGTGTTTGAGGCGTTCACGTGTATTATAGGCTCGTATTCCTGTTATGATGGCATCAAATGGCGTTAAGTCTTCATTTTCCAGCATTTCATCATTCAACAGAGTCACGTCATAACCTAGATTTTTCAAACCATCTGCAACTTCATCTCCAGCTCCCATGATATAGCCAATGCTGCTTCCCGATTTTTTTATATCTATTTTGATGACTTTCATTCGGCTTTTTGGAAAATATGTTTGCCTTTTGATGTGTGGGTAGGAAATTTCAACTGAGGAATAAGCCCATTTTTCTCCATTAATCTCTGCTTCAGCCATTATCTCTGCTTCATTTGAATTATTTGGCGGAGACACAACAAAAGAGAATTGTTTTTCCTCATATTTATTGGCAAAGAAAAAGGAAAAAGAGGCGGGACTGATTTGCCACTTGTTCGTTCCCTTCAGCCGGAGCTTCCCCCCGTGTACATTTTGAGAGTGGCTCTTTAATGTGACTTTTACTGTTTTAGGTTCATTGTCTGTAAAAATTTGGACTTTATTTTCCATTTTCATTGTAACCAATGGCCTAATCTCAAATGCCCTGTAGAATTCACCATCAACCCTGTCTCTCCATCTGAACAGCAGAGGGATCGAGAATTCTAAGAGAGTGCCATTAGCAGCGATGATCATTTTTGCATAAAGAGAAGGAGGATTTTCTGCTAATCCTATAATCTTTTGGTCTTGAATAGAAAAGATTCCTTTTTGTGGAGCAGCCACAAGCCAATAGGGTTGGGAAATCGGGAAATCCTTTGGAAGGCTAACCGTTTTTTCGACAACAACAGGATCATTATTCTTAAGAAGAAGGTCAATGGCTGAGCCAGAAGAGACACCCGGGAAACTAATTTCTTGGAGTTTGAAGGGAAAGTTCGATCGATTGACAATTGTTGTTTTTATCTGAATATTATCTCCCGGAGAGGCAGAAAAATCGTCCGCAATGGCTTCTATCCATAGACCGGCACAGGACTGAATGATACGCCCTAGTTCTTCTTTCTTGAGATTCCTCCAGTAACTTTCATCAAGTGTTAAAAGTTCCGCATAAACAGCAATCAGCTTTGAGATTGATTTGGAAGAATGCTGCGGGTCATAAGACTTTAAAATCTCAGTCAGCATTTGTCCCACTTTCTGGCCGCCGGGAACACGATTCCATGATGTGTCAATCCCGTCAAAAAGACCCGATTTGGCGGGATCTCCCTCAACATGTTGGAGGTAATCAATACGCGTTCCTCTACTTCCAGTGGATCCAAATCCCTGGCTTTTATGATTAGAACGGCTTTCTGCTGCCATTTCCGTATACGATTTTCCCAGAATTGGATTGTACTCTCCAGTATCAAACTGCAACAATTTATTTCTATCCTGCTGATTGGGGCGCCAAGTATTCCATAATAATCGTTTGGCTTGCCAAGGTTTTACATATTTCAACTGCTCGGGAAATTTGTTTGGATTTGATGCGGCTAGAAAGGCTTCTTGGATAAGCGGTCCAGAGGCCGTATGGTGACCATGGCCACCAGAACCGATCGGAGCAAAACGTGTGATAATCACATCAGGGCGGAATTTCCGGATTATCCATACGATATCAGCAAGAATTTCTTCTTTTCCCCAAAATTCAAAAGTTTCCTCCGGAGTTTTCGAATAACCGAAATCAATGGCTCGTGTAAAAAACTGTTCGGCTCCATCGATCTTTCGTGCAGACAGAAGTTCTTGTGTTCTTAAAATCCCAATTTCAGCCCCCTTTTCAGGGCCAATAAGATTTTGTCCTCCATCACCACGTGTGACAGAAAGATAGGCTGTCCTATACTTTCTGCCTTTTGAGAAATATGCCAGAGCTGCGGTGTTTTCATCATCCGGATGAGCTGCATAATAAAGAACGCTGCCAAGGACATTAAGTTTTTGAAGAGCCATCTGTAGTTTAGCCGCATCGAGAATTTCGATTTTCTGTGCATGGGCATTAAAAATGAAAAATAAAAGAGTCACCAAGAGGACAGAGATATACTTTTTCAACGTCTTCTCCAATTCAGGCTTTTATAAAACTTTATCTTGGCAAGGAACCACGAAAAAATACGGCTATTTTACCAATTCGATTTTGATGGGAATTCTAATCTTTTCCCAGTGCAAGGAGGCAACAGTTGAAGTGGCTGTCAACTCGTCAAATCCGAACGACATCCATTCTTCATGTGGGGCATCCATGGGAGTGACCGTCACACGAAGGGCATCCTCTTCTTTCTTATACTTGTAACTTCCCCATGCAGAGTTGTTCTTACTGAAAATGACGATACATTCCTTTTCCCCTGGTATCATATGGATACCGTATTTACCGGCAGCTAAACTTTTCCCTTCAATAAGGACGTCCTTGCTAAATTCGATTGTTGTGTTTTGATTAGCGCCTGCCCTCCAAGGAAAAGGTTTACCATCGGAATAGCTGATACCCGGAGCCAATCCATAAGGTACGAGTTCTCCCCAAATTTTCCTGCCTTTAACACCTGGCCTGCTGTATTCGATTGTGATAACGGTGTCAACTCCCACAGTTTGAGTGGTGGCGGCTTTAGGGCTTGCAGGAGGACCTCCTCCTTGAGCGAGACCTGTCGTGGGAAGATACAAAAGAAAAAAAAGGGTCAAGGTCAAACAAATAATCAGATTTAAACGTTTCATGGAAACCTCCTCATTAAAATATTTTCTAATTGTTGACATATTAGACTAAATGTCCTGATTGTTTCAACTCCTACAAAATCCATATGTATGATATGGAATATGATGGATAATAGTCAAGTCAAAATCGAAAAAACTAAATTGAACTTTCTTTTCGACATCCTAATGTTAATGGATCAATTGTATTGCAGTTGAAATGACATTGTCGACAAACTGCAAGAAGTATATCAAGGCTAAAACCAAAGTCCATTTTGTCTTTTTCATAATTCCTCCATTGGAATCATGGTAAAATAACTAAAACATAATCATATTAGTAATACGTAATAGTTTTTCTAAAGTTCAAAGAATGTCGATGGAAGACTGGAGAACTGATTCGTTCGAAGCCCACTGCTTCTTAAAATTATTTTCATTCGTGCAACTATTTTTAAAAAAAAATCATTATTCATATGTTAACCTGGATAATTCACGAGGCGAGTTTCACGGGTAGATGGTAGGCGCGGTGGGTGAAGTTCATCACGAACGATCGCAGAGAGTGTAGTGACTTCATAATACTTCCGCAGAGACATGAGATTGCCACGTTGCTTTGCTCCTCGCAACGAACCCGCCGCAACATCCCAGATACTGTGAAATCGTCTCGCCCCGTGGGGAAGAAAATGTCGATTATGATAGAATACAACAATAGGAGAACAAAGTTATTTGTGTGTTCACCGAAAAATTTCATGTAAACCCTTGATATTATATGTATTATGAAAAATAGACATTTTTTTATGAATTATTCAGGAAAAAGAAGAAAAAGAATAGATATGAGAAAAGTTGTTGTTTTAATGATTTTTTTAGTTCTAAATTTTACTTTATCCGCCGAGATCGTTAACAAGAACCGGCCTCAACTCGGAGAATGGGATTTCAAACTACAGGAGGCATGGTCAATTGACAGTGCCGGAGATGAACCCTTTATGCAGTTAACAAGCATGAAAGTTCGTGATAACGGTAATATTTATGTTTTTGACTACAAAAATTTTAAATTCTTCGTTTTTGATCCGACATCAGGCGAACTTTTACATACTTTCGGAAAAAAAGGGCAGGGGCCTGGAGAAATCAATATGGTCCTGGATTTTTTCTTTTCTAAAGATACTTTTATTGTCTATGATATGGGAAAACTTCATTTTTTCTCAATCGACCAGGATTTCAAATATATAAAATCTAAGGTCCTGGCAAATGCCTTTGGGAATCCGCCTTCATTTTTTCTCGATGAGAACCGCTATGTTTCTGTGCCCAGAAATCTCGGAGAACCGAATGCTCCTAAGCGGATTGATATCTTTGATCTGTCTCAGAGATCCAGCATTACCATAGCCGGCGGCTCTCCTGCCGCTGTTAAGAAAAAATCATCTGGCGGCTCCGGATCAAGGGCTATGTTTATTGGAGGAGGAGGGACATTGATGAAAAAGGATCCCTCTATGATCCTTAACTTAAATGGCGACACGCTCTATTATGGAGAGAATGAAAACTATCTGATCAAAGCCATAAATCTTTCGGGAGAGGAAATCCTCTCATTCTCCATTAAAGGTAAAAAAAGAAAAAAAATCTCTAATGCTTATAAAAAGAACAATACCAGAAGTTTCAGAGTTTCGGGTTATTCTACAAACCAGGAATCGATCAACAGTCTGATGAATGATACTCCTGATTTTTCGACTTATTTTTATAGAATCCATATTGATAAAAACGGCTTCATCTACGTTTTTATCAGTGATGTGGAAAACAGCAGGGATCAGGAAATCGATATTTTTTCTCCAGAAGGAAAGTATCTCTATAATGCTAAAATATCGGTTCCGACGGATTATACTTTAAAGGGAGGCGGATTTGTGTTTGGAGACAATGGTGTATATGTGGTTCTGGAAGATATTGACGGAGAGTTGAAACTGGTTAAGTACCAGGCTTCTTTTCCCAAGAATTAACATGAGACATATAAGTGGATTAAATGGACAGTATTGAGAAGATTTGGCAGGGCTACCATCACAAACTCCACGGCTTCATCCAAAGCCGTGTCGGCGACTCCTCCCTTGCCGAAGATATCCTTCAGGATGTCTTTACACGAATCCATTCCCATATCGAAACCCTTAAGGACAGCACTAAAATAAAAAGTTGGATCTATCAAATAACCCGAAATGCAATCATCGACTACTACCGTTCCCGCAAGATAACGGAAGAACTTCCTGAATCTCTTTCCAATATTGAAATGGATACCAATGAAAAAACTCGAAAGGAGATTTCGAATTGGCTTTTACCGATGATAAAAAGTCTGCCGGATATCTACCAACTCGCCCTCACGCTGTCGGAAATAGAGGGCCTGCCGCAGAAAGAGGTTGCCAAAAAACTTGGGCTGTCTTTACCGGGTGCAAAGGCCCGGATTCAGCGCGGCCGGGTGCTTTTGAAAAAGGCATTGGTGGAGTGCTGCAGCTATAAGTTTGATCGCAAAGGAAATGTGATTGATTATGAAAGCAAAGGAGAAACGTGCAAAGACTGCTGAAGTTGTCCGGTGATAATCTGCGTCTTTTTTTGCCTTTCTCCGTCTATGTGAATGAGGCGTGAGATACATGCCTTAGAAACATTATTATGGAGATTTAAAATGCAATACAAAGAAAAAAAAGAGATTCGACAGGCTGTGCGCAATAGTTATGGGGATATAGCAAAGTCTGATGCCTCCTCATGCGGATGTGGTTGTGGCACTGGAGATAATCCTACGGCACAAGATGTTTCGGTTGGCCTCGGTTATTCCCGCGAAGATGTGTCGAGTGTACCGGAAGGTGCAAATATGGGTTTGGGGTGCGGAAATCCACAGGCGATTGCTTCACTGAAACCTGGGGAAACTGTCGTTGATCTAGGTAGTGGAGGTGGTTTTGATTGTTTTCTAGCCGCAAAATCTGTAGGTAAAAAGGGTCATGTTATCGGTGTGGAGATGACACCTGAAATGTTAGATAAAGCCAGAGAAAATGCAGAAAAATCGGGATTCTCCAATGTGGGGTTCCGTTTGGGGGAAATTGAGCATCTGCCTGTTCCCGATAATTCGGCGGATGTCATCATTTCCAATTGTGTCATCAACCTTTCTCCCGAGAAAGATAAAGTCTATAAGGAGTCTTTTCGTATATTAAAGAATGGAGGAAGGCTGGCGATCACTGATGTCGTAGCCACAGTTCAATTACCGGAAGAGGTGAAGAAGGACATGAATCTTCATACGAGCTGTCTATCCGGAGCCTCACAAATTGACGACCTGAAGGCCATGCTTGAAACGGCCGGATTCACAAACATTCGAATAAAGCCATTGAATAATAGCAAAGAAATTATCCGCCAGTGGGGTTCGGACAGTAAAATTGAAGATTTTGTCTTTTCCGCAACAGTCGAAGCGGTGAAGCCATACCTTGTTTAACACCTCAGTAAGCACCAAAATTAGTATTTTTTAAAGAAGATTTGCTGTAAGCTGAAATTAAGGGTATATCTGTTTCCAAATTTTCCTAATTGGAATTCTTCTCTTTCATATCTAATTTGGATTTCAATCAAAGTGCTTCTTGATACCATCTGCACAATTTCAATACCTATTTTGTAAGAATTGAGTCTCTCAATATCCTCGAGGAAAAACAATTCTATAGGGGACGAACCTATCCCGAGTAAAAGAGATATGTAATTCCTAGGATTATTTTGATATTTGCGAATCAAAAGGATGCCTGAAATATCAATTCCTGAGGTTTTGGATGTGATAAATGGACGGAGGGAAAACCAGTAATTTTTATAATATTTTCCAAGGTTCCCGGTATATAAAAGGACGCTGGAACTCGAGAAATCAAGATAGCGGGCTCCAGCGGATATTTCAAAGCCTGATGGAAGGCTTTTGTACAATTCGCCTCCGAATCGATATTTGGGAAAAACAGAGGACGATGAATATCCTCCGTTTACATAGGCATAGAAACCCTTTGAGATTCTTGGATATAGATCGATTTCAAATTGTGGGCCTGATTTGGAGATAGAGCTGAAGTTTCTATTAGCATAGTTGATGCGTCCGATGACCGTTCCCCATTTTAATTTTTTCGACAGATCAAAAGAAAATAAGTGCCAGGGACCGAAGTTTTCCTCTCCTCTGTTAAAATGGTCATAACCGTATTTCACTTTGGCCTCGAATAGCTGTGTTGAGAATTGGATACGGTTTAAAAGCTCTTGAGCATCTCTATGGCCGGAATCCATTCTTAGGAGAAGATAGATGTTTTCAGAAGCTTCTTTATAATTTCCTTGTTTCTCGAATATTTGGGCCTTTTTATAGAGGAAATCTCTATTTCCAGGATCTTTTTTTAGCCCCTCATCGCAGTACTTTAACGCCTGCTCAAGATCATTGGCCCAGTACTCGACATCAATAAGAGCGCTTTTAGCATCTAAATGACTCGGGCTTTCCTGGATCACTCGGAGCAATTCGCTTCGAGCCAAGTCATATTCTTCATCCCAAGCGTAAAGACGGCCCAAGAGAACACGGACATCATGATACTCAGGCTTTTTTTCCAGGATGTTCTTGCAGATCTCTTTCGCTTCCGTCCGGCTCCCTCGAAAAGCAAGATCACGGACTCTTTTGAACATTTCATCCAAATCCGCGGCCTGCTGATCATAAAATCGGAGCATAGTGAAGTTGGAAGCATCAGATGCCGAAATAATAACAATTGATATGAGGATAATAAGCAGAAAAAACTTAAAGAAAAATTCAGGAGTTTTTCCTTGTCTCATTCCCTCTGTATATCCAGTTCTACAGGTTTATAGCCACCTTTGGCCCTGAAGTAGAAGATTAGGATAAGATAACAAATTAGCATGATGGCCGGAAAGATGGCGACCGTCATAAGGGCGTTTTTCTTGGCGGAGGAGACAACCGTATCCACGGCCTCTTTATCTGTCTGATCAAGAGAGACCAGCTTATCCTGATCGATGGGCTGGTACTTGCCGAAAAGGCTGCCTTTCTCCTGTGTAACTATTTGACTGTGAATAGCCGGATTTTGAGCGAGAAGTTCATGGTCAATTTGACGATCCTGAATATTCCCCAGGAATACGGCACCGATCACACCGACGCTCAACATCCCCATCCCGCCGATGGCGTTTAAGGTCAGCGCGCCTCCTTTTGGGAATCGTTCGGCGGCCACCCCCAGCATGGTCGGCCAGAAGAACGATTTTCCCAGAGCGTAGATTGTCGCCGCGATGAAAATCATTATCCCCGCCGCCCAAGACATCATGACAAGTCCTATGACCGCAACAGCGCTGCAAACGGCCAGTAATCCCAGAGGGGAGATTTTATGCACTATGGGCCCTGCCAGAAAGCGCAAGACCATCATGATGAAGGCGGTATAGATCAGAAGCCAACCAGGCTGAAGCCCCATTTTTCCCATAACGGGGGTGACAAGCTCGGTGATCCAGCTGTCCGTTCCAAGTTCGGTTGTGGCTAGGGGGAGCATGATTAAAAGCAGAAGGATAAAAATGGGATGTCCCAGAGACCGGACATAAATGGAGTAGCCGATGATGAGCACGGCAGCAATGAAAATCATGAGCGGAAGAGACCACTGTAAGATGCGGCCGATCTCGGCGGTCATGATGATGACGACAATTACGGCGCCGATGATTCCGGCTTCCTGGAGCATGGCCTTGTAGGAAATCCCGGCCTTGACCCGCTCATGGATAGGAAATTTGGCCCGGATCATCATCAAACCATAGACAGCGGCCGGAATCAGGACAAGTCCCACTTTCCATCTCCAATCCAATCCGGGCATCAGGATCAGAATCAGCAGTCCGCCCAAGACCATCCCACCTGGCCATCCGGCATGAAGGATGTTCAGCCATTTTGTTTTATCTTTGGAGTACACTGTGGCCACGACAGGATTGATCACGGCCTCCACCGTTCCATTTCCCAGGGCCAGAATGAATGTCCCCCAATAGAGCATCTGGTAGCCGGTGGCAAAGATGGTGATGATAGCAGAGGCGACATGACAGATAAATCCAAAAGTTAAAGCCCGACCGTACCCGATCTTGTCGATAATCAAGCTGAAAAGGATGATGCTGAGCGCAAAAGGCCACAGCCCCACACCCAAAATCTCGCCCTTCTGGGTCTCGCTCAGGTTGAAGTGAATTCCAAGATCCCCGATGATATTTGCCCTGATGATGAACCCAAACGAGGTCGCAACCAGGGCGATAAAACACGTCCAGAAGAGCCACTTGGAGGCTTCATTCGGTTTTCCCGAAACATTGAGGTTATTTGCCGTTCTCTCCACTTTTCCCTCCTTTGTTGATTAAGATCTGGAGCCGCTTCTCACACTCCAACATGGCCTGGATGACGTGAGAAGTCAACTTCCTTTTTGAGCTTGACGAAAGCTCTTCTTATTTCCTGTAATATCGCCCCGTGACATCTAGGAATAAACCTATCACAATTAAATCATCAGGGTCAATAATCGTAATTGTTTCCATTCGCGATAAACAGTCGAATTTTCTGCCTGGACAATTGGATGCACCCGAAATCCCATAAGTTGTTAGAAAGAAAATGGTATGCAATGAGCATTTGAACTCACGACTTCTACCGTGGGCGCACAAAAAGAATTGGTTTATTTCCTCAAACTCCTGTTTGTGGGAATATGGTATCTGGAGCCATCCGTATCCTCAAGGTCGAGCCACCATTTGAGCCTTAAATTCGTCTTTCCATAACCGAGTTTATCATCCCCCCAAACTGCAAATCTTCTGAGAAGCGGGATGCGGCGCATCGCCCAATTCACCGAACGGTGAAAAGGCGTAAAGGGCTTGTTCCAGGGACAAACTTTCAAACATGTCCCACATCCCGACCCATTGGAATTCCCAACCCGCATCTGAGTGCATTTTTTGATATCGGCGGGCCACCGTTCATAGCCTTTGTGAAAAACCTTGTCGCTGTAACTTATTGCTTGCGCCGGGCACTCTCTGGCACATTTTCTGCATTTATCACAAAAATCCTGTAAGCCAAAATCGATCGGTTTATCCACAACGAGGGGCATATCCGTTGTCACGACGGCAGCCTTAAACCGAGGTCCTAAGAATGGATTCAGGACGATGTCACCGATGCGGCACATTTCCCCCAGCCCAGCCCAAAGTAGAATTGGAGGAACAACGACCTGATAATTCATCGCATGATGAGCCCGTGCCGGATAACCCAGCTCTCTGATATAATCGGCTATAATACAGGCGATAAAGCCGGACGTGGAGTAAGAAAGGAAACTCATCGAGTTGCTGATCCAGTCAGATCCGTTAAAAGCGGCTGCCGTCTTCCAATCCTGATCGATGAGGATGGCAATGGCGTAACGGTGTTGACATTCTATAGGTTTGCCATCCCATCGGCTATGGGAGAAAACAGCATATGGAGGGAGTTCACAGATGCCAACCATATCCGCTCTCAGAAAATAGGCTGTCTCCTTGATGTGACGAGAATTGAGTACAGGATTATCCGTACGGTCGGCAATTCCTTCTTTGATTAATCCGTCCACAAGAGGTGCCAGGGATAAAGACATACGCAGGAGTGAGTGAGAGAGAGGATACTTTTTCATGAATCGGCTATACTCATTTTGAAAATGTTTTCCGTATTCGCCCCGGGATGCCCTCTGGAATCCCCCCTCCCTTTCGTCAACCCGCTCTATATTTTCTTCGTCGATCTCTGTTGTGGGTCTTTGAATCCGTTTGAGGACGTGTAAGGGATAGGGGTCCGGATGTCTATTTCTCTTTCTTCTGGAGACAGAATCATAGGCTCTTTTCATTATTTCACTCCATTAATCGTCAACTAATACCCTGAAAGAAACATATCACACTCAAATCAGAAATAGTATAGAGTCTGCCGACCCGTCCTATGATGGTACAAAATCTTGAGGTGATTTGCAGGAGCGGACTTTTATCAGTGGATAGGATTGAGTAAGTTATTTGGAATTTATTTTCTTTTTCACGGCAGTTTCAAGCCTTATTAGACCTTCTTCCAGAAGGCTTCTGGGGCATCCGATATTCCACCGGGCATAATGGGCTCCTTCCTTCCCGAACCAGTATCCGGGGAATAGAGCAATCTTTGCCTCATGTACTATGTATTCTCTCAATTCCTTTCCTGCCAGACCAAGAGCAGAAAGATCCAGCCAGACCAGGTAGGTTCCCTCTGTTTCGAAAACTTTGACTTCAGGGATCCTTTCCTTGATAAAACCTTGTAAGAAGCGTAGGTTTTCTTCAAGGTAATCCAGGAATTGTTCCAACCACTTTTCACCTTTGCCGTAGGCAGATTCAAATCCTATGTTTGAAAAGACATTCTGTCTGTCCAGGAAATATTGGTCCAAAAACTTTTTGAATCTTGTCATGGCTTCTTTGTTTGTGGAAATCACGGCCGCCGTAATGAGACCGGCTGTGTTGAATGTTTTAGCCGGTGAAAGAGTCGTTATAGAGCGGTCGGAAAATTCCTTTGAGATCGAGGCAAAGGGAATATATTTGTGCCCTTTGAATATGATATCTGCATGCGCATCATCCGAGATCAGCAATACGTCATGTTTAAGGCAAATATCTCCAAGCTTAATAAGTTCTTCTCTGCTCCACACCCGTCCCACCGGATTGTGAGGATTTGAGATGATCATCATCTTGGTCTTTGGGTCAGAGGCTTTTTCGTCCAAGTCCTCATAATCCATCACATACCTGCCGTTGACTATCTTAAGCGGGTTATTGACGAGGGTTCGGCCATTATTCTTGACCAGTATGGAAAATGGGGGATAGACAGGAGGCTGAATGATGATGTTCTCACCTTTTTTTGTGAAAAGATTTACAAAGATCGCCAAAGCGGCCAGGATACCCGGACAGTAAAGAAGGTTTTCTTTGCTGATCTTCCAGCCGTGTCTCCGGGAGAGCCATCGGATCAGCGCTTCATGATGGGCTTCAGTCCTGTATTCGTATCCGTAGATTCCATGTTCTGCCCTCCGGATAAGATCGGTGATGAGCGGCCCCGGAGCCCTCACGTCCATGTCTGCTACCCAGAAAGAGAGGACGTCACCTCTTCCGAATAATTTTTCAAGCCTCTCTTTGCTCCACTTTTCAGTCGGAGTGTGGCTCCGGCCGATCTTTTCATCAAAATTGTAATCCATATTCCTTTCCTTTTTCTTTTTTAAATCCACCTCATCTGTATATATCATTTTCTCAGAGTTTCTCCCATTAATTCCAACCTGTATGCATTGTGAACGATTCTATCCATTATGGCATCGGCAAGAGTTGGAGTCCTAGTTATAGATTCTCGTTCACCGGAAACGTGATGTATAGGACTGAGAAGAACGACGAGCTCAATTATGGGCTGAATGCAGTCGTAGTTTTATCGCTTTTCTTTGATGAGTTCAACCATATCCTTTATCTCAGGCTGATCAGTTTTTAACTCCAGCGATTTCTCCAAAGCTGCTAAAGCTTCTTTGAACTTGCGCAGGCGGAGATAACATTCACCCAGAGAATTTAGAAGAAAGATGTTGTTCCCAAAACGATTGATCGTCCTATCAAGGATAAAAATCGCCTTATCATATTCACCGAGCGCTTTATGTGTCTTCCCCAAAAGAAAAAGGACTCTATATTTAGCGTCTTCAGATTCTGCGAAGGGGAGCAGAATCTGTTTAGATTTTTCATACTCTTGAAATCCGAAGTAGATATTGGCTAATGGTAACGAGATTTCTTGTGAGTCAGGCAGATTCTGATGGGCTCTCTCCAGTTCAATCCTGGCCTTCTCAGTTTTTCCATAGTTATAATACTGCCTTCCGACAATGAGGGAATAGGCAGGATTGGAAATAGGAGAGAGGGAAGTGGTTTGAGTCCAGGGCCGAGGAAAGCCTTTGACTGGAGTGATTTCAAATCGTTCGTTCTCAGAATGAAGTGTATTATTGTCCTTAACCAAATGGACTGACACCTGGTAAAATCCAGGGGAAAAGTCTTGAAGAGGAAAATGTTCCAGAACATTCATCCGGTCAGGATATTCGCTCAATTTTTTTACCAAGGTCAACATCAGTTCGGTTTCGTTGCGAATCTCGAATTTTAAATCAACATTTTGCGTTAATTCCTTATTCAATCCCAAAATCTGGAAACTCACAAATAATCTATCTTGAGGAAGAAAAATCTTCATGGGCTGACAGAAAATCTGTTGGCTGGCAAACTTGAAAGGCTTCAAATTTTCTGCACTATCAAAATGAGACTCGTATCCCAAGACCAAAGGGCTCATTTGGGGAGAAGTAATCTTTTCGGGGATGAAGATGTCTTTTTCTATGGAAGTGAATTCTTTAGAGGTTTCATTTTTCAAGAGCACTGAAAGCCTGAAATTTCCGGGGATTATAGGGAACAGGTCATAAAAAGCAAACGGGCGGTATGTGATGCTTTCAAGCTGTTCAATGTCAAATTCAACTGGGATGGATCGCCCGAATTGGTATATGATTTTGCCCTCAAGGTCAGAAACCACCCCATTGATCTTCAAGTGTGTTGTGTATGTATCTTGATACTGTTCGATAGAGAATTTCTTGAGCTCAATAATATAATGAACAAAATGATGTCCAGTTGGTTCTCTCATAACTCTGACCAGGAAATCACTGTCTATGTAATTGGTGGAATATTCAACTTCAACAATGTCTTTGTACTGCAAGAATTTCTCGGCATATTTGCCCTTAAATTGTTTTTCAGGAACCGTGTATATCTGCTGGATAAGCATATCTGAGGACAATGAAGGCAGTCCCATGGATGCAGGCTCTCCAGCAATAAGAGACATAGAAACCTTTGCCAAGCTTGGACTTAATTTTCTTAAAGATCTTATGGCAAGCTGGTAATTTGTTGGGTCTCCAAAATAATTTTGCATCAGAGCTTGGGGACCATTTACTGTAGGACTGTAGAGCACATATTCCCCAATGCCGTCTTTCTGGAAAAAAACTAGGCTGAATCCGGCAGGGAGTCCAAACTTAGCCAATTCCTGATAAAACCAAACTTCAGTATTGTAGATTCCTAGTTCTCCCGTGAATCTTTCAATGTCTTTGGGTTCACCCAGAACAATATAAGTACGGCCGCGGTCTGTCTCCCAGCCGGGACCGGGTGCATTTCGCCCGAAATTGGCATTAACATACGTAATCCGGCGATAATGCTCTGTTTTATATTCATTCTCTGGAGTTCCCGGGAGGGGATCTCTGTGTTTCCAGAAGGATTCGATGAATATTTCTCTTTCTCTATCCGTATTAAGCTGAAAAAAAACACTTTTTTCTATACGGGTGATGGTGTAGACCACATCTTCTTCAATCCATTTTCTGTGTTTTTCAAGAAGGTCTTGACCTGTCTCAGATTTTTCTTTGGAATTGGATAAAGCTGGCATAAGGAAGAAAAGGATAATTGTGAAAAAATGGATTTTCTTGAGCATTTTTAAATTTAAGATTAGCTTTTTTCCATTATAAATTCAAGCTGACTTCAAGTTTGAATGACCTCGATTAAAATACATGAATCCTTTTCTCTTCCTTGACAACCTTCAGGACAAAGTGTGTAATCACTCGTTCGATATCTGATAATGGGAGTTCTTTCTTAAGGAAATGTGTTAACTCCTCTCGTCCTTTAAAATAACATATGAGAATTAAATCCCAATCGCCTGTGATTTCATAAACAGCTCCAACTTGAGGAAATTTGGATATGGCTTCTTGAACCGCAACATCCCGCTCTTGCCTAACACGGAGACCGATGATGGCTGTAAAATTATAACCGATGGATTCTTTATCTATAAGAGGAATATATCCCTTGAGTATTCCTGAATCCTCAAGTCGCTTTACTCTATTATGAAGAGTCGTCGGTGAGATTTTAAGTTCCTTGGCTAACTGACGGAAGCTTACTCGTGCATTCTTATTCAATGCTTTTAAGATTTTCTGATCCAAAACATTTATCATCGTTAACCTCACATTGAAGAAATTAGTCAGATGAACAATTATACAATAATATTTAACTTTATTACACAATCAAACTCATTTTTATATTTTTATTGGAAACTATCCCATATTTCAATATTTTTCTTGACATAT
>SDBS01002308.1_pt1 | contig 19165 bp, 19 predicted proteins | sample 2277091 | NCBI WGS metagenome assembly SDBS01 (sample SAMN10404972, study PRJNA504765) | marine sediment metagenome | isolation source: marine sediment core GS10_PC15, 163 cmbsf | place: Arctic Ocean: Southern Knipovich Ridge | collected 2010 | reverse complement strand
TCGTGATCGTGCTGACGTGTGCTTGATTTGGTTTGGTGGTCATAAGATAGAGGCAGGCACCGTTGCACGACTCTTTTGTGACATGGCCACTATGCAGAGTGACTTCTCCGATGGGCATGTGATTATTGAAGTACGACCGGATGTGGCAAAATTCTATTAAAATCCCTACGTTGCGCCCAACATCGCACAAACTATATTGCGTTTGCGGTTTGAACGTGCGGTTCTCGAGCAGCGTTTTGCTGTGTGTTTCCAAGAAGTAAATCTTGAGTGTGAGTTTCCAGTTCGTTTCGTTGCCCACCGTGTAGGTCAAGTCCGGGCTTTCGAGGCCCATGCAACTGACAGGGATGCTTATCAGTGAGCAACCCAGAAAAAACACGATCGTGCGCGTGGTGGCCGACATGAACGAGTCCTATTGCCCAGCGGCGTGAAATAGTTTTGGCAGCTTGCTGCAGCGGCCAGAGTCATCACCTTGTTCGAGCGGACGCTTTGTTCCATGTTGCTGTTCACTGGATATGCCGTGTTGTTGCGGTTTGCTGGCAAAGCACGGATGATCAGGATTCCAGCCGATCACGAAAACTTTTTTATCGGTGGGTTCTGAGGGACGTGTAGTAATTTTGAAGAACGCATCCTCCACTTCGGCTTGCGCGGCTCCGTCAGGAGAAAATGTGATTGATGCAACGTGTCGTAGTGTGCCGAATGCTTGCCAAGAAGTGAGCACGCTAATGCCTGCTGCCTCGTTGCAGGGCCCGAGCGATATTGTGTGGGTCTCGATGTGCGGGAGCCGTTCGGGCGTACACTCAGTTCTTCTTGATATCCAGGCGGCGATGACGGCAATCTCGATTCCCGTCATGTTGACGAGCTTGCACGTGCGATCCGGCGTCAGGCCGTTGAGATCTGTTTTTGCAATGGGCAGGCCGAACATTCCCATTGCGCACCACATGCATTGTGCCGTTGCGCTTGTCAGAAGGACGATGGCGAGAAAAAACATGTTCGTGCGCATTGCTGTTTTCCGATCGGTTATGTGTGCAAATCTATTCTTCAGTTTTAACGTGCACCTGGTCATTGGGTATTGCGTAACGAGGCAGAATGATTGTTGATATTTGTCGTCGGTCATTCTGGGTAGGTGCGGACGTGCTTTGGAGCCATGGAACCGGTGGAAGGCGTGTTGTTGCGATGCGTCCTTCACAAAACCTGGTCGCCTCGAACCAATTCACGTAGGTGAGGGGATATCCGTAATAGATTGCATCCTGTTTTTCTCCGAACCATACGGTGACAACATGTTTTGATGGAATAAACGGGAGGATGCGCATTTTGTGGGTCGCAAGTGCGCCCTTCGCCACAAGCCAAGACCGTGATGCGGTTGCAACCTTGTGAGAAATGGAAAAATAAATAGTTTGATGTGTTTGATTGGCAAGCAGATACGTGAATGTGTTTGTTGATGTTGCGGGTGGGACGCAGTATGTGGACTTTTGAACAAGAAGCGTGCTCAGAAATAAAATGACTGACGTACGCACGAATAATTCCTTTGTTGGGAAGTCGGCAAGAAAACAAAAAAGAGGCGGTAGATTGTAAGCCGGATTCTGTAACTCCAGCACACTACTGCCGGAGTGGCAACCATTTATCTGAGCGACATACCCGCACGTTTTAAACCGGAACGAACGACCGAACGCGCTGCTTTGTCTTGCTCCCGGTAGGGTTTGCCCCCGGCACACATTGCTGCATACCGTCGTGCGCTCTTACCGCACGTTTTCACCCTTACCATCAACCGAAGCTGATGGCGGTTATTTTCTGTGGCACTTTCCATAGGCTTGCACCTCCCTACGTTGATTGCTCTCCGCAGGTACCGTGTTCGCTTGGAGTCCGGACTTTCCTCGAACGTGGCCCAAAAGCCATGCCCGCGATCGCCTTTTCTACCGCCTGAATTTATTGCTTAAAAGCGTCAAAGAAGACGCTATCATGGTAGCACAAAGCAGACGAACTGTACAGGCGGTGGTGGGTAATAAACCGGTCGCCGCCCAGGTGATTGAGGCGTAGTGCATGAGGGCTGCCAGGGCGCCAAATGAGATGGTCATGATACCAGAGAGCTTGCAGAGACGCCGGACCTGGGCCGTGAGGTGCCAGAGGGGCAGAAGCCAGATGACGGGTAGGATTGCAGGTGCCCCCCACAGGGTGGCTTGCAGGCTGAGTAGGCCGGCACCGAGTAGGTATGCGCCATTGCTGGGCATGTACAGTTGTTGCATGGCGGTGCAGGAAGCAAGGCTTAGCACAAGGGGGGCGTTCAGCGTGCCGGCTACGAGTATGTCGATAAAAAATGCTGCGGTGAGCGTGATGATTTGGCATGTGGGCATTGCGGTTCTCCTGTATGTTCTTGCCTAGTTTAGCACGGTCTGATTTCATTTTGTTTGTGTTACACTGTGATCTTACTCGAGGAATGCTCCGCAATGGGCATCGCTATGTTCCAAAAATGTTTCCATATTTTCTGTGTAATCCTGGTGCTTCTGTGTGCGCTGTTGGTTGGCGTGCAGCTGTATCTGGCGCATACGCGGTGCATCGATTTTTCTGCGCTCGAACGGTACGATCCGGGGACACCTTCCATTGTGCTTGATGACGAGGGGAACGAATGGGCGCGCTTTGCTCTTGATCGCCGTGAACCGGTACCACTTGCACAGATGCCGCAACATCTGCTCAATGCTTTTGTGGCGGCGGAAGATCGTGCGTTTTTTTCTCACAGTGGCTTGTCGTTGCGTGGTATTGCCCGTTCACTTCTGGTGAATCTGTACCATGGCAAACGGGTGCAGGGTGCGAGCACGATTACGCAGCAACTGGTTCGGTTACTCTTTTTTGATGCAAAAAAAACGTTGCGGCGTAAGATCAAGGAACAGGCGGTTGCACTGCTTGTTGAGCGACAATTTACCAAAGAACAAATTCTGCAAACATACCTGAACCACGTGTATTTTGGCGCGGGGATCTACGGGGTTGAAGCGGCAGCCCAGCGTTTTTGGGGGGTGTCTGTTGGTGACCTGTCACCTGGCCAGGCAGCAACACTTGCAGCAATCGTCAAATCACCGTCACGCTACTGCCCGCTGTATTTTCCACTCTGTGCGCAGCAGCGACGCAATGTGATTTTACGTCTCATGTTTGAGCAGGGATATCTTGATGAGGCAGCCTACGAGCAGGAACGTGAGCAGCCGTTACAACTGAATCCACCGGAACGTACGCTCATGGCACCGCACGCGCTCGAGACCATTCGCCTGTTTATGGAAGACCTGCTGGGCAAGCAGAATTTGTACACCGGTGGCTATCGTATTCAAACCACGCTGAATCGCCAAACGCAGGAAGCGGCGCAAGAATATTTTGTTCAACACCTGCAGAAGTTGCGCAAACGGTTTGGAGAAACGCTTGAAGGGGCGCTCCTTTCGATCGATGTTGGCAGTGGGTCAATGAAGGCACTGGTGGGTGGCGTTGATTTTGGCACGTCACAATTCAATCGGGCATTGTCTGCAAAGCGCCAGATGGGTTCAATCTTCAAGCCGGTGGTGTACGCGGCAGCAATCAAGCAAGGACGTACGTTTGCCGAGACGGAAGTTGATGAACCGTTTGAGTTTGAAATGCATGGAAATGTGTGGACACCACGTAATTCCACCAAAACATTTGAAGGTGCCATGACGCTGGCACGAGCGCTGTCGTTCTCCAATAATATTGTTACCATCAAAACGCTGCTGCAAACCGGCATTGAACCAGTTCGGGACTTGGCGCGAGCGATGCGCCTGCCGGAGCCGGAACCGTATCCTTCCATTGCACTTGGTTGCGTTGATGCAACGCTGGATCAGGTTGTTGGTATGTTCAATGTGTTTGCCAATCATGGGGTGTATGTGAAGCCGTACCTGATCGAATGGGTCAAAGATCGTATGCACAAAAAAGTGTGGCGTCACCGTGCAATCATCGAGCGAGTGTTGCCAGCCTATGTGAGCGACCAGGTAACCAAAATTCTGGGCATTGGTATTCGTCGTTTTTCGGGCTACTTGGGTGCATCGGCAATCGACAGCGAGGCGATTGGCAAAACCGGAACGACCAATGACTCGCGCACCTGCTGGTTTGAAGGATCAACGCCAACACACACAACGGCAATCTACATCGGGCATGATGACAACCGGGGGCTTGGTGACAACGTATTTGCAGTGCGCACTGCTTTTCCCATTTGGCATCGTCTGCACAAGCGCATTGGATGTGTGCAAAAACAATTTGTGTACGATCCTTCTTTGCGCGAGATGCATATCAACTGGTGGACCGGAGAGCAAGATAGTCGCACGGCACATGGAGATGTGCATCCGATTCTCATCTGAGTGGCAGATTCAGGCGGCGGCAGATGTATGCGTGCAGAAGTTCCGGTGACTGTGCAAGCTGTGTGTGCGTCAACACGTGGCACTGTGCAGGACATGCTGTTGCGTAGGCCTGTGCGTTGTGGCGCTGGTGATCGTTGTGCGGTGTGACGAGCGGCACGATGATGCACGGTTTTTCAAAAAAAGTAATCTCAGCCAACGTGCCAGCACCAGCACGGGTGAGCACCAGGTTGGCAGCGGCGTAAGATGAGCGGAGATTGTCGGTAAAACTGAACACGTGTGCATGGACGTTGTGTTGTTGATAAAAAGCAGGCCAGTCAGTTTGATCATGGTCACCGGTTTGGTGAATGATTTGTAACTTGTCTTTCAATGTTCTGTCCTGTTTGAACAGGCGGCCGACGAATTGGTTCAGACTGACCGATCCCTGTGAGCCACCCAGCACCAACAGCGTTGGACGATCCTGGTCCAGGTGCAACTGAGAACGGGCGTCTGCTGGGGACATTTCTCGGTCTTCTGGTGTGTAGCGGACAGGGTAGCTGGTCAGCAGACACTTTTTTGCTGGCAGCTGTTTTTTGCTGCCTTCGTGCACAATCCAGATCGTGCGTGCCAGGCGAGCAAGCATTTTGACCGCTTTTCCCGGTACCGCATTCAATTCGTACAAATCGATGGGAATACGCAGCATGGTGGCAGCTAGGCAAACGGGTAGGCACACCAGGCCACCCATGCCGGTCACTACCTGTGGTGTGTGTGCGCGCAGGAATCGTAGGGTAGCCAGCGTTGCTTTGATCATCCGCCAACCAAGGCTTACGGTGTAGCCAAGGCGCCGACGGGAGCGTGGCCCTAGGTTCAGGGACAGATGAGCATCGATGGTCTGATGGGCTTTCTGGGCAAGCTGTTGATCGAATGTTCCGTCAGTGGTGATCAGGAGGATGCGGTAATGGGGATTTGCCGCCTTCAGGTGTTGAGCCAGGGTGAGGGCTGGAATGATGTGCCCACCGGACTCTCCGGCGACAAAACAGACGGTTTTACTACTACTGGGGGGCATAGATTCCTCTTGAAAATATCCCTCAGAGGGGTGAAATGCTTCCTTATTCACCTTTAGATCCCTTGCCAAGGGGCTAAAAAGGGCCTACCAGTTGAGGAAGCGGCAGATGGTGGTAGCCTGAATAGTATCAATTTATTAGGGAGGATACTACTATGACGTTCAAAAATATTCATCTGAAACGACTCTTGGTTACCCTGGGGCTCTGCTTTGGTGCCCAACAGGTACAGGCATTGCCAGGGTTCGAAATAACACCTTTTGGCGCGGCGCTCGGTGTAAGCGTTGTTGGTGGCGTGGGATTGATTGGTGCCAGCTGGCGTCTGTGGAATGCCCATCAGCGTTCTGCTCTTGAATACAAACGCAGCATGCTTGAATCAGAGAAAATTAAACCGAAGCAGCTCCTACTAGCGCGACACCCACTACGCGAATCTGCAGGGCCGGTGGGATTGGCACGACTGCTGGATCCGCCATCAGAACCTGTCGGACTGGCGCAACTGTTGCATGAGCCGTCAGAGCCTGATGGACTGGTGCGACCACAGTCCTGGATAGAATTGGCGGAACATCAGGCAGTCGTTACTGAGGTTGCTAGCCTGCGTGCCGAAAATAAAGATCTCAAGAGGCAGCTTGCCCACGTGCGAAAAGAAAAAAGTTGGCTTCGACAGCAGTTCCAGGCTCTGCGTGAAGCACTCGGTATTGCCAAACAGAGTGTCGACGACGCACAGGTGGACCGGGCCAAGCTTGCTGCAGAACGGTGCCAGCTACTTGAACAATGCATGCAGATGGAAGCAATCATTACTCAGCTGCGGGAAAAACTGCAGCAAACAGAGGTTGCACCACTTATCGACGAAGGTAAGATGATTGTCGACGAAGGTAAGATGATTGCGGCGCGTGCTGTTGCAGAGTTGTGCGAGCAAAAATCGTACACCAAGCGCCTTGAACACAAGCTTGCTAACTGCCAGCTCGAGTTGTATGAAACCAAGCAGGAGCTGAACAAACTGCAGGGCAAAGGCTGGACTGCGTGGGCAACTAATCTGTGGCGGCGTGCTGACGAAGGATAAGAAACTGGTAGCGGGAGTAGGTGACCAGTAACAATGGAATTCAATTACGATTGCGGCGCGCGCTCTGCGCGTCGCTTATTTTTTTGTGCACAGCAAGCCAAACAAGCAATGCATGGTTCTGGTCAAACTGGTCCATGTCATCAGCACTGAGCTGGCCGTTCAGCACGCGTGAGTCAGTGTGCCTGGGCGTTGGTGCGGCTGGTTGTATGTCTGCGTTTGCTTCTTACCGGCGCATGCGCAACACAAGATGGAAAGCAGCCAAAAAAAGTGAGCAGCAACGTCTCAGTGGGCAGCTGATTGTGAGTTTGGGCCAGCAGCTTGTTTTCTTGGAAGATAAGGTAGAAAGCTCAAGGAAGCTGGTTGGGCGTGCGCGAGGCGAGGCGCGGCAAGAGGTGAACAAGCTACGTGCAGAATTAGAAGCCGAGGATGGGCTGCGTGCGGAACTGAATCTTGGTAGAGAGATTACCTCGTTGTTGAGCGATGAGCTTACGCAAGTAAAAAAGAAGAAGAGTTGGTTGCAGCAACAGTATGCTAGCTTTAGAAGCATGCTTTCCTTAGAACAAAGCTATGCAGGCCGGCTGGAGACAGCACACGATGCGCTAGGGACAAGACACGATGATGCGGTTGAGGAAATTTCCTATCTACGCAGGCAAATTAAAGCGGTTGTAGCGGGGGCAGCAGCGGATGCTGTTCGTAATCGAGAATCTATGGAGGCCTGTGAAAGAGAAGCCTGGCAGCGAGAGGTCAAATCTAGTAGGCGTTGGCTAAACGAGATGCGGGAGAAGGGGGAGTTGAAAGGTGAGGTTGTGCCACTGCGAGAAGAGAATGCACAGCTTAAGCGAGAAATTGCAGCGCTCAAAGCTGCCCTGTCCGGAGACCAAAAAGAACTTATCTATGTTCCGCGCGGTGGAACCATTGCTCCGTCATCAGACTGCGGTGGTTTGGCGGATCTGGTGGGGGAGCAAAAAAAGAATGATGGAATCTACCGTCCGTTACCGTCTGTGCCTACTGCGTCGTCACCGAAGCAACTTTCTGCTGTTCCGCGTTCAATGCAGCTGATACTTTACGTAAGTGCCGAAGAATATGCTCATCAGTTTGGGCTTGGGCCCCCAGCTTTTGCAGCAACTTCTGCGCTTCATCCAATTTTCCCGACTGGGCCCAGATCATTGCTTGGGTGTCGAGGAAGTGGACACTCCCCGGTTTTGCCTTCAGAGCTCGATTAAGCAGTTCTTGCGCTTTGCCCATATCATTGCCGCGTTTGGCATAGTAGTACGCTAGCAAATTATCAATCGATGGGCCGTGGTGCCCAAATCTGTGTGCGCGATCAAGCAGCGTGCACATCTGGTCGTAGCGTTTTGCGTGGTAGCAGAGCAGCCCCATCTGGAATAGAATTTTCGACTGCATTTTTGTGTCACGCGTTTGATCGCAGGCGCGTTGCAAGTGGGTCAGTGCGTTTTCGGTCTCTTTTTCTTGAGCGTACAAATCCCCCAGGTAGAGTGCCGCGTAGAAATTGCGTGGTTGCTGGTGTGCTACATCTTTGAGCAGATCAATGGCATACGATCGTGCCTGGCCGGTGCGATGCAGCAGGTGCAGTGCGTTGAACCACAGTTCGTTGTCTGCATGCTTGGTCAGAAGCTCTTTGAACAGTGCCTGGCTTGCAGGTGCATCATTGCATGCTGATAACACATTGATCTTGAGCAGCAGGGCTGCTTCATCGTCTGGGTGATGAGTGAGGTAGCGATTCAGGTAGGCCAGCGCGTGGGTGTGCTGCCCATTTTCACACAAATGAAATGCGTATTCCAAATCATCATCGTCACGTTCCAATGTTTTTGCCGGTGCGGCAACCAGTGCACTCATGCGGGTTGCCAGTTTTTTGTCAGCCCGTTTGGTCGTGCTCGGCCCTGCCGATGGGGTGCATTGCCGGGCCTGTTGCTGAAGCATGCCGAGCAGCAGTTGCCCCTGACCAAATTGCGGATACAATTCAAGGCTCTCTTTGATCGATGTCACTGCATTGGTACTATCATCAAGCTGGGCATAAATTTGTGATTTGAGGTAGTGAAAAATAAAATGTTTTGGCTGTGGATTTGATTTGTTTAAAAAAGTGTCGATAATCTGCAGCGCCCTGTTGTGCTGGCCGGCATCAAAGCAGGCGTTGGCGGCGTAAAATGCAGCCTCCTGATTGGCAGGAAACTTTTCGTTGAGTGCAACGTAGGCTGCTGATGCAGCATGGCCGTCACCCGTGTTGGCGAGTGCATGGGCAAACAGGAGTCGAATCGCAGGATTGTCAGCGAACGGTTCTGTAAGTTCGGGGATCATGCGGACAATCTCGTGAAATTGCTTGCGGCGGAACAAATCGTAGACGTAGCCTTCGAGTGCGTAGGGGCTGTGTGCTTCGGCGCGCAGATGGCCAAAGTGACGGGCGGCATGTCTGCTGTTGCCTTCTTGCAGGTAGTAATTTGCAAGGATTGCGTGCTGGTACGTGGTAGCATCAGCGGCGTGCAGCAGTTCGCTGGCGCAGAGTCCGCCGACGAGCGCAACTGTGTGGACAATTTTCTTCATACTTCCCCCTGGCGCGAGAGTGATTATGAGCAGCGCATCAAAAAATCTTTGAGTGCTGTTTGCAATCCCTGGTCATCAACGCGGCCCAGTGCTGTTTCTTCTCGTGTGGTCAGTGTGCGTTGCCGACGGGCTGCCTGCTGATATGTTGTGCGTGGCGTGGGTGATTTTTTGCTGCGGCCGACCTGTTTAAAGCGTACGTGTTTGATGCGATCAGAATCAAGATGTCGATTAATTGTTTCAATGACCACGTTGGAGAGCAGATACAGTTCATGAAGCCAGCTAGCATCCGGTACGCCCAGCACGAGCGTGTCACCCTTGATTTTTTCAAGCGTGACCTGCGTGTGCAGATCGCCGACAATTGCCGGCCAGTTGCGTAAAAGTTCAAGACGCCACTGCTGATCAGTGTCATCATTCTTGAACATTGATTTGAGAACAGTCCCAAGCTGCTTGCCCATGTGCGTGCGTGTTCCAAAAATAGCTGTTGCACTTTTGACCCAGGCCCAGTATACCGATACAAGAGCGGGGCATAAAGAGTCATGATCAATTAAGACAGATTGAGGGGCGCATGCAGCACACTTTCAAGATGGTACCGCACACTGCCGATATAAAAATTCACGTGCAGGGTGCAACGCTAGCCGAATTGTTTGGGAACGCGCTCTACGGCATGTTTCAGGTGATCGGGCCGCTGACGGACCAGCCGGGCTGCCGGCGTGAAGGGGAGCTGCTCCTGTGTGAGAAGTTGCCCATTGCACACAAAGTTGAATTGACCGCTCATGACGGTGAATCGTTGCTCGTCGATTTTCTTTCGGAGGCCTGGTACCTTTCCGATGTGCACAACGAAGCATATTTTGATGCCGACTTTTCTCACGTCGATGAAACCAGTTTAAAAGCTACGCTGCGCGGCATTCCCATCACCGGTTTTGATGTGGTTGAAATCAAGGCGGTGACGTATCACGAGATGGACCTCAAACAAGTCGACGGCCGCTGGCAGACCGAAATCGTTTTTGACATCTAGGGCATGTGGCAAAAATAATCAAAACGATACATTGTGCGTTCATGTCTACTTTCCTTCATCGTGTGTAAGGTAGCGAATTCTGGGGGCCGTACGCTAAGCACCATTTTGGTGCGCAGCACGGACGCTCCCGGTCCCAGGCCGCGATTGCTGGTTCGTCTCGGTGGTTCGTGGGTAGGTAATTCTTGGAGCAACAAAGCGCCCAGAGTTGTGATGCCTTAGCGAGGGAGACTGGCATTGAGGTGAGGCGATTTCCTGTAACATCGAGTTCCGCTAATACAGGGAGGCGGTTAAAAAGGTCGGGCGGCAGTGCGTCGATTGCATTGTCTCTAAGTTTGAGAGTCGTGAGCGTTTTCACTTTCAGTATTTCTTGAGTGCATGCGGAGGTGAGGCGGTTGCCAGAGAGGTCCAGTAGTCGGAGCATTGTGCATTTGCTGAATGCGTCCGTTGGGATTTCGTACAAATAGTTTTCCTTGATTATGAGGCCATCAAGATCCCTCGGAACACGCTCGATTGCTTGGAAGCCGGCGAGGCTCGTGATAATACCATTGTCTATCGTGTGGTTTATTTGTTGCGAGGGGTATCTCATGTTGTCAGTGGGAGGCTCCGTATGCACTGGCAGCCCTCGCTTGTAGCGTGCGATCTTTGCTGCGGAGCATCGAAGTAATGCTTCCCAGTCAGCCTGATCTACGCAGACGCTGGCGATGGGGAGTGAAAGCGACGTGCCGGAATTGCCCGAGCAATAGTCTGGCTTTAACTTGGCCTTTGGGTCAAGGAGGTACAACCATTTCAAGGTATGTCGTTGTGCCCTGGGAGTGCAGATCTTCATAACTGCAAGCCACCATTTTTGGTTGCCATCGTCGTACTGCTTGTGGCACGTGACGGCCGGCTTTAGCTCGCTACGGCGACAGTCATGAACAAATTGTACCCGCTTGGCTACGTGGCGTGCACAGGTATCAAGAACAAGTTTGTTTACGTTAAAAAAACTTACTGCTTGCAAAAGATGCAATGCGCCTGCCCGTAAACGATCCAGTGCGGCTGCAGGATTATTATTCAGCGCCATAATTTTGTTTCGCGTAACGCAATCTGCTTTCACGACTGCCTCATAGGCTTTCTCAGGGTCCTTGCGCTTATACGCGCCTTGCATGGCTGCAACAAGCGGTCTGAGTGTGTTGGTTGCAAACGGTGTCGGGATTTCTACGACTTCTTCTTCATTTTCCGCAGGCAGATCTTCGATAAGATTCTTGAAAACAGGGGACATTGCAACGGCGGTTTTTCGGTCAATCATGACCGGTGTGCCGCCATCATTGGGTACGAACTTGAACTGCATGGCGTGCGCGGTTGCGCACGTGGCGAAAATAATCAGAATGATACGTCGTGTGTTCACGGGCATTCCGGTTTTTTGCGTTGTGGGTGGGCGCAGACGAAACGTTTTTTTTCGGGACTCGACCCTTCCCAGAACCATGCCCTTACCCTGCGTGTCTCGGCTTCGCTCAGGTAATTGCCGTTGCAATCGAGTGCATTAAGCAGTGACGGTCGCTTGTACGATGTGGGGAAATACCCAAGCAGATTGCCGGCAACGCTGAGCATTCGCAACTTCGGCAACTTTGCAAAAAAATCGCCAGGCAAGTTTTTTATTTCGTTGCCTGAAAGAACAAGTCGTTTCAGCCCCGACAGTGCCGTTATGGCCGGCAGGTAATCATCGGTCAATCGGTTATGTGAGATGACGAGTCGGTTGAGATGGGTAAATCGACTGAGAGAGTTTCTTGGAACTTTCGTGAGACCATTGCCCATGAACCAGATGCTCCAGAGGTTGGAAGAAATCTTTTCCTCGAGTTTTTCAAGGCCTTCGAGCGTGTACAACGCGCCGTGGTATTTCAGTTCAACAACGGGATCGACGGGCATATCGTCTTGCGATTCATAGATCCAGGTTGGTTGCGCTCGGCCGAATGTGGTTTGGAGAGCGCCGAGTTTGTACCGAACAAGTTCTGCCGGAGTGCAGCGCACAAGCCGGATCTCTTCAGGTGTGAGTGAAACGCCATACGAGGCAAGCTCCTTGTTGAACCGGTCATATGGTTCGGCGGGAGTTGCGGGATTCGTGCACCAATGGGCGACTGGGTCGAGCAGGTAGAACCACGTGTACAGGGCGCTTTGCATGACGGTATTGTAGCCCTTGCATGCATCGAATTGTTCTTGCCACCAGGCGTGTTGATCCTTAAGTGGTATCTCACCAGATTCAAATTTGAGGGTTTCAACCAAGTACCGTGCGCAGGCGTTTATTACTACAGGTGGGAGATCTTGTTGTGCAGCAGCGTTTACGAGCCAGCGGGCACACGGTCGATTTCCTGCTGCATCGCGTTTCTGTCTCATGGTGCAGTAGATTTTTTCCTGGCAGGCACCTTGTTGTGCATCAGACTCGGCCTGTTGGAGCGTTTTAAATATGCCCAGACCCCTGCGCATCAGTTCTTCCATGGCATGCGTGGTTGTGCTTGCAAAGATGGCAAACGTAATCAGGGCAATGTGTTGTGTGTTCATTTTTAATTTCCCATTTTTTCAGGTTCGAAGTTTTTACAGGCAGCAAGAACAACCGAATTTACTTCAAAATGACGAGCGGCTTGCAGCAGTTCCTGCCCGTTGATCGGAAGAAAACTGGCCGGCGTGGCAGCGATTGCTTTTTGGGTCTTTTGCATGCTGTTCCCGGATCGGTATGCGCCATACATGGCGGTAACGAGCACGTTCATTGTTCCGTAGGAAAATGTAGTTGCGACTTCTATCACGAGGCCGCAGGGGTCCTCGTGTGGATCTTCTTTTGTTAACAAATTTTCGAGAAATTTCGATGTTGCCGCTGCTGCCTCCTTGTCGATAAAAACCGGCAATCTGAATCTTCCGAAGGGGGACGTAAGTTTGAATTGCATGCCGTCTTGCACAGCGTGCACAGCTGTGCACGCGAAAACGGCGAGGGTAATCAGGATGATGCGCGGTGTGTTCATGCGTCTCCTGTATTTTTTTGTGTGATTGAGTTCGTCCCTGGTAACTAGTTTCAGGAGGTTTTTGGCGGTTGTTGCGATAGACATTCTATTTCTGTTGGGCCGCCGCGGCTGATTATTTCTTTCTCGGCTGCTTTTGCCCACTGCTGAATTGGCGTGATTTGTTCACGAGGCAGAAAATTGAATTTGCAGTGCAGTTTGTACAGCTCTTTTGTCTTGCCCAATGATGAAGGGAAAGCGGTCAAGCCGTTGTCGCTGATGCAGAACGTGCGTAGCTCCGGTAGCTGTGTAAAAAAGTCATCTGGCAGTTCCGTTATTTGATTGTTATTGAGTATGAGTTTTTGCAGTGTTGTGACCATCAGTATGGCCGGGACACACGCTGATGTGAGGGAGTTGTTGGAAAAGTCCAACTCTTTGAGCATCGTGTATTTGCTGAATACGCCCAGCGGAATCTTGCGAAGCAAGTTGTTGGTGATGACGAGGCTGTCCAGATCATCCGGGATCTCCGCAATGGTGTGGAACCCTGCAAGGCTGCTGATAGGGTGATTTGGCGCATACGTTACTGGCGCATACGTTACTGGCGCATACGTTAGACGTAACCAGGGATAGTTGTCGTGATCACAATTGTAGCGCCACACGTCGACACCTTGGAATTCTCTGAGCGCGACCGGCTTTTTCTTGTAACGGGCAATTTCTTGAGCGGAACAGCGCAGTAGTTTGCTCCAATTACCAATCTTTGAGTCAAACTCGTACAGCTTGATGCCAGCGCGGCACAATATAAGTTCCCCGCCCCATGCGTGCTTCTGAACATAGGCTGTCGGATCGAGGAGGTACAACCATTTCAGTGTTCGCTTTTGCGCCCTGAAGCTGCGGGAGCGCACAACCTCCTCCCACCACTCCACATTTTCGTTTTCGTACACCGGTTTACGCTTTATTACCTCATACCTCTTTTTGCGTCTTTCTATCGCATCAAAATCGTACTGGGTGCTGGGGGTGAATTGGTTGCCGTGCTGTTTGCAAGCTTCGCAAGCTTCCATGGCGGTTTTCAGATCTTTGCGCTGGCGGTCACGGGCAGATATTATCTGCTTGGCTACGTGGCGTGCACAGGCATCGAAGACGACCGAATTCGCCCCAAAAAAATCTGCTACGGGCAAAAGATCCAGCTGGTTGCTTGCACTTTGTTCGTCGGTGGTGGCCGCGGTTATGGCTTGATAAACTTTCTTGTGAACCTTTTCATGCTTTCTGTTGGTGTGCGCACTTTCCATGGCCGCAACGAGCGTGTTGAGTGTTGCATGGGAAAATTTGGTTTCGACTTTCACGGTGTTCTGGTCTTTGTCCGAGGGAATGTCGTCGAGAAAGCTTTTGAGCATTTTAGACGTTGCGATGGCAATCTCCCCCTCAACCATGACCGGCACGCCGCCCTGATTGGGCACGAGTTCGAATTGCATGGCATATGTGGCTGCGCTCACGAAAATGGCGAGGGTAATCAGGGTGATACGTGGCGTGTTCATGCGTCTCCTGTATTTTTCTGCGCTTCCTGCTATGGTGTCTGCACATGCGCGACGGCCCGTAGGATATCACAGAAAGGATAAAACTGTGAATAAGAACATTCCGCTTGAGGCGTTGATTGAAATTAATAAATACTGTTTTGAAATTCCGCAGGAGTATCGTGCCGACATGCGCGTGCCGGCGCGGATATTCACCAGTCGTGAAATGCTTGCCGAAATTGTGCATGACAAGTCGCTGTGGCAGATTGTCAACGTGGCGGCATTGCCCGGCATTGTGCAGTACGCATTCGCCATGCCGGACATTCACCAGGGGTATGGTTTTCCGATTGGTGGTGTGGCGGCATTCGACATCAACGAGGGTGGCGTTATTTCGCCTGGCGGCATTGGGTACGACATCAACTGTGGCGTGCGGCTGCTTGTTTCAGACTTGAGTCGTGACGAGATCAAACCGTACATTGAAGATTTGGCGACGGCGTTGTTCCGCACCATTCCCTCAGGTGTGGGTCGTGGCGGCAAACTCAAAATGTCCGAAGAACAGATGCGCGATGTGTTGGAAAAGGGTGCACCGTACATGGTGTCGCTCGGCTACGGGACTGACGAGGATGTTGCTGTCTGCGAAGAAAACGGTGCCATGCCGGGCGCGAATGCAGACTTGGTATCGCCGCGTGCACGCAAGCGTGGCCGTGATCAACTGGGAACGCTCGGTTCGGGCAACCACTTTTTGGAAGTGCAGTGCGTTGAAAAAATTTATGACGAGCAAGCAGCACAAGCATTTGGTCTCAAGGTTGGGCAGGTTGCGATCATGATTCACTGTGGTTCGCGCGGTTTGGGGCACCAAACCTGCACTGATTACGTCAAACTGATGATGCCAAAAATTGCCGAGTGGGGCCTGGAGTTGCCGGATCGTGAATTGGTCTGTGCGCCGTTCAATTCGCAAGATGGTCAGGATTATTTTGGTGCAATGGCAGGAGCCGCAAATTTTGCCTGGGCGAATCGTCACGTGATTGGTCACTGGGTACGTGAGGCTTGGCACGGGGTGGTTGGCAACGATCATGCGCTCACCACGGTCTACGATGTTTCGCACAACATGGGCAAGCGTGAAACGCACACCGTTGCTGGCAAGCAACTGCAATTGGTTGTGCATCGCAAAGGTGCAACGCGTTCGTTCGGTCCTGGCAGGCCGGAAGTGCCGGAACGGTACCGTGCCGTTGGCCAGCCGGTGTTCATCCCCGGCACGATGGGCACTGCGTCGTACGTGCTTGCGGGAACCGAAAAGGGCATGGAAGTTGCGTTTGGTACGACATGCCACGGTGCGGGGCGCCGGCTTTCACGCATGAAGGCCAAAAAAACGGTGCGCGGTTCTGAGTTGCGCAAGGAGTTGGAAGCTCGTGGCATCGTGATTCGCTGTGATTCAGACCCCGGTCTTGCGGAAGAGGCACCGATTGCATACAAAGATGTTGACAATGTGGTAGAGGTTGTTCACAATGCGGGACTAGCGAAGCGCGTTGCGCGGCTTGCGCCGATTGCAGTTATCAAAGGTGGGTGACCTATGCGATTATCAATTTCTGTTTTTTGTCTTGCGGCCACAGTCGTGTGCCGAACGTTGGCGGCTGAAGACCGGGTCTGGACAGTGGGCGATGTACGGCAGTTGCTGCAGCCAATGTCACAGCACAAGTTGACCAGAAGCCTTTCAGACAGCGCGATTCATTTTGTGAAGAAGCATGATCGGTCCGGAAACTTTCGCGGCATTGATTTGATTCCGGCTGATGGATCGGGATGCCAGGACTGTGAGTTGCCAGGGTTACTGGCATGCTATTGGACTGAAGTTTTGACCACTGTCCAAGCGAAAAAGTATGAACTTCTGGTAAAAATGTTGGGCGCAAAGGTTGTTGCCGACTATGCCGTGCAGCAGCAAAAACCTTCTGTGCAGCCCTGCTTGGAGCGTGTGCCGTGGGCACAGGATACTGCAGTTACGGGCGATTCATACGTGTTCGGGGCTCTCCGCATTCTGGCCGGTGATCCTGAATTTTTGCAGCCCATCGAGCGAGAAGCGCGGGAGCAGTTGGCCAAGTGGCAACCTTTGGTTGGGCCCGCACCACAAAAACAAACTGGAAATCAACGCATGCAACAAGTAAGGAGTTCAGCATGGTAGGTAACGTAGGTCGTACACAACTGTTTTGTGCCGTTGTGAGTTTGAGTGTCTGTTTGGGTAGCAATGCTATGCAGGACGGCGGCGCTACAGAGAGGCCGTACATCGACCCCTTTTTTGTAAAGTTGCTTGCAACTTGGAAGATAACTTCCTGGCTGGAAGATTTACCCAGCCCTGTGCACATGCACGAAGGATCGGGGAATCAGTACGGTTCATGCAGTGAGTACGTGTACACCGATGCTGGCTACTACGAATTGCTCCTTGGCCACTTCCCTCTGAAGATTGCCGGCAAGCAACATTTTCCAACGCCGTATGATGCTTGGCATGCCGATATTCGAAAGACTCTCGAAGAATGCACAGCAAGCCTTGTCGCAAAGGATAAATCCAGCAATCCACAGCCGTAAGCATCAAGAAAGATGAAGCAACATGATCAGCACGAAATTTTCTTCATTTGTTTTCTGTAGTTTTGTTGTCTCCGGATTTCTGTGTGCTGTGCATGATGGCGGCCAGCTGTGCAGGGACAAGGGCAAGCAGAGGGCAATCGAAGAAGAAGTAACATTTGATGAGGTGGTGGCGCAAGCCTGCAATCTTCCCGACGCGTTTGAACTGGCTGCTGCGTTGTACGCTCTCAATCATGTTGCTCAAAACGGTTTGGTCTCATCGCGTATGCAGGCGCCTGATGTTGCAGGTGCATGTCGCACCGCTTGGGCACGGCAGGTGGCGCCGAAAGCAGCACCTGCGCAGATTGTTGAACATTGCTTTGGGCTCTACGTGAAACAGCTTGACGATGCGCTCCGGCAGCTGACACTAGGAGATTATGGTGAAGCGGCCGATGCTCTGTGCCGCATCGCTTGGGCACAAGTGGCTCGGTACAAGTGTGTGCCTGACACCGCGCAGCACCAACCGTATGTTTTGCGCAGGGATGAGGTGCAGCTCGCGCGAGAGCTATTCGAGCGGCATGCGGGCGTTCATACCAGAGCGCATGCTAGACTTGAAAAGACAAAAAAACGCGTTGCCAAAATTAAGAAATCTTTTCAAAGTAGACCCACAAAGGATCCGCTTGACAAGGTGTTCAAACCATCGTTGCCGGTGCGTGCTGCTCAGAATATTGAGCAGGCTTTTGCGGATACAAACAGCAGTTTGCGTGTGCGTGCCAGGCGTGTTGCCGAACGAATTAGTTGTCAGACATGCATATCTGTTGATCAGGCCGCCAATCCCGCGCCAACGTCGGTGGGAAATAATTACTGGAGTTTTTAAAAACGCCGCTGTTGGTTATCGTTATTCGGGTATCTCTCGATACATTCGCCTACGCTGTCTCTCGATACAATTCGGCTACGCTATCGCTGTGCCGAATCACTCGAGATGCCCGGAAATAGGCAAAATCTGATAGGGACCGGGTGAAAACCCGACGTAGCCAACGGCGTCTCTCGATACAATTCGGCTACGCTATCGCTATGCCAAATCACTCGAGATGCCCGGAAATAGGCAAAATCTGATAGGGACCGGGTGAAAACCCGACGTAGCCAACGGCGTCTCTCGATACATCTCGCCTATGGCGATCCACTCGAGATGCCCGGGGGGGGGCAGCCCTTTGCGAAGTACATGACCAAGTCACTCGGAATGCACAGGGAGTACGAATCCGCAGGATCCAAACTTTTTACGAAACAAAACATACCGGGCACCTCGAGTGTTCGCCGAAGTCTGTCAAGACGGAGGTGAATGTATCGAGAGGCGCCGGAATTTTTAGTCTCTTATCTATCTAGTCTGCGCCTACGTATGGCCAACCTAAATGTCGATACAGCCTAGTGATTATCCTTTAGGTACAGCACTTATTGACCACTACATTTTATAGTGCTACTATATACAGGAGTGCCTCTAACAAAGAAAGCGAATTGAATGGGACGGTGGCAGATAGAGTACTGGGACACAGGAAGGGGAAAAAACCCCATTGAGAAGTGGCTTGATAAGCTGACCAAGGAGCAGCTTAAATCTGTTGCCAAAGAAATAGCTATGCTTGAGGAGGTTGGCAATGAGCTCAAGTTGCCACATAGTAGAGCTCTCGGAAAAGGTCTTTTTGAGTTGAGAGAACGAAGATATGGGTATCGGGTTTATTATGGGTTTCGGGGTGAACGTAGAATCATTTTACTTGCGGTAGGGAATAAAAGGAGCCAGGACACTGATATTAAGGTTGCCTGTGAACGATTGTTGCAGATTGGGGAGAAATAAAATATGAAAACAAAAAGCTTCAAAAAATATCTTGAAAAGCGTCTTGATAAAGACGAAATTGCAGAGATCAGGCAACAAGCACAGCTTGAGATAAAAATGCTCAAGTCTTTTCAACGCATGCTCGCAGATATGACGGCTGATTATATGCAAAAGAAGAATATTGGCTTTAATGAGCTTGTTCGACTGTTGGACTCCAGTCCATCTCAAGTTGCAAAAATACAACGCGGCGAGGCTAATTTGAGGCTATCAAGCTTGGCCCATTTATTTGCATTGATGGGCAAAGA
>SDBS01002307.1_pt1 | contig 19167 bp, 17 predicted proteins | sample 2277091 | NCBI WGS metagenome assembly SDBS01 (sample SAMN10404972, study PRJNA504765) | marine sediment metagenome | isolation source: marine sediment core GS10_PC15, 163 cmbsf | place: Arctic Ocean: Southern Knipovich Ridge | collected 2010 | reverse complement strand
TTTAGATAAACTAAGATCCAAAAGCTTGTCCATCGAAACGACTGAAATAATAAATAGATCTTATAAGTATAATGATGAAAAAATAGGAATAAGTTAAGGGGAAAATGAAAATTAAAGAAGATCAATATTTTGCCAAGCTTGATAGTTACATCAAGAAAGTCCTAGATTCAAATGCTTCCAAGAAATTGATTGTTGCTGGTCCAGGTACAGGAAAAACCACTTTCTTTAAGCAGGCCATTGAACATTATGGCGGAAGAAGAAAAGACTACTTAGTCCTAACCTTTATAAACAATCTTGAAGACGAGCTTGAAAAAGACCTAGGAGATATCTCGAAGGTCTATACTTTTCACGGTTATTGCCATTATTTATTAAGAAAATATGCCAATCTGAGATTTGGACTACTGAGTAACTTCAAATACTATCCTCCTCTGATAGAACTGATCAAGTCAGATTGGATAACTCTGAATAGCAATAGTGCACCGCAGTTTGCACAATTGATGCGTAATTGTGTGAACGATAAAGCAACTGAGTTCTTCATAGAGCGAGGAGATTATTATAACGCTGTTGGATATGATGATTCGGTATATCGTGTTTGCCAATCTCTAGATGCAGCAGAGCCGTGTAAAGAAAAATATAAACTTATAATTGTTGATGAATATCAAGATTTCAATCTGCTTGAAACTTCTGTGTTGGCTCACTTGATTAAATATAGCCCATCACTAGTTGTCGGCGATGATGATCAAGCACTATATTGTACCTTAAGAGACTCTGACCCTGAATATATCCGGGAGTTGTTTAAGGGAGAAGAGTTTGAGAACTTTGAACTCCCTTTTTGTCTCAGATGTCCAAATCCGGTGATTGAGGTCTTTGATGAGGTTGTAGTAAATGCAAGAAACAGTGGTCTCTTGGGCGGGCGGATTCATAAAAAGTTTAAATTCTTTCCGCCAGTAAAAGGAGAAGACAGCGAAAAATATCCGACAGTTGAGTTAGTAGTCTCTAGTATTCAAAAAAAGACCCCTCTAGCTGCAAACTATTTTGGTAAATATATCTTGCACAGAATCTTAGAGATAACACCAGATGAGATCAGAGAATCGCATGAGAAAAATCTTCCTACAGTTTTAATTATTGGTCCTGGTTACTATTTGAGTACAATCACTCCGGTGCTTGAAGAAGCCGGACTTGATTACGAAATTGGCGAACGCAAACCGGGGACAGAAGTTGATATCAATTATGGTTTACGCTTACTAAAAAGCAATAAAGAATCAAATCTAGGTTGGAGGATATTACTTGAATGTATAAGGCCAGATTTTTATGACGAGATTATTTTAGCTTCTATAATAGAAAAGGTAGAACTATTTGAATTAATACCAAAAAGCTTTATCAAAGAAAGCCTTTTGAAAGCCGAAGCTTTTGAGGAAGAAGAACGTGAATCGGATGTTGAGAAGGCTGAAGTTGATGTCGATCGGCCTACTATCAAACTCACGACTTACGAAGGAGCTAAGGGACTGTCTGCTCAACATGTCTTTATTTTAGGATTGCAAAACAGTGATCTCCCAAGGTATCCTGACTCGATTTCGGATATTGAAGTATGCAGATTTTTAGTTGCTCTGACAAGAACCAGAAAACAATGTCATGTGATGGCAACGAAGCGTTTTGGAGGAAAAATCGCGCATCCTTCCAAGTTCTTGGATTGGATGGGTGCAGAATACGTGAATTACATTAAAATTGATAAGAATTATTGGAAAAGTGATTGATTAGTTACTAAGTGTTTAGAAGCAGTTATTGAAATACCTTACTGAGCTTGGTGATTTCCCCTATGAAAGATAATCTGCTAATTTTCTGACTTCACTTCTGTTGGAATACTGGCGCATCAAGGAGCCAAAATTAAATGGCTAGTAGAAGCCATTTTTTTATTTGACCCCAGAATGAGACTCGAACTTTTTACCATCTAAAGAATTCGACTATATAGCCCCTGAACTCTTGTAATATTATTACATTGAGGGCATAATAAGGTTGAACTCTGGACAAAAATGATTTAACAAAATGTGCTGTTTATGCGGACTATTGCATAAATGATAAAAATAGAAATAAGGAATATCTACAGGGGATCATAATGAAGGAAGCAATTCGTTTCTTTGACGAAAAGAAGAGCTGGTCTTTGATGAAAGATAAAATCTTAGGCTGGTATCTTAAACCCTATATAACAAAGGTTAGTCAATTTAGGAAACAAATAGTGATCGTGGATGGTTTTGCTGGTTGTGGTATGTATAAGGACAATTCCAAGGGATCTCCCCTGATCATAAGTAGCATAATAGAGGATAGAAATAAAAGCATAAGTGCTAATGTAATTGGTGTTTTTGTCGAAAAAGATCCTAACTGTTTTAAGGAACTTAAAAAGAATCTAAAAAGCTATGCGGATCAGGAATTAGCAATTGTTCTGCTGGGTGACTTTGAAAAGATTGTTCCTACAATCATTAAGCTAGCAAGTAGATCGCCTATGTTTTTTTACATTGATCCCTTTGGGATCAAAGGCCTTGAGTTTGAATATATGGAGCGAATTTTTAAAAGGGCAAATATCAGTTCGACAGAAGTTCTAGTCAATTTCAATTACAAGACCTTCTTGAGAGAATCAGTGGCGTTGCCTGACCTAACAAAAAAGGTTATGGGTGGAGACTACTATGAAGAAATTCTTGATAACACGACTCTTGAAGATGATAAGAAAGAAGAAAAAATAGTTCAACTTTACAAGGATCAGTATAACAAGTACTTCCAATACATTGGTTCTTGCCCAGTAATGTATAAGGATGATCAATCTGCCAAATATCACTTAATATTTGCTACATCACATTTTGATGGAATACAGCTTATGAACAATAGAATGGGTGATATCTACAGGGAATTTTATTCAGAGGGGAGACTTTTTTCAGCTTTACCTCCAGAGAAAACCAGAGATATAAGTTATTTAGAAGATGAGATTATGGAAATATTTAGAATCCAAAGAATTACAACGAGACATCAAATCAAAGAGGCACTGGTGTCTAGATTATTCATGAGATATAAGGAAAAGGATTATGGTGAAGTTATCGGGAATCTATTAAAGGCAGAAAAAGTGTTTAGCGAAACCGGCAGGACGAGAATAAATGATAAAGTACGATTGTCTATTCGATCTTTTGATTTACTATAAATTAATCTAAAAAGAGCGTCATATTTATGGAAACAATCAAATCAATAACCAGAAAAACATTCCTTTATAAAAGTGGTGTTGAGTATGCTGATTACAGCCTAAATCACGTTGAGGGTTGTGTTCATGGCTGTACTTATCCGTGTTATGCCATGATGATGAAAAAAAGATGTGGCCAAATAAAAACTTATCAAGAGTGGATTCAACCCAAGATTGTCAGTAACGCACTTGAATTACTAAATAAAGAACTGCCTAAGACAAAGCATAAAATAAACTCTGTCTTCCTATGTTTTTCAACTGATCCTTTCATGTATAAGGTTAAGGAAGTTGAAAACTTAACACTGAGAATCTTGGAAAGACTAAATAAGGATAATGTTAGATCTGTCTTAATCAGCAAGGGGGTCTATCCAAAAGAGCTAGTAAATAAAGCTATTTACAATACAAAGAATGAATATGGCTCAACGATTGTCACTTTATCCGAAGACTTTCGAAAAAGATTTGAGCCGTTTTCTACACCTATAAGGCTAAGGATTGCTGCGCTAAGAAATCTCCATGAGGCTGGTTTGAAAACTTGGATTAGCATAGAACCTTATCCAACTCCCAACATTATCAAACAGAACATCAAAGAGATACTCAAAGAGCTTTCATTTGTCGACAAGATAGTTTTCGGGAAATGGAATTATAGTAAACAGACTAGTAGCTTCAACCATTACAAGGAGTTCTACAACTCAATGGCATATGAGGTTGTAAAATTCTGTGAAAGGAATGACATCGATGTTCATGTCAAAGAAGGTACGCTTAATTTAACTCTTGTGCCGGCTAAACGATCTTATGAGAAAGATCTGCTAGCCTGTTATGCATGAAAACACTCTATAATTTCTTTTGCTGCGCTGATTAAACTACTCTCCCAAGATACATTGCCAATTCTCTAACTTCACGTTTGTTGGAATACTGGCGCATCAAGGGAGCCAAGAAAAATGTCTGCACAAAGGCATTTTTTTGTTGTGACACCGCGTTGGACTCGAACTCTGGATTAACCAAGACTCCAAAAAGTATCTATTAAGAATGTTGCCATATGTTTCTGAACTGCTGCAATGCTCTTCGCGCGTCAGCATAGTAGAATTGGGTCATAAGATTAACCGGCATTCCGGATCTTCTTTGTCATAAAAAAAAGTGCAAGGCAAATTATGTATATACTAAGTTAGGTGTAAAGATAAAGGGGACTCTTTATTATGAAATCAGTAGAAATTGGCGATCAAAGCAAGAGCCGAAAACCCATTTATTTGGATGCCAACCTACAGGTTGTTTTCGGTGTTACCCTCATGGCTGTTTTAGGAGTTGCCAGTATTACGCCTGCTTTTCCAAATGTAGTGCAAGAACTTCGCATATCAGCTACAGAGATTGGTTTGCTCATTACTGTCTTTACCTTTCCGGGTGTTTTATTAACTCTTGTACTGGGAGTATTTGCTGATCGATTTGGTAGAAAGAAGATTCTAGTTCCTTCCCTGATGCTATTCGGTATTGCCGGAGGAGCTTGCGGATTCGCCCACGATTTTAACCTTTTGCTGCTACTCCGTTTCATCCAAGGGATAGGTGCAGCTTCATTGGGTTCTCTAAATGTAACGATTATCGGCGATCTTTATTCGGGCAAGGAACGCGCTGCAGCTATGGGATATAATGCCAGCGTTCTCAGTGTAGGTATAGCAAGCTATCCGGCAATTGGCGGTGCACTTGCGATGCTGGGTTGGTACTACCCTTTTTTCCTCCCCATTACTGCTATTCCCATAGGACTCCTGGTCTTGTTTTCTTTAAGAAATCCTGAGCCAAAGAGCAAGCAACATCTCAAAGAGTATTTGAGTAGTGTTTTGCATGGAATAAAAAATCGTCAGGCTCTTGGAATCTTCATTGCCAGCATCATGTCCTTTATTATTCTTTACGGTTCATATTTGACTTATTTCCCACTTTTATTGGGAGATTCATTTGGTGCAACTCCCCTTATAATCGGCCTAATTATGTCTGGCACATCTCTTGCCACTGCATTAACATCTTCGCAACTGGGAAGATTGTCCAAAATCTATTCAAAAAGGACTCTGCTCAAAGCAGCTTTTATTCTTTATGCTTTGGGTTTAGCTATTATTCCAGTTGCTCCTACTCTCTTGGTGTTACTAATCCCCACCATATTATTTGGTATTGGTCACGGTATAAACATTCCCAGCATTCAAATACTCTTAGCAGAACTAGCGCCTACGGAACACCGCGCTGCGTTTATGGCTATATATGGAACGGTTTTGCGATTAGGACAGACTCTGGGCCCGCTCTTGATGGGGGCAGTTTTTAGCATATGGGGAATAAGTGGTGCTTTTTATACCGGTTCCGCTTTTTGTGTTGGCGCGCTCATACTGGTGTTTCTTACGATAAAGTAAGTTAATGAAGTTATGATCGTTCTTCTTTTTGAATGCAAGCATATTGAAATAGTTTTCATGAACGCTATATATCCTTTGAACTCTTGCAATGATTATTTACTACAGGCATAATATGATTGCATGGCAACAGTCGCAACCATCGCTGACTTTTTATCATGTAAAAATAAAAGCATATTTTGCTTAAAGAGATTGTAAATAATGTTTTATGTTAGGTATTTAATATCAGAGGTTTTTCGTAGGCTTGGAAGAACAATAACCATTACAGCTGGGCTAGCTGTAACTGGTGCTATTATAATTCTAATAATATCTGCATCTCAGGCTCTTTCTACCTCTCAAGAACAGGTTTTGAATCCCCTAGAAAACGTCGGTACGGATATTTTAGTAACTCTTTCCGCGGATAGTGAGATGTTGAAAGATTTAGATGAAGCAACAAGGCTTGAATATTTAGATGAAAATACAGTAAAAACAGATCTTTCTAAGCTTGGTGATCCCGGTGATAAATTTTCTAACGACCAGTTTCTTTCGGGCACGAAAATTACTTTTAAATCATCGGCTACAGAGGATTTAGATAAAGCGTTGGTCTCTGATCATGCAGAGGGCTTAATATTCACAATTAATCATCAGGAAGGAACAATACCAGAAGTTACTGCTTCTATAGAAACTGGTGGCGAGACATATGAAATCGAAGAAGACATTGCACCAATGACTCAAGAGGAGGAAGCTGCATTAGGTGCAGCAAAAGAGAATTCTCTTAATGAGCTAGAGAGTCGAGGCATAGATCCAGAATCACCAGAGGGTACAGCCTATATAATGGCTGCTATAAACGATGCTATGCCTGAAAGATTCAAGGGCATAAAAAAGGAATTCACCACACCAAAGAAAACTATTACTAAAGATGTGGGTCCTATTTCGACCGACATCACAACATACAACTTCACGGTTGGAGGCGTTGATGTATCCAAGCAAGGTATGGGCTTAATCATTTCTAGTGAGATTGTCGAGGGTTCATATTTTGGGGAAGAAGTTGGGATTATTGTAAACAAAGCATACGCCAAAAAAAATAGTATTAGTCTAGGCGATGAATTTAGTCTAAATGATTCTACTTATAGCGTTATAGGTATTGTTGAACCAAAGCTATATACAAACACAGCAGATGTTTATTTGCCGCTTGCCGAGCTACAAAAAATATCAGAAAAAGAGGGTCGTATTAATATTCTTTTAATTAAATCTACTGATGTGAACTTAATTGATGCAGCAGAGAAGCATCTAGAAAAAATACTTACTGGTGCATCTATAACCAGCTCGAAAGATACGGCCGATAAAGTCTCCGGTAGTCTTGTTAGGGCAGCCGATTTAACAGATCGATTTATTCAATTAGTAAGTGTTTTAATTATTATTGCTTCGTTTGTTATTGTTGGGCTACTTACCGTATCATCAGTTAACAAAAGAACTAGAGAAATCGGCACACTAAAAGCAATTGGTTGGAGTAATTTTAAAGTAGTCCGTCAAATTGTATCAGAAAGCGTATTTATAGGATTATTGGGCGCAGTGGTTGGTGTTGGACTAGGATTAGCTGCTATATACATATTTAATAGTAGCGGCATCTCTTTAGATGCAATTATAGACACCTCCCGTACGGCCAAAAACTTAATGGGTAAATATAGTAGTTCTTCAGAGATTACTGCAATACAAACATCTGTGGATCTTGTTATTTCTCCTTCGCTAGATGTGCTTTTGACAGGTGGATTAGTGGCAATGATGGGTTCACTAGTTGCAGGATTTCTTACAGCTCTTAAGGTTTCCAGGCTTAGGCCACAAGTGGCTTTAAGGAATTTGGAGTAAAAATGGCACAAATAGAATTGAAAAAGATAAAGAAAATTTTTAAACAAGGATCAACTCCAATAAGTGCTTGCGATAACATAAGCATGAAAATAGAAGAAGGAGAGTTCATAGTAGTTGTCGGTCCATCAGGAAGTGGCAAGAGCACTTTACTACAACTAATTGGGGGTTTGGATAAGCCGACCTCAGGAGACATTATTGTTGATGATCACAATATTACAAAAATAAATGAATCAAGACTTACACAATTTAGACTAAATAATATTGGATTCATTTTTCAAAACTATAATCTTATACCAACGCTTACTGCTGAGCAAAATGTAGAGTCAGCCATCAGCAAAAGATCTAGAAACGACAAGAAAAAATCTAAAGAGGTACTTGAGAGTGTTGGTCTTGCATCAAGGACTAATCATCTCCCGTCACTATTGTCCGGAGGCGAACAACAACGTGTAGCTATTGCACGCTCCTTGGTCAATAATCCTAAAATAATTCTTGCCGATGAACCAACGGGAAACCTCGATTCAAAAAAAAGTAACGAAATTATGGAGTTATTAGCGAAATCGAATAAAGAAAAGGGAAAAACAGTTATAGTAATTACCCACTCATCGTATGCTAAGAAATTTGCTGACAGATTCTTTGAAATGATTGACGGTCAGGCGCTAGAGAAGAGGTAATAACTTAAGGATTAAGGTTTATCCTAATTTTCTGTAAATTCAACTTTGATTTCTTGATATACTTTTCAGCTTTGGTTGCCCCCAGCGCTACTTGTTGGGGGCCTTTCTTTTGCCTTCATTTGCTATAGAATCAAGAGCATCTGGCCAGCTACTATTGCACATATAATATTAAATACTTTTAATGTTCTTGGATTACTGTTTCTAAAGGATTCGATTCTACTTCGTTGAATTAATTAATCAGCCCATTTAACTATCATCAGAGGAACAAAGGAGGAAAAATGGTGAAGTAACAGCAGCACGAAGATGCAAAAAAGCGGGTTGAGGATTTGAAAGGTTTTTATACCCATCTTCTTATCTATTTGGTGGTCAATTTATTCTTATTTGCTATCAATATGCTAAACACACCGGATGCGCTTTGGTTCTATTGGCCCCTTTTTGGATGGGGAATTGGCATCCTTATCCATGGCTTAACGGTGTTTGTTTTTGAGGGGCGGTTTGGTAGGGAATGGGAAGAGAAAAAAATAAAAGAAATAATGGAGAAGGGTAAAAATACTAAAGGATAGGTGCCTGGGATCGGTTTGTGCTTAAAAAACCAGAAGGCTCAAAGCCACAAATAAATGAAACCCAAGCCAAGCAATGAACCGAAAGCTCAACAAGGATGAACCTGATGAAAGGATTGATGTTAGCGGCTCGGGTACAGTCAAAAAGATTAGTGACTGAAGCGATACAAACAGCCTCTTGCCTTTTTTGGAAATTCACTGCTTAATCAGCTATCTAGCACAGAAAGCGCGCCTTTAAAAAAATCGCTGGACAAAGGAGCATAGATTCCATAGATTCAAATAAGATCTTAATGTCAAGTATGAGCAGATAGGGAGGCTAAACATGGAAAGAGTTAAAAAGTTTACCAAAACGACTTTGCTTGGCGGATTTGGTGTTCTATTGCCAGTCCTTATTTTATTCATGGTTTTCAATATGCTTTTCAATTTTATTACCAATAATATCCGGCCTCTAACCAATATTATTACCATGAGCTCTAATATACAGGGAATATTGGCAGATATAATCTCGATCGCTATCATTATCGCGGTCTGTTTCTTTATTGGTGTGGCGGTTAAGACAAGGACAGGCAGTTTCTTTCATAATGTCATTGAGACAAGATTGCTGGAGAAAATACCCGGCTATAGCTTGATAAAAGATACGGTTAAGTATTTTGGTGGCGGCTCGGAAGCACCTTTCTCTACTATGGCTCTGGTAAGGTTATTTGCCGGCGATACGCTGCAAACCGCATTTGTAACTGATAGTCATCCTAATGGGAGCTATACTGTATATGTACCGCTAGCGCCAACGTTGGCCCAAGGGGCTATTTACCATGTTCAAGCAAAGGATGTCTTTATTATTGACGTGCCGGTAGAAGATGGGATCAAATCGGTGGTTGGCTGTGGTGCCGGCTCACAAAAACTGATCGAAAAATACGGGGAAAAGCACCTCCAAAAGTGACCGTCCCTTAATTAATCAGAATGGAGATGTAACAATCCAGGAGTAAGAAAGGCCATCAAGGGACCGGATATGAACATTCTGAACGGGGACATTGAGAAAAGAATCCAAAACGAAATCATAAAACCGGTATTAAGCCAACAATATGACTTGGCCACAAAGAACATTCCCGGTATTCAGACTGCACTTCATGCCAACATTCCTGATAACAAGCGCATTTCTTACGGAAGATTCTATACCGTAAAGGTCCTGGGCGAATACTTATATGATCAGCTTACTGCAATAGATGCGCCCGTGTTGCAGATTAGTTCCAATCTGCTCAAAAACAGCGAAGATTTTATTGTGAAATCTGTTTCCCTGGGAATGCTTTCCTTATATGGAGTGGAAAGTCACGGTCATTTTAAGCAGGTATTTCCCCTTTTTAAATCTGCTGCTGCTTTTAATCATTGGGAAGTCCGGGAATGCGCAGCCTCCTTTTTTCAAAAGCTGACCAATAAATATCCCGCGGAAGCAAAAGAATACTTGCTCAAGCTAGTCAAATCAGATGATCCTAATGCTCGTCGATTTGTTAGCGAAACACTGCGGCCGATAAACATGAATCAATGGTTCTATAAGAATCCGGACTATCCCTTAACCATATTGAGAAATCTGTTTAGGGAGAGTTCTCCCTATCCCCGTACATCTGTAGGTAATAATTTGAGTGATTTGGCTAGACGCTTGCCTGATCTGGTCTACGATCTGGTTGAAGAATTAGTTGAAAACGGAGACAAGAACTCTTACTGGATAGCCTACCGGGCCTGTCGAAATTTAGTCAAAAAAGAACCTATTAAAGTAATGAATCTGTTGAAAGTGGATGAATATAAATACAAGAAAAGGATACATAAGCGAAGTGACTGTCAGGGAAATTGAAGCCAAGTCCATATTGCGCAAACACAAGAAGATTGACTCCTGGTTTATCTCCCGCTACGGGATGAATCTTTATAGAGGATGCGCTCATGGTTGCGCGTATTGCGATGGGAGATCTGAGGGCTACCGGGTTGAAGGAGAATTTGGTAAAGATGTAGCAGTGAAAGTCAATGCTATTGAACTCTTACAACAAGAGCTTGATCCTAAAAGGAAGAGAACGCCTTTTAAGCCGGGATTTATCATGTTGGGCGGAGGAGTAAGCGACAGCTATCAATCTGTGGAGAAAAACTATCAATTGACGCGAAAAGCGCTTCAGCTTGCGCTTGAACACAATTTTCCCGTGCACATGCTTACCAAATCAACATTGATCAAAAGAGACCTGAATATTATTAAAAAGATTAATGAGCAAAACCGGGCTATTGTTAGCTTTAGTTTTTCATCAGTGGACGAAAGTATAAGCAGGATTTTGGAACCCGGTGTTCCTCCGCCAAGTGAAAGATTGGAGACGTTGGCGCTTTTCAAGAGGGAGGGCATTGCTATCGGGATGTTTTTGCTTCCCGTGATCCCCTTCATAACCGATAATCCGGAATTAATGGAGAAGACTATAAGAGCTGCAAAAAAAGTGGGCGTCGACTTCATTATCTTTGGGGGGATGACCTTGAAAGAAGGAAGGCAAAAAACCTATTTCTACGATGTACTCAAAGAGTGTTATCCGGATCTCCTCGCCGGATATCAGCATATATACAGCTCTAAAAGTAAATGGGGGGAAGCGATCAAAGAGTATTATGATTCGATACATTTCACATTCAATAGTATTGTCAGGGTACTAAAAATTCCTAAGCGTATCTCGCCTGCCTTTTATAAGGATATTTTAACTGAAAACGATTTGGTGACGGTCATACTAGAGCAAATTGATTATCTCCTGAAACTTGAGGGAAAGCGTTCACCTTACGGTTATGCTGCCTACTCTGTGTCGCAGTTAAAAGAACCTTTATCAACGATGAAGAAAGAGTTGCGGAAATTGAAAGGGGTAGGCCCGACAACCGAACGCATCATTCTGGAAATACTGGAAACCGGAAGTTCTTCCTATTACGAGAAACTGCTCTCCGGGTAGAAAAAACAAACAAGATGACTGCTGATATCAAAAGCGGCTATCCAAAGTATTGGGGACGCTTGAATAGAATAACTCCTGGTTTTTGATGATGGTTTAGGGAGGAGAAGAATAGGATATGGATGAGAACAAGAATCTGGTGGCATACTGTGGTCTCTACTGCGGAGATTGTTTTAGTTACCAGGGCAAGATAGCTGATCTGGCAAGAGACCTTCGAAAAGAACTGCGAGGTACCAAGTTCGACCGGATTGCGGAAGGACTCCCCTTTAAGGAATTTCAGAATTACCAAGTGTGTTATGAAGTATTGGGGGCCATGGTCAGACTGAGATGCAAAAACGCTTGCCGGAACGGTGGTGGCAATCCTTTTTGCAAGATCAGAAAATGTTGCCAGAAGAACGAATATGAAGGTTGCTGGGAGTGCGAGGAGTTTGCTGAATGCAAGAAACTGGATTTTCTAAAGGCGGGTCATGTTGATGCTCATCTGAAGAACTTAAGAAAGATCAGAAAACAAGGAATGGATGGTTTTCTTTCAGGTAAACGGCATTGGTAGAAAACCTGTATGGTAAACTGGCATATATAATGGGGAGAAGGGATGAGTGGAAGGTCATAAGGGGGTCAGGTCTACACTATTGACAAAAGTCAAAAGTGAAGATGTTCAAGGAGCTAGAATGCTACTAGCCATTGATGTGGGAAATACCCAGAAAGTCATCGGCGTTTTCAAGGACGAGGAACTGATTTGTCATTGGCGGATCTCAACCAATAGAGAGGAAACTGCTGATGAGTCAGCGGTAGTGCTGTCAGATCTTCTGGGCCTTAAGAAATTGGCTTTACAGGATGTTTCCGCCGTTATTATCTCCTCGGTAGTACCTCATTGTACTGCATCTTTGATTGAGATGACTGAGATATATTTAAATATCAAGCCCATAATTGTTGGCCCAGGTCTCAAAACCGGGATGCCTATCCTATATGATAATCCACTTGAGGTCGGCGCAGACAGAATTGTAAACGCCGTTGCCGCTTTTAAAAAATATGGAGGACCGGCCATTGTTGTTGATTTTGGCACAGCGACTACCTTTGATGCTATCTCTACTAAAGGTGAATACCTGGGAGGCGCCATCTCTCCGGGTGTGGAAATCTCATCCGAAGCCTTGTTTACTATTGCTGCTAAGCTTTCCCGCGTTGATCTCCGCAAGCCATCTAAGGTGATAGGGAAGAATACAGAGACCAGTATTCAGTCAGGTCTAATCTATGGCTTTGCCGGACTGGTGGATACTATTGTAGGAAAAATGATTTACGAAATAGGGAGCGAGCCGGAAATAATTGCTACCGGAGGTCTGGCCTCATTGATTGCTCCGGTCTGCGAAAGCATACAAGAGATAGATCCTCTTCTTACTCTTACCGGACTCAAGATTATCTACGATATGAACAGATAGTTGATCATCAAATCTCAGGGGAAGGGATAAGGGCCTGCCATCAAGCTTGTAAAAGACGGATAAGTTAAAGCTATTTGACGATCTTAGCGATAGGAAGTTCTAAAATATCCTCGGCGCCCTTATTTTTCAACTCGGGAATGAGGATGTTGACCTTCTTTTTGTCCGCAACTGTTGTTACCTCGTAATAATCGACCTTATATAACTTTGATACCGTTGGTTTCTTCATGGCAGGTAAAGTATTGATCAAATTATCCAACTTATCTGCAGGAACATTCATGCTCAGGAGCACTCTGCCCCGCGCCTCCATAACTCCCACTAGCAGGGTTTTTATCTCCTCAATGGCCTTCTTCTTGCGAGAATCGGCCCAGGCATCTTTATTAGCCAGAAGCATAGTAGTTGAGGTCATTATATTTCCGATGATCTTTAGCCGGTTTTTCCGCAGGGTCTCGCCTGTCTCGGTAAGGTCAACTACTGCATCCATAAGCTCGGGAACCTTAGCCTCAGTTGCGCCATAGGAGAAGAATACTTTGACGGGAATATTGAGATTGTCAAAAAAGGCCTTGGTCAACTTGGGATATTCAGTGGAGATTCGGCTGCCCGGTGTTATGTCCCCCGGCTTTTCAACTTTGGAATCTTCGGATACGGCAATCACCATTCTTATCGGTTGATCGCTTACCTTACTATAGGCCAAGGGAGTAACTTCAACAACATCTGCACCCGCTTCTCTAATGCAATCCTGTCCGGAGATGCCTAAATCGAAATACCCTTCAGTTACATAGGTAGGGATCTCCTGTGGTCGAAGGATTTTCACCTTCCCGATTCTGGGATCGATTATTTTGGGATTATATCCCCTGGACTCCTTTATTACTTCCAGATCAGCTTCTTCAAACAATCTCAGTGTTTGGTTTTGCAGACTTCCCTTGGGAAGAGCAATCTTTAACATATAAGAATCCTCCTTCTATAACAGCAATAAGTATACCAAATTAAAAGCGGCTACGTCATTAATGCCGAGCTAGTAATAATCAGTGTTATTAGAAAATAACATATTCTTGTTTCATTTTTCAAACTTAACCCTTGCCGGGCTCAAATTGTGGTAAAATGTATACAAATTTGTCTACAAATTACACCCTGGGGTCAGGTCTACACTATTCACTTTTTGTATCACCCCTACAGACGGGCTCCGTTGGCCGGCCAAGTGATGACGATGCTGTTTTTATAGGAGCAGAAATGAAGTTAGTAAGAATAGGTGAAAAAATAATTAACCGGGAGCGCTTATATAGGCTGGTTGATGATGTTTTAGCACTGCGCTCCAATGGGGCGACTCAACAGGATGTGGCTAATACTTTCGACCTGGAACGGCCTTTTGTTTCGAATCTGGAGAGGCTAGGCGAGGTGAGAGTTGGCAGGAAAGTTGCCCTGGTGGGATTTTCCATCAACAACAAGCAGGATGTAAAAAAGATAGCCAAGGAACGAGGAATCGATTCAGTTCATCTTTTTAACGGAGAAATTCTAGCCAAGTTCATTTCCAAAGCTGAAAAAGTGGATGAAAGAGGAGTTCTTAAAAGGTTTTTGAAGGAGCTCTCTAGCCTTAGGGCTTTTGACCTTTTGATTTTTTTAGGACAGGGAGAGGAAGCAGTTTTGCTGGAAAAGACTCTGGGCATACAAGTATTTAATATATCTGCGGGAAGCAAGAGCGAATCCGGGTTCCTGGTGGACATACAAGAACTGGAAGAACACCTGGATCACTTGATTCCTAGTGAAAGGGGTAATAAAACTGAAAGAAGTAGTGAGCGTAAGCTTAGGTTCTTCAAAAAGGGATCACAAAGTAAGAGCAAATCTCTTAGACGAAGAGTTTAAAATTGAGCGCTTGGGTACTGATGGGGATTTTGACAAAGCCATTCAGCTTCTACAAAGCCTGGATGGAAAAGTAGACGCGATCGGGTTGGGCGGGATTGATATCTACCTGTACTCGGGAACCAAGCAGTATGAGCTGAAAGACGGGGCCAGACTTCGTGATGTGGTCAGGAGGACCCCGGTTGTTGATGGTAGCGGCTTGAAAGAAACTCTGGAGAGGGAAACCGTGACCTATCTTGTCGATCAAGCCAATTTCGACTTGAGGGGCAAAACGGTTTTGATGGTTAGTGCAGTTGATCGCTTCGGAATGGCCGAGGCCTTGGCGGCAGCCGGTTGTGAAATGGTTTTCGGTGATCTGATTTTTGCCTTGGGAATTCCCAAGCCGGTACGATCGTTTGAACAGCTAACTAAACTGGCCGACGAATTGTTGCCCAAGATCTGCAAGACCCCATTTCACGTTCTTTATCCCATCGGTGCTGAACAGGAAACGGAGCCCGATCCCAAGTTTTCCCGCTTTTATGATGAAGCAGACATGATAGCGGGAGATTATCATTACATAAGAAAATACATGCCCAAAGATCTAGGCGGGAAAGATATTTTTACCAATACTGTGACCTCTAAAGACGTTGAAGCATTACGTGAAAGAGGTGTTCGCTTTTTGGTCACAACGACGCCGGAATTTGAAGGTAGATCATTCGGAACAAATGTGTTAGAAGCAGCCTTAATTACATTGCTTGATAAATCTTGGGAGGAAGTAGTTCCCCCTGATTACACCAAGCTATTGAAACAATTGGACTTAAAGCCTAGGATAGAGAAACTAAACTGAAAAAGCCGATGAGCGATGTTCGACTAGCGATAAGTAATAAGTGAAAGACGAAAAGCGATTTGGAGGGTTTTTTGCATTCTGATATTGACAAAGAAGAAGCCAAAAGAATAAACGAAGAGTCTCTGGAGAAAATGAGGACATATCACAATCCTTCTCTGGCCCGTCTTCTCAAGTTCACCGGTTATAACAAGGTTGAATGGAAAGCGGAAGGAGCCATAGTTAAGGATATTGACGGCAAAGAGTATATAGATTGTGCCGGAGGCTATGGTGTTTTTAGCTTGGGCCACTGTCATCCTAAAGTGGTAGACGCGGTTAAAGAGCAGTTGGATTTGATGTGTTTATCAACTAAGGTTTTCATCAACAAGCCCATGGTAGATTTGGCTGAGAAGTTAGCGACAATTACTCCCGGAAATCTGAAATTTTCTTTCTTCTGCAACAGTGGGGCGGAAGCGGTGGAAGGTGCTATTAAGCTTGCCCGGATGGCAAGCAAGAAAACCAGAATAATCTCAACTATTAATTCATTCCATGGTAAAACATTCGGTGCTCTCAGTGCCTCGGGAAGGGAAGCTTACAAAGCACCATTCAGACCTTTGGTAGAGGGATTTATTCAAGTTCCTTTTGGAGACGCGGATGCTATCGAAGAAGCTATTGATGGTAATACAGCAGCGGTAATTCTGGAACCGATACAGGGTGAAGGCGGCATTATTGTTCCACCGGACGACTATTTCTCCAAAGTACGCAAGCTTTGCACGGACAACGAGGTACTACTAATAATAGATGAAATTCAGACCGGCTTGGGGCGTACCGGAAAAATGTTCGCAATCGAGCATTATGGAGTGGAGCCGGACATAATAACATTGGCGAAAGCTCTGGGCGGTGGGGTAATGCCTATCGGAGCATTCATAGGGACTCCGAAGGTATGGTCATCATTTGCTCCTAATCCATTGATTATTACCTCCACGTTTGGGGGAAATCCTCTTGCTTGTACAGCCGCAAGCACAACTATTGATGTGGTTTTGGATGAGCATCTAGTGGAGAAAGCTTTTGAAATGGGACGATATCTGATAGAAGGTTTAAGAAAGATACGGAAGAGATATCCTCTTATTATTTCAAGTGTACGCGGCAAAGGACTTATGATCGGAGTGGAACTGGCTAAAGAGGGTCTAGGGGGATTGATCATGCCCGAGATGGCAAGAATGGGTATGACCGCAGTATATACTCTTAACAACCCTAAGGTAATCCGTTTTGAACCTCCATTGATGATAAATAAGGAACAGGTTGATCGAGTGCTGCGCATTGTTGAAGATGCCACCCAGATTGCACAGTCAAAATACTCTTCTTTGTTTGAGAAAAATATTAGCGCAACATAGAATTGCGCGGGAAAGGTAGGTTGGTTAGATGCCTTACGTTGAAAGCTCAATAAGCATTCAGGGAAGACGAGAGGATGTCTATGAACTGGCCAAAGACATGGAAAAATTCCCGCAGTACATGGCGGATGTTTCCAGCGTAAAAGTGGTCGAAAGGGATGACAATAGCACCTTGACCGAGTGGGAGACGTTAGTTGAGGAGATTCCCATCTGCTGGAAGGAAATGGACGAATTTGACGATAGAGAGCTACAGATAAAATACAGGCTGATCGAAGGAGACCTGGACAAATTTGAAGGGATTTGGAAATTCGAGGATCTTAACGGAGAGACCAGGGTTACACTGACTGTTGATTTTGATTTTGGGATGCCAACATTGGCCGAGCTTATTGGGCCGGTTCTGGAAATGAAAGTCAGAGAAAACTCTATGATGATGCTGGAGGCCATGAAAAAGGAAGTGGAAAATGAAAGTAATTAGTCAAAGACCAGGTCTTTGACTTTTATTGGGTATTAGTGCGCAAGTCAGTTAGGGAAACACCATTTAATTTTCCTTGCGATTTTGCATTTGGAGGGTTCTTTTGAAAAAATTTGCTTTTCTGATTCATCCTCTTGATATGGGGGATGTAGAAGAATTTGAACCGGGAGCAAGAGGGCGGTCTGAAGCATTGGTTAAAAAGATGCTTGTATGGATGTGTGAAAGACCTCCCTTTGTTGGTTCACAAATCACCGGTATCCGGTCAAAAACCGGGAGAAAAGCCGAAGGATGGTTTATTGTTGTCCCGCTCCTGGCGGAGCAGATGATTGAGGATCCTGAGCTTGCTCAAAGAAAGATAATAGAGGCAGTAGGTGTGGGAAAAAGCCTGGGGGCTTCCATAGTCGGACTGGGTGGCTTTACTTCCATTGCTGTAAACGGAGGTTTGAAAATAGCAAACGAGGTGGATGTTTCCCTAACTAGCGGTAACAGTTATACGGTTGCTGCGGCAATAGGAGGTACAAAGAAGGCTGCTCGTTACATGGGAATAAAGCTTTCCAAAGCTCAAGGTGTTGTTATCGGGGCAACTGGTTCGATTGGAAGAGCATGTACTGAGATTCTGGCGGGAGAGGTTGACAAATTATGTTTGGTAGGACGAAGAGAGAAAGCACTTGAGATACAGGCCTCCAGGCTAAAAGATTTAGCGGAAGTTACAGTATCAACCAATATCAAGGAATCTTTGGTGGACGCTGATTTTGTCATAACGGCCAGCAGTGATGCTCAAACCATCTTTTCCACTGATGATTTGGAACCAGGCACTATTGTTTGCGATGTCGCCCAGCCTCCGGATGTTTTCCACTCGGTCATGGAAGACCGGGATGATGTTTTAGTATTCGAAGGTGGCATTATCCGCATCCCTGGTTTGAGGATTAAGCGGGAGCTAAAATACAAATATGACTTCAAGTTAAGACCTGATAGATATGCATATGCCTGCATGGCGGAGACCATGATTCTTTGTTTAGAGGGAGTCAAAGAGCATTTTGGATTAGGCGGGGTAAAGATATCCAACGTGCAACAGATTTCTGAGTATGCCGAAAAACATGGCTTCAAGCCGACAGGATTCAGAAGTTTCGGGAAAAGAGTCACCAAGGAGCAGGTACGAGAAATCCGCCGCAACGCAGCTAAGAAAAGTAATAAGAAATGGTTTTACCGTATCAGAAGAAGAATGGAATATATGTAGCAGGAGGTAAATGTGGCGATAGAAGTTGGACAGGAAAGACTCTCAAGATCCACCTATGGTTTTGATGACATCGCAATTGTTCCTAGCAGAAGGACCAGAGACCCGGAAGATATTGATATAAGCTGGGAAGTTTCCGGCTTTCGTTTTAAATTATCGGTTCTGGCTTCGGCAATGGGTGGTGTGGTTGATCCTAAATTGGCTGGGACGATGGGTAGGCTAGGTCGATTAGCCGTTCTTAATCTTGAGGGAATTCAGACTCGTTACGAAGATCCGTCCCCAGTCTTTAAGAAAATCGCCGGATTTACCAAAGAAGATGTTACGCCCGGTCTCCAGAAGATTTATCAGGAGCC
>SDBS01002306.1_pt1 | contig 19179 bp, 13 predicted proteins | sample 2277091 | NCBI WGS metagenome assembly SDBS01 (sample SAMN10404972, study PRJNA504765) | marine sediment metagenome | isolation source: marine sediment core GS10_PC15, 163 cmbsf | place: Arctic Ocean: Southern Knipovich Ridge | collected 2010 | reverse complement strand
AAGGACCATACAAGGAGACTAAATAATGGACCACTGGACAGACCAAGAAACGTACACACGGAATTCAGACGGGACGTATGTGCCAAACGTAAGGCATCAGGATTTACAATCGCATGATGCCAAAACGATCCTCCGCAAGTTCAATTCGGAAGACGAAGCTCACTTAGGGTATATCCAACTCCAGAAGGCCGCTGGTAAACCCTTCAAACTACCCGATTCTCTCGATAAGCTTCCAGACGATGCTACACGGGCGGATTTCACGGGTCGTATCGGTAAACTCATGGGCGCGGTCGAGAACGATGAGTCGATGACCGATGTCAATTTCGCCGACGGCCTACCGGACGCCAATATGCTCAATGCCGACTTGGTTACGGCATTCAAGGCGTTTGCGATAGAGAACAAACTCCCGAAATCGGTTGTTGCAGCCGTTGCGAAGTTCAACAATGAGTACGCCGTAAAGTCTCACCAGGCAACTCAACAGACGGCTGTAGATACCGCCACAAAGGTCAATGGAGAACTCCTTCCGATGTTCGGCGGCGAGGATGGGATCAAGAAGCACAACGAGGGCGTCAAGCGGATGTTTCAGAATCACGGTGGCCTGACGGACGAAGAGTTTCAAGCTGTAATTCCGGGACTTGTCGATAGTGGCATTACGAAAAGCACGCCGCTATCCAAGGCTCTGTACAATATCGCCGCCAAGTTCGGCGAAGGAACGACGGATGGCCCCGGTGGACCCGGCGCGAAGGAACTGACCGAAGGAGAAAAGACAGCAAAAGAACTGCCGGTAACAGCCGGTATTTTAGGATGGACATAACAAGCCTGCGAAAGCAGACAACTTGACTAAAGAATGTCAAGACAACTCGACTCTATGAGTTGAGCCTTGTGCTGGCCCGAAAGCAGGGCGGTTTGAAGCACGGCCTGAAGTGTTAGGCGAGCCTCGAAAGAGACAACTCTCCGCAAAACGGAAATACAAACTGTTTTAGGAGATTTGTCATGGCGACAAAGACACTTTCGACTCGTAACAATCTGTATGACATTTTGAAGTTCAAGTCCCCGAACTCTTTAGCTGCGCTCTCGGCGGCAAATACGCTGATCGAGCGCAATGACATGATGGCCGACTTGCAGTCCTTCCCCGCAAATGGCGGGACATTCCAGAGCGGTCTGAGAACTACGTCAATTCCCGGAGGCAGTCTCACTAACGTCGGTGAGTTCTGGGCGTCGGACAAGGCAACTCGTGAGAGGTATCTGGAAGTGCTTTGCACTATCAGGAGTAGTTGGGAGTCCCCGGTCGACGTTCTGAAGACCGAAGGTAAAGAAATCTCAATGGCCCTTGTAGCCGAAGAGAAGAAAGACCACGTCGAAGGCGTCGGGCAATCGTGGATGAACCTGATCCTCAAAGGCGCTTCCACTCCCCAGCAGAATGCTATCGTGGGCCTAATGGGCCGCGCGCCCTGGAATTCACCCGACGAAGAGTTCTGTTATGACGTCGGTGGGAATAACAGCGACCTGCGAAGCGTATGGATGATGCAACCGGGTGTCACCACGGTTCATCTGCTTCACAATCCCAGTCACCCGACCCTGGGTGTTGAGGTCGAGGAGAAGGGCGAAAGCCGCGAGGTCGACCCCGACACCGCAACCGCCGCGACAAGGAAGCACAGATGGATTATCACCATCGAGTTTATGATCCAGCAGGGATTGATGATCCGCAACCAACTGGCGGTCAAGCGTCTCGCCAACATCCCGACGGCCGCTGCTGACTATGCCGGGCCGGATGTTGTCACGGCGGCTATCAAGGCGGCTCTGAGACACAACAAGATGGCCGCTCGTCCGTGGTTTGCCTATTGCGACAGCAGGGTCTACACTCAGCTCGTCCTGAGCGCGAACGATAAGCTCAAGGTCTACACGTCTGAGAAGAACATCTACCAGACTGCCCTGCCGATGATAGGAACCAACATCATCATCCGGCGAATGGACGCATTGAATCTTGACGACGGATCAGGCGAGACCCGGATAACGTAAGCCGCAAAACGAAACCGACACTTTTGTAGGAGTATTATCATGGCAGTTTTTGACCATTTTGGAGAATTGAGTACGGCGCAGGATATTACTGGCGGTACACCACTTCAATCGGAGAATGTTGTGGACCTTGCCCTTTTGGGTATTCAAGGGTACGGCCCGGATGCTGACGTTTATATTGACCTGGAATGCGAGACCGTGACTGCGAGCGGTGATTCGTCCGATACCTTTGTATTTGACTTCAACGTCGCACTAACGACGGATCTGGATACCGGTACGAGAGGCACAGATTTCTATACGGTGATTTCCGTTCCTATCCTGGGCGTCGCCGACCCTCGTGTCACCGTTGCCGGTGCCAAGATTTTGTCTTGCAGAATACCTGATCAGGTCTGGCAAATGGCGAAAGAAGGGTTCCGGTATTTCGGCCTTCAGTCAACTATTTCGGCCACCGCGACCTTGAGCGTCAATTGCACAATCAGTACCAGTAGGCCCAGAACGCCTGACAATCAGCAAGTAACGGAATCCGACGTTGGGGTGCCGACCTAAGATTAACCGGGGCGGTCGTCTTTTTCGGTCCTCCTTGGGCGACCGTTCCACTTTTAAGGAGTTGTAAAATGAAACGAATAATTGGAATTGTGGTAGTGATGCTGCTCGGAGCGACCACCGCTCAAGGCGTGCTGACTTATGGCGCTGATTACTATCGGAGAAATCTCGGGTATTTCGGGACGGGCGTCAAGGCCCGCGACCCCATCTACCTCAACATGGCCGAAATCGAGGGATTGCTCGAAATAAGCGGCCCTATCGGTACGGGTAAAGTTTTCTACGTGGACAGCAACGTATCGGTAGAGGGCAATGGAACCACCGTAGCCACTGCTAAGGATACGCTAAATGAGGCTGTCGATTTATGCATTAGCGACCGTGGAGATTTTATTCTCATTATGCAAGCCAGTACCGAGCTAATGGGCGCTGCTGCCGACGAAGTGGATATCGACGTGGATGGCATAACCATTATTCAGGTAGGCTCGAATACAATTAGTAATGGATTCGACTACACCGGCACTACTACGGGGGCTTTTGCTATTAGCGGTGACAACGTCACACTGGTTAACTTACGGTTCCACGCCAACACTCCCGACGTTCTGGAAGCCATAGACCTGGAGGCCGGTGCTACGCGAGTCAGGTTCTTAGGGTGTTTGTTTGATACCGAATCCCCAGGTACAGACGAGTTCCATCGCTGTGTCAAACAAGACGGCGCGAACGTTAATCAGCTTGAGGTTATAAGTTGCGATTTTCGCATGGGTGCCGGTGCTGCTGAATGTGCTATAGATTTGATTGACAGTGACTACGCCAAGGTTGTCGGCAATCTCTTCGAGGGTGATTACTCCATAGCCGATGTCAACAATGCGACGACGGCTTCCATCCACATTCTCATTACCGACAATGTGATGATTAACGGCACTGTTGGCGGTAATGCCGGTCTTAACACTCAGCCGTGTATCGAGTTGTTATCGACAACTTCAGGTGTGATTACCCGCAACTACCTGATCTGTAACGAAGCTACTCCCGACGCAGCAATTGTTGGTGCGGATATGTGGGTTATGGACAACTTCTATACCGAAACCGAAGGCGGTGTCTCCGCAGCGCCGATGTGGGTTACTACCGACACTCTGGATAACAAGATCGGTATTGACGATGCGTCTAATCTCGGTACTACTTCAAATGTGACTGCTGACTCGGACGGCTCCATACTTGAACGGCTCGAACAACTTGACGTTGATACGTCGGCAACGGCGACATCAGCGACTGCGGTTGCCCTTGTCGATCCAAACTACGTCAGTTACGACGCTCCTCGAATCCTTGCGGATACGACCAGTGCTATGACTGTAGGTAATGGATATGGGGCAGCGGACGACCCTGTGATATTCACGGTTACAGGAGATATTCTATGTAGAGCCAGCGCCACGTTTTCTACGCAACTCACATCGACATCGACGGATACGGTAGAACTTGGGATAGCCGGACAAACAGCTATTCTTCTCGTTCAGGATATAGTTGACGGTACGGCGTTTGACGTTGGTGACGTGTGGACACTTACCATTGCGCCTGATGCCAACGGTAGTGTATGGCTGCCCGACGACTGGATCATAATCTCAAATGGTGCGGACATCGTTTTGACGATTAACGATCATGATCTCACGGCAGGTGTCGCTACGTTTTTCTTACAATGGGTGCCGATGTCGGCTGATGCTGCCGTTGTAGGCGCAGCACCGTAAACAAAGAATGATCCTCCTTTCAGGGCCGGCAATGGGGCTGGCCTTGTTTGGGAGGCTTTAAGGAGAAAATAAAATGGTTAAACGTTTGCCAATCGAGCAACAGTCATGGGCTACTGGCGTGACGACAGTAAAAACGCCTACCAGAAAAGTCAGGGGTAAGGTTGAGCAGATAGTCGTCAAAATAAGCAACGCAACCAATGGTATAACATTTACACTGACGATTACCGACGAAGACGGCGCTCAACTCTATACGAAAGCCTCTATAGCCGAGAATGCTACGGCAATCTATTTTGCCAACAGTAATAAAGCCACGTTCGATGCGGATTTCAATGCGTTTTTGGCCGAGGGTATCTTGACTTTTACTCTTACCCCATCTGGCGATCCAGGAGCTTCTGGTGTCACTGTGGACGTTGCGGTATTCGTTACAGGGAGCGGTATTCCTTATTAGACCGCAAGGGCCTTATGGATAAGCCAGTGACATTTGCGACACAAAGGTACAACATCCAGCCAATATTCTTTGGTGTAATTTGGATGGTGATAAATCTGTGCTGCCTCGCCACACTTGCAGGTAAAGGTGGACGGCCTTGGCAGTTGGTTCACGAGTATGGCGTATGCCACAGCGCTGCCTGCCTGTCTTTTCAGCGAGACGTCGCTCTTGGCCCTGTATCGTGCCATCAAAGCTTTGCCTTTATTGGTATGTCTGTATCTGCGTTCGGTTACGCGTCCTTTTTCGGTTTTCTTGTATTTCCGTTTGCGTATTCGACCTTGTTCCATAGATCGAGGCATAGCAGCATCAAGACGTCGGCAATCCTTGCACCGGCACTTGCAACCAGATGGATTACGGGTGCTTCGATGAAACTCCGAAACATCTTTAACGTTCTTGCACTTGGAACACCTTCTTGTTACAATGGTCTCAGACATGGTTGTTTACTCCTAATAAACAGCTATTGTTTAGAGCCGGTTGCAGCTACTTACTGCGGTCGGCTTGTTCTATATTACCCCCTTGTGGAAACAATTCAAGGAGAAAGCCTATGACGGAAAGTGATGTATGCAATTTAGCCCTCGGTAAAATCGGTGGAGGCGGCGACCAGGACACCGGCAACGCCTTCATAACTTCGATCAACGGAACCGACTTGGTATCGAGGGCCTGTAAGCGGTTCTTGCCGGTATGCCGAAAGCTGGTGATAGCGGAGTTGGCGGTTCTCAAGACGCCGTTTAGAGAGACGACCAAGTTCAAAGATTTGGGCTCGGAAGTGACCCCAACCGTTGAGGTAGGCCAGTGGGAGTACGCCTTCAATCTACCGGGCGACTTCCTGTCGATGTCGATGCAGTTCGATGAAAGCCGAATGTCGGAAAGGCATAATCAAAACTATCAGTTTCGCTTTGACGTAGTTGCCAATGCTGCGCAGGATGGCTATATCCTGTTGACGAACGACTTGTCCAACTACAACGATTCCGGGCAGCAGGATAGTGCCTTCATAGAATACGCCTTTGATTTGAAAAAGACGGGTGCATGGAGCGAGGGCATGACGGACTGCATCGCAACAAGGCTCGCGGCCATGCTCTGTCCGGTCGTCGGTAAGGGAATTTCGGTCAGGAACTTTATGATGCAGGAATACAAGCTGGTGGCAATTCCGTTCGCTCAAGCATTCAGTCAGGCACAATCGGATAATTCCGCCCGGACAATACCAAACTTCCTGGGCGGACGAAACACAACTTTAAGAGGTGTAACGGTATGAAAACTCTAATCACATCCCTATTGATATGCGTACTCCTGGTGACTTCGGTAGTTGCGAGCGTTCCGGCAAGTGAGACTATCCGGCAGCCCTTCCCCTGCAATGGTAGTACCACAGAATTCACTTTCAATGCGCCTTCTTATTCGGCGGACGATATTTACGTTTACACTCATCTTATCGCCACGGGTGTCGAGGAACTACTCATTGTATCCAGTCAATACACGATAGCAGCGACTGATAGTGACTATCTCAACGGTGGGGTCGTGACCACTGTAGCGACTTATGCCAGTACCTACAGAATTGTTATCGTCAGGAATATCCAAAAAACTCAGGAAACAGTGAGGGCAGCGATGTCTGCCCAAGCTGCAATAGACGCGGTTGATAAGTTGACTCGAATAGTCCAGGATTTAGAGGATAGATTTGCGCGAAGCATTCACCTACAGGAGAGCGATGGAGCGTTTGATATGGAGTTGCCCGGTTTGGCACTTCGTGCTTCGACGTTTTACGGTTTTGGTACTGATGGGGCACCGCTATTAACTAACAGTGTTGCCTCAGATAATACTGTTGTCTCTACCTTCATGGAGACATTTGTCGATGACGCGGACGGCGAGGCGGGACTAACGACTCTTGGGGGTATGCATGTTTTCAATGTAAAAGATCCGCTATATGGTGCTGTCGGGGACGATGTGGCTGATGATACGGCACCAATTCAGGCGGCTATCGACGCAGCCGAAGTCGCCGGGGGGGGGATTGTTTTTGTGCCCACCGGAACATACAAGCTTACCTCCGCTCTCGTAAACGACTTTGCAGGCGTCTACATAATAGGAGCAAGTAAAAGAATTACAATCCTAAAGCAATATGGTACAGCGGGGGAGGCGGTTCTGGAAGTAGATGCCACATCGCCAGTGGACCACGCCTTCAGAAGTGGCTTATTTGACATCCAACTTGAGGGTAATGCGTCGAGCGGTAACGGTTTAACCTTAACGAACGGTTACCATTATAACATAGCTCGGGTATTGTCACGTCGGAATGGGGCTGATGGTTTTGATATATCCGGTTATGTTTACTACTTGAATATGACAAGTTGTGAGGGTCGCGTCAACAGTGGGCACGGCTGTCACATGTACAAAGGGCCAACTTTTACCCCGAACAATAACTCTATGTACAATTGCCATTTTATCGGTAACACAGACGATGGTCTTTACGCGGAAGAAATAGATAGTTTGGATATATATGGTGGTTCTTTCCAGGCTAATGACGTTGGTATCCGCACATTAACTGCGTATGCACTTAATTTGTGGGGCGGATATATTGAGAACAATAGCACCGACGGAATAATTTGTCCGCCAACCTCGGGTGGTTGTGTATTTAGACCGTCACGATTGTTGCAGTCTGTTTCTGTCTTAGGATCGAACGCCTTACAGTTTTCGCCCCGACTTGCTTCGTTGGGAGATATACACGAGAGCGCTCTGACTAACTTTCTATCCGCCAGTGTCATAACAAACCGGCACGCTGCTCATGGTAATGAGATCATACTACCTGCGATTCAAGCGACTGGCGGAGGAACGGCCTCAACTACAGCAGATAGCCGGTCTATGATGGCAATCGCCGCAACTTTAAGTGCGCAAAATGATTTGATCGTATTCGGTCATACGTTTTGGATTTCTCCTAAATGTGTCAGGAATGGTATTTATAAGGTTACAGTCTACGCGAAAGCGTCGATTGGCAATGCGAATAATCTCCGCGTCGAATGCAAGAATACTGCCAACAATAATGGACGGCTCCTTAATTCAGGCTTGGACATAGCAACTGGAAACGAGTTCTTGCCGTACTTCGCGGGGTTTTGGACTGTAACTGAAACGAATAATTTTGGCCTGTCTTTGAAAGTCGAGTTGAAAAAACTACTTAGTGACGCAGACACGATCACGATCTCGCATGTATTCCTTGAACCTATAGAACCAGGAAGTGTAGTATTACTAAGCACAATTAATGTTTCTCTTGCTGCCAACGCGGATACATCTCTATTTACTGTGCCGAGCGAATACAGATGTATCTTGGATCATGCCAAACTTGTTGCCGGTGCCGATGCAGGAACGTCGGATATTTCCATCGGAGCTAATGGGGCTGAGACCGATTTTATAGGAGTGACAAACCTTGATAATCTGGATGCCGCGAACGATATGGTTCTACTGGCCCCAGTTCCAAGCGCCACGCCAGCGACTCTCAAATCGTATGCGGCAGGAACTGTAATAGAGGCTCAGGTGGCTAACCAAGTGGGCGGGGCCACGAATACACTCTATCTCTATGGGACTCTTTATTGATGAAACGCTCGATAATTATAAGTCTCCTACTTACAACCGTCTTATATGGCCAGGCCATAACGAACTTCAACTCGGGCCAGGTCAGTCCTTTGTTCGAGGCGAGGCAGAATTTCACCAAGTATCAGTCGGCGTGCAGGACCCTGGAGAACTTCCAAGTAGCTGCTCTTGGCCCGGTAATGCGACGTCCGGGAAGTAAGTACATCGCCACGGCCGGCGCGGGCGCTCCCATACTCCTATCGTTCGATTACTCGATTGACGATGTATACATTCTTGAACTTGGTAATCTGTATATGAGATTCTACCGGAACGGCGGGCAGATTCTTTCCGGGGCAAGCGCCTATGAGATTACTACGGTTTTCACGACGGCTGAATTGGAGAACCTCCGATATGCCCAGGTCGATAATCTCATGTATATCGTCAACGGAACCGATCCCGTCCAGATTCTTACCAGAACCGCTCATGCCAGTTGGACTATCGCCGACGTCAGTTTCGATATGCAGCCGTATCTGCCGGAGAATACAACTGTAGCTTCTACCATTGCGGCTACGGCAACCACGGGGTCGGTTACTCTGACCGCCGCCGGTTCGGGCAATACGCCCTTCGACAGCGACCACGTAGGAGCTTCATTTAGAATCAATCATGTAGCAGTATCGGCTAAAGTCAGCGGTACGTTGAGCGGGGACGGTTCGTCGTCTACGCTGACAATAGGCGGAGAGTTCGATATTGTAACTCATGGGATATGGACCGGCGACGTGATTCTTGAGCGGAGCATTGATGCAGGTTCCAATTGGGAACCAACCGCTGCACAAAAGCATTCCGAGGATAATGACAATCTCATTTTCACCGGAGAAGAGCGCGCAATTGCTACTATTTATCGCGTCACAATGGATAACTACGTCAGCGGGACAGCAACCTACACGTTGACGGCCCATGCGTACATTCATGTGGGTATAGCCAAGATCACAGCGGTAACGAGCAGTACGAGCGCCACCGCGACAGTCACCACGACCCTATATAGTACAGACACGACGGATAGATGGTCTGAGGCCACATGGAGTGCTTTTCGAGGCTATCCTAAAGCAGTGGCCTTCCACCAGCAGAAACTCATTTATGGCGGTTCGGAGAGTTACCCGACGAGGTTATGGTTCAGCGGGACGGGGGAAGACAATTACGACGACTTCACTTACGGCGACGAAGACACTGATGCTTTCGAGATAGGGCTTCAGGGCCAGAATGAAATTCAATGGTTGATGTCCCAGAACTATCTCTTGATAGGAACGTCGGGTTCGGTGGGACGATACGGGCAGCAAGACCAGCCCGTGACGCCTACTACGCCGGGCTTTCAAGACGAGACCCCCCACGGCTCTACGAATATCGCAGCAGTCAGGACGAGCGACGCCATTATCTATATCGAACGTGGAGATACGAAAGTTAGGGAATTATCTTTTACGATCCAATTCGATAAGTACGTTTCACCGGATTTGACTATTCTCGCCGAGGACATTACCTCGTCCGGTATTGTCAATATGGCCTTTCAATTGAGGCCCGACCCCGTGCTGTGGTGCGTTCTCGCTGACGGTAACATGGCTACGTTAACCTACCAGAGAGAGCAGTTGATAATTGCATGGTCGCTGATTACGACTGACGGTGACTATGAGAGCGTCAAAGTCATACCCGGTTCAAGCGGTGAGGATGAAGTCTGGACCGTCGTTAAGCGGACTATTCAGGGGACGGACAAACGCTATATCGAACAATTCCAACCGCGAGACTGGGGGACCGATCAGGATGATTGCTGGTTTGTTGACTCGGGACTTGATTACGATAGTACAGCCACAGCGAGCTTTTCCGGGTTGAGTCACTTGGCGGGTGAGACGGCATCGGTTTATGCCGATGGAGTTATTCATTCGCAGCAGGTAGTAAGCGCAGCCGGTGCTGTTACAATTGATATCGCAGCCGAAAAGGTCGTTATCGGCCTGCCCTATACGTCGAAGTTCGAGACTTTACCGTTGATTCTCAGTTCGGAAAACAGGGCCAAGAATATTAGCATATCGGCAGTGTACTTTGATTTGTACCAAACGGGCGCGATGTCCTATGGAAATGGCGCAAACAGCGAATTGATCGAAGTGGATTTCAATCCACCGGCGACTTTAGATCCCAGGTGGGAGCTTTACACCTCGACGGTGACGTACAAGAGGTTTGCTTTTCCTTACTCTTCGATGAGGAAAGCAACTATTTATTGCGAAACGTCCGAGCCAATGCCTTTGACGATCAGGGCCATAATTCCGGAGTTCAGAACTAGATGAAAACGAGCCAAATGACAATTGACGATTTTATAACAGTCATGGCACAAAACGCCGAGATATACCCGGAGTTCGCCGCCTTGCCAGAAGAGCAGAAACGTCTGACGGCCAATGGGAATATCGTTACTGGCATGGCAGAGACATTCCGGGAAGACGGTAAGATTTACGGCGTGGGTGGAATCAGGTACAAAGGGATCGGAGAATGCTGGTTCATGACGCCCCCGGAGGTCAGAACTCACCCAAAGAAACTCTTGAGAGTAGTTCGTGCAACGTTCGACCGGATCAGGGCCGACCAGGAACTATGGCGAGTCTTCGCCGAGAGCAAGATAAGCGAGAATTTCTTGGCGCACTGCGGTTTTGTAAAAGACGACGGAGTTCATATATGGACAATAGACGGGAGGCCAAATGGACACGAGCGATGACCCGCTAACATTAGGTCTGATGGCAGCCGGTGGTACGGCATTTCAGGCCATAAGCCAGTTACAGGAAGGCAGGGACATTGACGCCATCTCCAAGGAGCGTGCGGCGATTGATCTTGCCAACGCCGAGGCGGTCGAGCGACAGACTCGTGAGGCTATTCTACTCGAACAGGATAGAGGTCGTAAGCTGCTCAAGACGCAGAAGTCACAATTTGCCGCGGCGAACGTCCGGGTAGACGTTGGCTCGCCGCTGGTAGTAGCTGCACAGACTCGGGCTAATCTCTTGAAGGATGTCGGCTTTATTTTCGAGCGTGGCGCGACAGAAGCTGAACGATTTCGGAGCCAGGCTGATATTGAAAGACGAATAGGTAAGAATGCCCGTAGGCAATCGAAGTGGAGGGCGTTTTCAACCCTCGGACAGGGATTAGGCTCGCTTGGCTTGCAGACAGGAGCGTTTGGATAATGGGTGTAATACAAGTAGCAAAGAGCCACAGAACACAACTACCATCAGGCCGGACAGGCCAGGTGAAGCCGCCGTTCCAGTTGGCCGATAGGAGTGGTCAGCAAGCGGCCGGTCAAGCGGTTGCCAGTGTCGCCGGCGGTATCCTCAACAAAGTAATACAAGCTCAGGAGAACGAACAAGTATCCACGTTCGAGGGATCTTACGACACTGAAGTAGTAAAATTCAGCGGACTAATTAGAGCGAATCCAGGGGCGTCCGAACAGCAGATCCAAAAGTGGATGCAGGAATCTACGGCCAATATTGATAAAGCCGGTGCTATTCCTACGAATAGAAATGCAACACGCAGGGTTAGAAATACGATCAGGCAGAACTTACCTGCGTTTCAGGGACGAATGCAAGCAAACTGGTTGGCGATAGAGTCCAAACGAATGCTGGATAAGCTCAATGACGATATCGAGTTTGCCATCCAAGACCTCGACAAGGACAAAGTCAATAGCCTTGTCACTGATGCCGACGGCAACCTGATCGACCCCGAACAGAAAGACAGGATTATAGAGCGTGCGAATAGGCGCATTGATAAGTTAGCCGTAGGCGTGGCAAGGCAGGGACAGGCGGAAATTGAGGAAACGCAGGCTAATAGTGTCTACGAAGAAGCTAGGGCAATGCCACAAAAAGACGGCTTTGCACGGATACTCTTGGAACCTGATGAAGATGTGCGACGTATAGCTAAAGCACGTCTGACTGAATATCATAGGATAAGGCTTGAAAAGGCCGAGAGTGACCTAACGAAGTTGCATATTGAAGCCAAACTCAGTAAGGCAGAGATTCTAAATGCGGACCTACCGGCTGCGAGGGAAAAAGCATGGCTCAATGATGTCAAAACCCAGTATGACGAAGGCCCCAATGAAACGTCCGACGCCGCGAGGAACGCACTCAATACTGCCGAGAGTTCAGTCACGATGGGACAAATGACAAACGCGGACGCATTCACGAATTACAATAAGTGGAAGGGTGAAGTCAAAAAGAGTGAACGTAAAGGCTTCGTGGATGGTATTGAACAGCAAAGAGATAAGCACTACGCCAATAGTAGATTGGTTGGCAAGGCGAAACTCGGACAGCTAATCCAAGGTCCACAAGACAGAAATGGCGTTTACATTAACGCTACTCAACTGACTGTATTCCAATTCAATAGAGCAGCTACGTTATGGGATATTGAGGTTGATAAAAGAGAGACAGCCGATAAGCCAATGACTCGTGAAGACATTTACGAACTGACTGCTGTATTGGCAAATGAAATCAAGGAAGAGGCCGGGCCAAAGCGAGAACTTACCGAAGAGGACTTGGCGAGAACGAATATTGTTCCGTCACTGGTAACACCCCCAGCCCCACCGAAACCACCACCCGTCAATCGTGAGTCTGAACGAATTCGTTCTGGTAGACTCAAAAAAGCCCGGAGTGTGAATCGTGGCCCGAAGGCGAATGTGGCATTCCAGAAAACATCCTCGGGTGAATTCAAATTCCGAAGAGATCAGGCGGGTCACGAACTCGGTGTTGATTTGGCCGATGGCAGCACGTTCAAGATAGGATGGTTATTGGAAGACTCAGAAGGAGTTATGTGGGAATACCAGGGCGACGGTGAGATCGTAAGGGTTGAAAAGAAGGGTGGTAAGTGGGTCGAAGTGAAAGAATGACTACGTTAGAAGATAAATTTGGCGGGACAGCAGTTGTGGAGACTCCTCTTGGGTTGCCAGTACGGTCTACGCTTACCGAGCGATTTGCCGCGCCGCCGGAAAAGGAGCATGAGTTCATCCCTCTTGATTTATCTACACCGGAACCGTTACCGGGAATTTCTACCGATCCCAGGTTAATAAGGGAACGTGCCAGGAGTGAATTGGATATTTCCAAAAAGACAGGGCTATCCTTGTCGCTGGTGCATCAGAACCACAATCTTCTGAAAGCGGAAATAGACGAGATTAACAAGACGTGGACCGAAGCACAAAAACTAACCATCAGCGAATGGAACCCTGGTGTATGGGAGCGAATGCTGAACTATCTCTACACACCGGAACCGGCAGGTGGGTTCGACCGATCAGATAGACCATTCAGGACAGCAGCCAAACTCGGAGCGATTGCGGTAACTGAGTTCACATCAGGATTGGCGTTAGGTATTCCGGACATTGTAGCTGAAAAGATTACGGGTGAAGAGACTGCTGGTGAGGCAGTGGCGAAGGCTCTTGATTTAGAACGGGTGCCGCGAGAGAAGGCACAAGGCCAGGTATTAGAGGGATTGGGACGATTAAAGACTGTCAGTAAGGTGGTAGGGCCGGTAATTGGCAAGATACAGGCTCATTACGCCTTGAAGATGATGTTGGATGCAGGAGTGACTTTTGGTGCGGCAGAAACCATAGACCAGGCCGTTGAGTACGTTACTAGCGATAAACCGATAAACATAGAGGGTATTCATTTTAATGCGGGAGTTGGCGTACTGTTTGGTGCTGGTGCTGCTGGCGTCAAGAAGTTCACCTCTTTCCTAAAAGGATTCTTCGCTACGAAGACTCTAAGTGAGGTTCCGGGCGTTGCGACTGGTCAACCGGGCGTATCTGCCGCTGAACATTCACGTTTATCCCGTATAGCCGCCCGCAAAGAGATCAATGCAGCCATGAAGGCTCGCAAGACAAATCCCAAAGAATGGGAACGGGTAATGGATAAATATGTCCGGGCTGGCAAGGGCGTGAAGGCTTCTCCCGAAACAGTAACGAAGCCGCGATCTGTCGTTAAGACTCCATTCCCCCAAGAAACCAAGAACATGATGGCCCGGTACAACGAAAATATCAAACGTGCTCGGGACATGGGTGATTTCGAGATGGTCGAAGCCTTTAAGGTAATGGAACGGGTCGAATTGACTAATATTGAGAAGCGAGCACAGGCTGACGCCAGCCAGAAGCCTCAGTTGCCCGCCAAGCCGTCCGAAGCCGCGACCCCACCAACGGCCGCAGAACCGGACGTTACGGCAGTGGCGGCTGAAGAGGGGGCGGTGAAGACACCAGAAGGCACGGTCCAGTCTGAAAACGTAGGCGTTGGAGCAGATAAGCAGTTATTCCACGGGTCAAAGCAGTCTGTGAAAGAGTTCAAAGACGCAGATTTACAATTCAGCGAGCGCAATATATACGGGCAGGGTTTCTATATTACAGACGATGCGTCGGTTGCGAAGGGCTACGCTGGAAAAGGAGACACTGCCAAGGTCCATGCAATCAGCATTACCCCGGAAGTCGAGTCAAAGCTCTATGATATGGAGCAACCAATACCGACGGACATACAGCAAGTTCTTGAGCCAATACTTGAAGCTAGTGACTTCATTTTTGAGGATATATTAGAAAAATCTGCAAATCTCCGAGAGGTTTATGATGATATTCGCAATGCCGCTACCGAAATGGGTGTGACGGCCAGTGATGCACAAATAGTCTTCGACACAATACGGTCAGAATTGGAAAAGAAGGGCTTCGTTGGCTTCAAACATCAAGGAGGTTTGATAACGGGCGGTAAACCGCATACGGTACGTATCTTGTGGAATCCCAAGCAAGACGCAACTATCGGCGAACCATCGGCCCAGCCCGCCCCAGCGGCGGAAGAGGGGGGGGGAGAAGTGCCCGCAGGTCTGAGTGAGTCTAAAGTCGTCGATCGGAGAGGTAAGCCGATCACAGTTTTTCATGGGACAGATACAGCATTTGAAGAGTTTAGTAATGAACACGCCGGCTCTGGCGGTTTTTTCTTCACGGATGACCCTATTGTCGCGAAAGAGTTCACGAGCAAGGGTATTGTTAAGGAAGTATTCCTGAACCTCAAGAATCCATTGGATCTTACACAATTTTCGTCTATTAGTGATGAGGTGTTTGATGAGATTCGACAAGAATTGGATGCAGCAGGCTTGTCCGATAAAGATATTAAGAGACTCGTGAGAACAAACGAGGAAAGTCTGCCTTGGGAGTTTATTAGGGAACCGGAAATACGCGCCGCATTTATTAAAAATGGGTATGATGGAGTAATATTTAATGATCACGGCACGCCTGGAGATCCTTCCGCACAATTTAAGTCTTATGTAGCGTTTTCAGCAGACCAAATCGTAGCCCAGCCCGCCCCAGCGGCGGAAGCAGCGAAACGGGCTATAGAAACGGCAGAACAGAAGACGGCCCGGCTGGCAAAAGAAGTTAAGGCCAAGAAACAACCTGCCGGAGTCTTGAACGTAGAACCCATTCAAAAACTCCACGACACCTTCGTGGATATAGTCGAGCCAGCCCGGACTGCCGAGAAGAAAGTGGGCAAAGAAGCTGTTGCTGCCGTGATGAAGGGTGTTCATAATCCCGACGTGGCCGAGATAGAATTCACCGAAGCCGAACTCGTAGGCCACGACAAGACTATCGGTGAAATGCGAAAGTTCTTTTCGGAGTTCCCGGATAAGGATTTACGAAATCTAATGCTTAGTAGGGGTACGCCAATTACTCCAGAAGCTCAGGCGATTCAGAAACAAGCCATAGCCGACCTGCCTGAAGAGTTTGAGGGTATGAAGGCTGCGAATGCTATTCAGCAGATAGCGGACTTTAACTATGCGAAATTGCAAGAAGTTGTCGGCGAGGACATAAACAAAGTCAAGGATTACTTCTATGGTATTTACGAAGACCCGGACGCGGTGGATAGTTTCGTAGACACTTGGAAAACGACCGACAGGTTTATCAAGGAAAAGAAACTTCCGACGGTCGCTGATGCCGTTGCTTACGGGCTAGAGTTGCGACACGCCAATCCGGTGGACAATCTCAAGGCAGAGTACATGGGAATTGCCCGATTAGAAGGTATGACGTGGATGCGAGACGAACTCATACGGACCGGGAAAGGCATATTCATAGAGGAACTTGCCGATGCGCCGTTAGAGATGAAAGGCGTTGTCCGCGATCCGGTATTCAGAGGTTTGCGATTGCATCCAGATTTAGCCAAACTCATAAACAACCTGATCGAGAAGAACTGGGTAACGACAGATCCAGGAAGAATTGCTGGCACTCTTAATGTTATTCGCCAGATCAACAACTTTAGTCGAACGGTTAAGTTCGCAGGCAGTGGCTTCCACCTTGCCCTGATAGCACAGCAGTCCTTTGCCGACGCAGGGTATATGGGATTCCTCTATAAGAAGACGGCACTTAGAGGATTGACATTAGGATTTAAGCAGAGTGATCCTATATTCAAAACAGAGGCATACAAAGATTACGTTGCTAATGGTGGTGGGCATAGGTACTCAATAGAATCTCAATCTGAGCGTGCCCTTAATAATGCAATTGCGGACTTCAATGCAACTGCAAGCACAGCAGTTAAACTCGGAATGATGCCGCTCAAGATACCGACTGGTTTTGTGAAGTGGATGTTTGAAAGCTATATCCCCAAGGTCAAATATGGGAAGTATCTCGATAGGGTGAATGAGCAAACAAAGAAGCTTGGGCGCAATCTAAAGAGCAGTGAGAAGCAGGATATAATCAAAGAGAATCAGAACTTCTACGGAATGATGAACGAACGGCTCTTCGGTAGAAGTGGTACTGTTACGACCATGACGAGGTTCCCGTTCATGTCGCCTGGGTTCGCAGAGGGCGACTACCGCACGATGCTCAAAGCTATTATGCAATGGGGACGACCGCAGGAAGCGGAGGTCTTGAAGGGCTTACCGGGCGCAAAGGAGAAAGGCTTTGACGCGAGCCGGTCACGGGCCAATATTTTTAATTCCCTATTAATGAGTGGGATCGTCGCGACAACCGCAACGATAATCCTTACAGGCAAGCCGCCAAAGAAACCCGAAAACCTTGACGACATGCGGGACTTGCTCAAGATCGACACTGGCAAAGTGGATGACAAGGGTCGCAAAATAATGATCGATACTTTGACCTATGGTAGAGATTACTGGGACATCATGTTCAATCTGTTTAGGTTGCGGCCCGACAAGGCTGCTGAAAATGCTTTCAAGAGAGTTGGGGGTATGACGGCCCCAACAGCTAAGATGATGCTAGACATGGCAATGATGGCTTCTGGACGAGCGATATATGATTACAAGGGCGACAGAGTAGTAGAGATTACGGATACATTCCTACAGAAGACAATGAAGCTCGCCGCCCATGAGATTAAGGAGTTGTCACCCATCGCCCTCAGTGTATTTACTCAGGCCCGTAATAGGGAACTAGATACCGTGACGGCGGCGATTGGAACATTGATGGGATTGCGGGTAACGAAGACGGAAGAGGAGTTTCGCAACCAGAAGATAACGAGCAATATCTATTCACTTAGGGGCCAGAAAGAGAAGTTGCATTTACATCTTGGCAGGGTTAGTAATCCTCGCAAAGCTATAAAGACGTACAACAAAACTGTGCAGAGCGTTCTGAATTACAAGCATCTGACACCGGAATTGAAAGCGGAATGGGAGCCGAAACTTATCATTGACGTGGACAGATTGCTTGAGAATAAAGCAGTCTCGTTAGGGACACTGAAATTGGATGATAAGGACCGCGACAGGGCAATAGCATTCTTGAAGAACTTCGACATCACAGAAAAGCAGTTCGAGCAGCTTCTCGAAGCGCACGCGGATCGTCCAAAGAAGAAGAGCGACCTTACCATAGTCGAGAGGCGGCTTGAAGGTCATCAGATATTAGGCCCGAAACGCAGACAGGACAGGGCGATAGAACGATTTAAGGAAGGTTCAAAGTGAAAAGGACAGTCCTAATATTCTTATTCCTTACCACGACCGCATCAGCCGGCGCTGGCTATACGGTCACGCGCCGTGCCGAGGAGTCTTTCACGCAATTCATTCAGCAGTACGATACGCCGGAAACGTATACGGGGTCCGGAGGGCTGGTTGTCACTGTCAATGCCGGGGCCACGGCCCTTGAATTTGGCGTGGTTCCATCTCACGTTCACGACGGTGATACGCTCGAACTCGACGCAGTCAATAGCGACGGCGGGGCCTTTGCCTTCAATACTACCGGGGATGTGACTTTTAATCAGTCGATAATTGCCGATGGCTATACCATTACGCCCAGTGGCGGGGGATTTCTGTTACTTGAAAGCGGCGATTTACTCCTGAAGGAAAGCGATAGCGGATTTCTTGAATTTGAAACATCAGCAGCGGTGAATCAGGTTTTGTATCTAAATGCAGCGGGAACGCTTACAACGGAGGCGGGTTTTGAATACGACCCTGCTACCGATATATTGATAGTGGATACTTTGACGCTTGCAACAGAACTAAACGCAACCGACATGGTAGATGTCGAGGATATGAAGCACGAGGACCACGGTGAGATAACCTATGCGAGCGGAACGGCAGTGATTGAAGACAGCATAGCGGTATCCAGTTGGACTCTCACCACGTCTTCGATAGCGACAAGCCTCACAGTCACAGACGACGACTGGATTGGACTGGGCGCGGCGGCGGGCAGGATTGAATTTGACGATCAGGCAACTTATGAAGTTAATATCCTCAATGCAAACGTCGGCATCGGGACGACGAGTCCAAAACATTTATTAGATGTAGGCGGAATGGAAGGCACTGGGGCGCCTGGCAATCTCGGCATTAAATCAAATAGTGGTGCTTTGGCAATCCGTATCGAAGAAAATAGCGGGGTAGAAG
>SDBS01002305.1_pt1 | contig 19180 bp, 12 predicted proteins | sample 2277091 | NCBI WGS metagenome assembly SDBS01 (sample SAMN10404972, study PRJNA504765) | marine sediment metagenome | isolation source: marine sediment core GS10_PC15, 163 cmbsf | place: Arctic Ocean: Southern Knipovich Ridge | collected 2010 | reverse complement strand
CTCGAGCCTGAGATCATCACACACAACGGGTTTCAAAACCTGTCTGATTTGGACAGGGTCGATATTTACCCTGTCACCCAAGAGTGCAATGCTAAAGCGGTCTTCGACTTGATGATCAAAGATGTCTATTCGCGCTGATCCGATTTAATTCTTCGGGTGAATTGACCCCTCTTTTACCCTGTGATATACATGACAGCAAGCCAGAGGATTACAACCGGATATAAACCTAGATGCCATGGGCAAAAAAGGAGAAAAAAGCATGCAAAATCATAAGAAACGATCATCGATCCTTCTTTCTTTTATGTTGCTGACAATTTTCATTTCAACACATGTGAAAAGAGTGGAAGCCGATACGGAAGGCACGATCGATGCGGCGCGAGGGGTCCTGAGACGTCTCATTCCCCAATATGCACCCTGCTTTATCCTGGAAAGGATAGCGAAGGAGGATGGCAAAGACGTTTTTGAACTGGAAAGCAGGGGCGGGAAAATCATCCTTCGCGGCTCGGATGGCGTCTCGGTCTGCTCGGCCCTGAATTGGTACCTTCGCTATTACTGTCGGGCCAACATCACCTGGTCGGGTGTTCAACTGGAAAATCTGAAGAAGCCCCTTCCACCAGTCCCCATCAAGATTCGCAGGGTCAGCCCCTACAAATACCGCTACATCAACAACTACTGCAGTTTTACCTATTCTATGCCTTGGTGGGATTGGGAACAGTGGCAGTTCTTCATCGACTGGATGGCCCTCAACGGCATCAATACTCCACTCGCTATCACGGGCCAGGAATCGACATGGCAGAAGGTCATGCGTTATTTTGGGTGCAGTGAGGAGGAAGTTTTCGAGTTTTTAGCCGGTCCCGTCTATCTTCCGTTCCAGTGGATGGGCACTTTGGACGGCTGGGGCGGGCCTCTATCCCAATATTGGATCGACAGTCATGCCGAACTGCAAAAGAAAATCCTGGACAGGGAACGAGCAGTGGGTATGAAACCGGTTCTGCAGGGCTTTACAGGTCATATCCCCAGAGTATTCCTGAAAAAATTTCCGGATTCGAAATTCCACACGGTCAAATGGGCCCAATGGGAAACGGTTCTGCTCGATCCTCTCGATCCGATGTTCCAAAAAATCGGCCGCATTTTTCTCGAAGAACAAACCCGTGAATTCGGCACCTCACATCTTTATGATGCCGATACCTTCATCGAGATGACGCCTCCCAGCAGTGAGCCTGAATTCCTGAAGAACATGAGCAGGGGAATCTACCAGGCCATGCAGTCCGTGGATCCCAAGGCGGTCTGGTTCCTGCAGGGATGGACTTTCCTGAACAAGCGCCAGTTCTGGAAAGAGCCCCAGCGAGAAGCCTTTTTAAGCGCTGTTCCCGACGATCGCTTGGTGGTGATCGATCTTTTTTGTGAAGCCCGCCCCGTCTGGAAAGACACCAACGCTTTCCATGGCAAACCCTGGATTTGGACCATGATTCAGAATTTCGGGGATATCGTCAAGCTGGAAGGAGATCTTCCCCGGATGGCCGAGGAGTTGGAGCAAGCGATCGTGGATCCTGGGAGCGGCAATCTTGTCGGCCTGGGAATGACCCAGGAAGGCTTGGATTTCAATCCCGTGATCTTCGATTATATTTTCGAAAACGCCTGGCGGGATCATCCGGCCGATCTGCTGCCCTGGATTCGAGACTATCCCCATTGGCGTTACGGCCGCTCCTCGCTGGCGCTGGAGAGGGCGTGGAGCAGGCTCCTGGGCGGAGTGTACGCCCAGCGGTCATGTTATTCGTTGATTTCCTACCGCCCTCATCCAGACTCGCTGGGCGATGACTTGGGCCGGGTTAAGCTCTCCGATCTGGCCAAGGCCGTAGGCGAGCTTCTTTCTCTGAAGGATGAGCTTGAAGAGGTCGATACCTATCAGTATGATGTGGTCCATTTCACCAGACAGGTATTATCAACCCTGGCCGACTCCTTTTATTTCCAGGCTATGACGGAATACCAAAGAGGCGACCTGAAATCCTTTAGGCTTGAGAGTAAGAGGTTTCTGGAACTGCTGGAGGATATCGACCGTCTCCTCCTGACCCGAAAGGAATTTCTGCTGGGAAGATGGCTTGAGGAGGCCAAGCGCTGGGGCAGGAACGAACAGGAAACACGACGTTTGGAATGGAATGCACGCAATGTTCTTGTTCTTTGGGGAGACCGGAATGCAGAGGTCCATGACTATGCCCGAAAGGAGTGGTCGGGCCTTATCAGGGGGCTGTACATCCCCCGTTTTAAGCTGTTGTTCAAGAAAGCGGAAAAAGCCATAATTGAGGAAAAATCATTCGATATCGAGTCCTATGAGCAGGATGTCCGCACCTTGGAAGAACAATGGGCTGAGAAATCCGATATCTTTCCCTCGAAACCTGAAGGAAATCCGGTTTTAACGGCCTTCAATTTGCTCAAGAAATATGCGTCCGAACTCAAGCCTGTCCAGCCTCCTGTCGAAAAGACCCTGACCACCGGCAAGCCCGTGAAGGCATCGAGTTTTTTTAACAATTATGAACCGGAAAAGGCGGTGGACGGGAACTACCTCTCCGGAGAATCTAGATGGCAGGCAGATCCCTTCCCTCAATGGCTGGAGATCGATTTGGAACAGGTCTTTTCAATTGACCGGGTGGAAGTGTTTTTATATTGGGGAGGGCGTCGGAGGCATCGGTATAAGATCGAAATCTCCACCGATGGGAAGAACTGGCAGAAGATCGCAGAGACCAACCGTGTTTCCAGACCCTTTGGATATATCCATAAGTTCACACACACCTTTGATCCCATACCTGGCCGGTACCTCCGTGTTCAGATTTTCGACAGCAGCCATAAGACGGTTGTGAATCTCGTGGAAGTGAAGGCCTTTGCGGCGGGCAAGTCCAAAGAGTAGCTTTACAATTTAGGAGGACGCGCCATGGACAGGAGACAATTCATCAAGACCTTGCCTTTAGGTGCCCTCACCGCATGTTCGGCTTCCTGGCCGACTGCCTGCGGCCGGCTGAGCCAGACCTCACCGAGACCCAATATCGTGTTCATTTTTGCCGATGACCATGCCGCTCAAGCCATCAGCGGGTATGGGTCGAAGATCAACACAACGCCGAATATCGACCGGCTCGCCCGAGAAGGTGCACTTTTTCGGAATAATTTCTGTGCCAATTCCATCTGTGCGCCGAGCCGCGCCACTGTTTTGACCGGAAAACACAGCCATCTCATTGGACAGAGAGGAAATCGAGAGACATTTGACGGATCTCAACAGACTTTCCCCCAGCTTTTGAAGAAGGCGGGTTATAAAACCGGCTTATTCGGAAAGTGGCATTTGAAATCCGATCCAACCGGATTCGACGATTGGATGGTGTATCCGGGTCAGGGAGATTATTACAACCCGGACTACCTCACCTCTCAAGGCAAAACACGTATCCCGGGCTATTGTGTGGAGATCACAACCGATCTTACCCTGGATTGGCTGAAGAAACAGAAAAATTCTGAACGGCCCTTCCTTCTAATGTGCCAATACAAAGCCCCGCATGCCTTCTGGATGCCGGGACCGAAGTATCTTACTCTGTATGATGATGTCACCATTCCCGAGCCGGAAAACCTCTTCGACGATTATAAAGGCCGGACGAGCTCAGCCCGAAAATCCGCTTTAGCCATCGGCGAACTTATTATGCGTCTCGACAGTGTCTTCAAGATTGTCCCAGCTGGGCAGAAAACAACAGTCGAAGCTATTAACAGATTAACACCGGAACAGCGAAAAATATGGGATTCGGCTTATGAACCAAAGAACAAGAGATTTCGAGAAGCCAATTTAGAAGGCCGAGACCTGCTCCGCTGGAAATATCAGCGCTTCCTTAAAGACTATCTGCGCTGTGTGGCCGCGGTTGACGATAACGTCGGGCGTCTTCTCGATTATATCGAGGAGTCCGGATTGGCAGAGAATACGATCGTCATCTACAGCTCGGACCAGGGATTTTTTCTCGGGGAACACGGATGGTTTGATAAGCGGTGGATGTATGAAGAATCCCTTCGTATGCCCTTGATCATGCGTTGGCCTGGCCTCATTAAGCCGGGAACGGAAATCACACGGCTTACCCAGAATATCGATTTTGCGCCCACACTCCTGGCTGCAGCCGGATTGGAAATTCCTGAAGACATGCAAGGGAAAAGCATGGTACCGCTGTTGAATAACCCGAAAGCGAAATGGCGGGATGCCATCTACTATCATTATTATGGCGAGAATTACCGGGCGTTTAAAATCGCTGCCCACTACGGGATTCGGACTCTCCGCTATAAGCTCATTCATTTCTATGAGGCCGGGGAATGGGAATTATTCGACCTGGAGAAGGATCCTCAAGAGATGACAAGTCTGTATGCTGACCCTGGATACGCCAAAATAAGATCCCAGCTTCAAAGGAAACTGAAAGAGCTGAGAGTCTTTTATAATGAGGAATGAAAAATCCGGGATAACCTGAGGCTGATGCCTGCGACGGGAAGCTTGGGGAGTTCCCTCCGGGGAGAAAAGAACGAGGCTATATATTTATACAAACATGAAACCGGGTACCGGAGCCGTTGTTTCCGGCCTGAAGGAGTGCACCCCGGTGGGAGGTTGAAATGAACAAGCACCAGTCTTTGGGAGTGGGGATGATGTGCGTTTGGCTCGTTTTGATGGCCGCGTCATTATCCGGTCCGGTCGCCTGTAAGGTCAAGGATCAGGCAAAAACTCAACTCGACTCGGCTGGTTTGATGTCACAGATGTATCGGGAGCGGATAAGGCGGCACAGGAGTTGTTGAACAAGGGCCTAGGGGCCGTCATTGTTACTCTGGGAAGTCAGGGCGCCCTACTTCGAACCCAAGATATTTCTGAGGTTGTTCCCGGTTTTAAAGTAGATGCAATTGATGCCACGGCCGCAGGAGATGTTTTTAACGGTTCTTTGGCGGTTGCGATCGCAGAAAGAAAAAGCTGGGAAGCGGCCATCCGATTTGCCAACGCCGCGGCTGCCCTTTCGGTCACCAAATTGGGTGCACAGCCGTCAGCGCCAAAGCGGGCTGAAATAGAACGTTTGTTATCAGAATTTGCCTGAAACGATAGGAGAAAAAAATGAAAATAATGAGGATGAATCCGGGCCTGAAAACCAGGGGAAGATGACAATCCAGGAACGGGTTACGGCTGTGCTTCAAGGAAGGACACCGGACCGCCTTCCCTTTATCGATCGCATGGAGGTCTGGTATAAGAGCAAACATCATTCTGGAACCCTTCCCCACAAATTCAAAGGGATGTCCTTGAACGAAGTGCACAGGTCGGTCGGCATGGGCCGTCAGAAATTCTCCGTCCCCTATGCTCTAAGGCTGCATGGAGTCGAGGTTATTTACACCTTTGATACCGAAATCATCGACCGTGAATTCGAGCCGGTTTCGGAATATTTTCCGGCCCAGTGGGCACCGGAACAGGTGCCGCGTGACAAGGGGGGAGCGACGACAATCGAGTACCGGACACCGGTGGGAAAGTTGACGTCTGAATACACGCTGACGGAAAGCTTGAGCGCATTAAGAGGAGTCGAGCCCTATTTGACGAAACATCTTATCCAGGAAGTGGAAGATTACCGAACGGTTGAATACATTATCGAACGGGCTGAATTTATCCCGAAGTTTGACAACGTTCGGAGGGACGAGTTGGAACTGGGGGAAGGTGGCTTTGTCGTTCCCTGTCTTCACCGCATTCCGTTTCAGCAGGCCCTGCTCGAATATCTGGGGGAAATCCCCCTGTTTAGCGCCCTCTTCGAGTGTCCTGCTAGGCTGGACCGTCTTGTCCATCTCTTGGATCAACAACTGACCGGGATTCTTCATCAGCTCTCGGATTTGCCATCCATCTATGTGGAATTCGGAGACAACCTCGATGGGGTGATGACAAACCCAAAACTCTTCAAGAAATTCGGTCTGCCCTATTATCAAAAATACACAGAGATTCTTCATGCTCAAGCCAAGAAGGTCGGAAGTCATGCCGACGGCAACCTCAAACCACTTGTCCACCTGCTCCCGGAGTCGGGTTTGGATGTCTGTGAATCCTTTTCGCCCAGTCCCCTTACGGACTTGACCTTTGAGGAAGCCTGGGCGAGTTGGGAACAGGGACCACTCATCTGGGGAGGATTTCCCTCCCCCATCCTGGAAGCGCGCACAGAGGAGCGGGAGTTTCAAGATTATGTCCAAGCCATTCTGGAACGGATCAGGGGCCGAGGCATCATATTGGGCATCGGGGATATGGTTCTCGATAATAACCTGATCGAACGTGTCGAATATATTGCTCAAGAAGTTGAAAACCATACTCTGACGTGATAAGCCCGAATTACGGTGGAGAACCAATCCGACGAGAACCTCCGCGCCTACCATCTATGGCAAACTCGACTCGTGAATTATCCAGGCTACATGCATCCTTATTTTGGTTATGCCCGCGTCAATGGCAGCTTAGGCTGGATGGGACGCACCCATTCTTATCGCTTTTTCCTCGAGTCTCCCATTGCCTTTGAAAAAAGTTTAAAGGCGACCATAGAGCACGGTCACAACAACAGCCAGGTTCTCGATTTGGTCACGGTCGCATACTGGTATCAGCAGGAACCACATGCACCTTTCCCCCCTATCCGACCCAGGGAGGAGAGGCAGAACATGCCCACTATCACTCCTGCCCACATCCACCGCTGGCGGGATGCCTGGAGGAAGGCGCAGGGCCGTCAACAGCTTTGGGGAAGCGAGAGGAAAAAAGATACAAAATAATAAAAATATCGCGTAAATATACTTTTAAACAGAAAAAGACTTGACAGATTGGGTTTTTGTATTATTTATTAATAGGTGTAGAAAATGAGCAATAACAAAAAAAGTGCGAATATATACTTTAAAGAACAGAAAATGACTTGACATGGCTGGATTTTTATATTATTTAGGGTGAGGGATAAGTGACAATAATGTTATACAACGGGGTGATAACATCAAAAGCCTAGAGAAGTTATCTCAGGAAAAAACTCGACAATCTTGGAGAATGGTTTAGTATAATGATTCTTCAATTAATAGGGGCTGATGATAAAATAATAGGGGCTGATGATAAGACGAAAGATAAAACAAAAAATCAGCCTCACTGTTTTTAATTTTCAAAAAAACCTATAAGGAGATGCTGGATGAAAAAGAAAAAAGGATTAAAAATTTTATGCCTGTCTGTCCTGATTCTCTTCATGTCTTCGTTCCTATCCGCCCAGAGACAGACCGGTTCTATCAGTGGGGTAGTTTCCGATGATGAGGGATCTTTCCTTCCTGGTGTAGAAGTCTCCATCGCGTCTCCCTCTTTGATGGGGGTTCAGTCGTTCGTATCCCGAACTGACGGCACATTCCGGTTCCCGGCAGTTTCACCCGGCATGTATACGATCACAGTCAAGCTTGCAGGCTTTCAGACCATGGAGAGGCCCGGTGTCCTCGTCCACGTAGGAGCGGACACGTTCATTACTTTTGGAATGCCACCGGCCGTCCAAGAAGAAGAGGTCGTGGTTACGGCACCGTCGCCCATGATCGACACCAAATCGTCTAAGCTGACAAGTGTCTTTACATCCCACTTCATGACGAACATACCTGTGGGCAGGGATGTTTTCGAAGTTGTGCAAACAGCCCCCAGTGTAATCGGAGACACCGCATCCATGGTTTCTGTACATGGAGCGGTCCTGAATCAGACCCGGTATGTACTTGATGGTGTCGACATCACCGACCCGCTGCGCGGTTACAGATCCACCTGGCTGACTTTTGATGCCGTCGAAGAAGTGGAGATGGTCCTGGGTGCTCTAGGAGCAGAAAACGCCAAGGCGAGTGCGGGTTTTATCAACGTGGTCACAAAGTCCGGCGGCAACAGGTTCTCCGGTGGTTTAACGGGGACCTACACCCATGAAAACCTGTACTCATCTTCGTTTACTCAGGAAGACCTGGGAGCTTTAGGATTGTCATCGCCGACCTTTAACAATTTCGAGTATGATATTTCTGCTTCTTTGGGGGGTCCGATTTTTAAAGACAAGCTGTGGTTCTTCGTGAATCCAAGATACTTAGCCCGTCAAATGACAGGAGCTTTTGTCCCTTTCACAGCCGGTACCGGTGAATATTTCGAGGCCTATTCTAATGACCGGAAGCAGGGTCTGGGATTCGGTAAACTCACCTGGCAGGTCAGTAATAAATGGAAGTATGTCGGCATGCTGCATGCTTATCAGGCCAATGAAAATCCCTATTCCTGGTGGAACAACCCCAAATACGCATGGACACGAAGTCATGACTACACCTACACGGCCAGTACTGTGAGCAATATTCTGAGTTTTGTCATCAATCAGAACACCTTTTCCGATCTTAAAGTCGGCTATGTGAGAGTTATCCAGGACAACATCGATTTTTACAACAACGGAGAACGGCCCTTAGAAATGCAGGCTTACGACCGCTACACCGGCAACGTCTGGGGTCTTATCCCCTGGAACGAGGGTTATAAGAGAGAAAAGGTGGATGTGGACTGGGGTTTGACCAAATTTCTAGATGGCTTTCTCGGCGCCAATCATGAGGTAAAAGTGGGTCTAGGTTACACCTGGTGGAAGACAAAAATAGAAAACTGGACCGCTGCCAATTATCGTGAAAATTGGTACAAGGGTGAACCCTGGAATTTTGCCAACACTACGCCTTACATGGGTACAATAAATATAGAAAATATGAACAACGATCGGAATGCTACCGGACCCAGGATGGTTTCAACGCAGAGGTACGGACTCTTTTTCCAGGATATTATCAGCATCGGCACGAAGCTCCATTTAAATCTGGGTATAAGGTACGACAGAGCCGCTGTTTCCCGGCCGGAAGAGACGAGACCAGGATGGTTTGATGAATGGGGCAATGGTTTGGCCAATCTGCTGGCCCCGGATATTTTCCCTCTGGAAGATCTTGTCGCACCCGCGATCAAAAACGCCATAGTCTGGGATAAGATTCAACCGAGAATCGGGGTGACGTATGATCCCTTCGGAGACGGTAAGACGGCTATAAGGGCCCACTATTCACGAATGATTGATGATATCACAGGCGATATGACAAAAGGTCTCCATCCCTTCGATCCCTGGATAAATGCAATGGGTGGCCGATGGTGGGATGACAACCAGAACGGAAAGCATGACCTGCCTCCGATCGATCGTTATCTAATAACCTGGCGTCCGGCAGAATTTATCACCGATCCTGATGAGCTGTCAAAATCTGTCGATCCCAACATGACTTCCCCATTTGTCGATGAATTTACGTTCGGAATTCACAGAGAGATTTTTGAAGATGTTAGTTTTGGAGTGACCTACATCTACAGAGATCAAAAAAATATCTCGGACCAGCTGGATACCAACAATCCGCTGGACAGCACCAATTGGCTTCCTTATACCGTAACAGATCCCGGACCTGATGCAGCATTAGGGACAGCGGACGATTCGCCAATCACGGTGTATGGCCTGAAAGCGGATGCCCCCTTTCAACAGAGATTGCGAACCAATGTCGAAGTAGCCACGAGGAAATACCAGGGGGTGGAATTTGTTTTAAACAAGAGGATGGCCGACGGCTGGCAGTTCTCGGGTAATGTGGTTCTATCTAAGTCCTACGGCAACATAGGCGGCGGGTGGGCAAGCTGGCGGGGGGACCGCGGCGGTTTCCTGAATCCTAACCAGCTGGTTAACGCCATGGGACGAACGAATTTTGACAGGCCTTTGATGGTCAAACTCATGGGCACGGTCACCCTTCCCTGGGATCTTATCCTCAGTGGCTACTACAGCTATGCGACCGGTGGCCCTGGGAACAGAACCCTGACGGTGTATTTGCCAAGTGTCATCGATGGCGTTCCCAATAAAAGCATTTCCGCAGGTGTCAAAGCAGAAGCGGCTGGTGCCTTCAGAGGCCCCAACGTGAGTATTTTGGATGTTCGCTTGGAGAAGGTAGTCAGAACGCCCATGGGAAGGTTTGGATTTTATGTGGATGCCTTCAACCTCCTGGGGTGGAAGAGCCTGGCTATTAATAAGAACAACGGAGGAGAGATCTTTCTGGATGGAACTTTCGAAGTATTCCCTCAGTACGGCAACATCAACGCGGCACAAGGAGTCCGATACTTCCTCTTAACACTCCGGTATTCCTTCTAGCGTTCAAGATCAGAAGGCTGCCCAATAAGGGGGAGGGAAATTATCCCTCCCCCTTATTTTTTTGAGAGCCTTTCGGCTCAAGCTTAAAACTTGAAAACAATCACCGTATTGTTTACAATGCGACTGTTCCTACCTCTGCATTATCGAAAGCTACAGGGACAAAGGAAAGGTCAAACAGCGCACCATCGCCAATCTAGGTCGCTACGACCATCTCCTCCAATCCGGCAAGCTCGACGCTCTTATCAAAAACTTTGCCAAGTTCTCCGAAAAGCTTGCCGTTCTCTCTGCTCATCGGGAAGATAAGACCCTCAGCTGCTGGGCCAAGGAATGGGGCACCCGACTTGTGTTCCGCCGGCTTTGGGAAGAGAAAGGACTTGATGGAATCATCAGCGGACTTCAAAAGCAAACCAAAATCGAATATGACCTCGAACAGGTTCTCTTCGCCGCGGTTCTTCATCGGCTTTGTGAGCCGGGATCGGACCTCCAGGCCAGTCGCTGGATCGACCGGGTCAACGATCCCGATCGTGCCCCGATTAGGTATCATCATTTCATCCGCGCGATGGAGCATGCCTCCGGGATGAAGGAGACGATCGAGGAAGAGTTGTTTTTCCGGAAGCGGGATCTCTTTACCAAGCTCGACCTGGTGTTTTTCGACACGACAAGCATCTATTTTGAGGGAGAGGGACCGGAGGGACTAGCCGAGTACGGCCATTCGAAGGATAACCGGCCAGGGTCGAAACAGATGATCGTGGGTATCGTGATGACGCGGGAAGGAGAGCCTGAAAGCCGTTGTCAAAAGGATAAAAAGCCGCTTCTCCATTGAAAGGGTGATTCTGGTCTGTGATCGGGGGATGGTGAGTCGGGAGAATGTGAACCTTCTGGAGAAGGAAGAGTTCGGGTATATCCTGGGAGTGAGGCTGCGAAGAGTGAAGCGGATTCGGGAGAAGGTTCTCTCCCGGGGCGGCCGGTACCAGGAGGTGGCCGATAATCTTCGGGTCAAAGAGGTGGAACTGGATGGAGAAAGATATATCATCTGCCTCAATCCTGAGGAAGAGAAACGGGACCGGGAAATGAGAGAACAGCTGGTTTTGGACCTCGAGTCGAAGCTCAGCGTCTCTCCTTCCTCTCTGATCGGGAACAGCGGATACAAGAAATATCTGACGCTTAAAAAAGGATCCGTCATCCTGGACAAGAAGAAGGTAGCGGATGACAGCCGGTTTGACGGGAAGTTCATCCTGACCACCAATACGGACCTGGACTCCGGGGAGATCGCAACAACCTACAAAAATCTTCTTCAGGTGGAGCAGGCGTTCCGGGGACTCAAGGACATCCTGGCCACCCGTCCGATTTACCACCAGACTGCGGAGAACACGAAAGGCCATGTGTTCTGCAGCTACCTGGCCCTTATGCTGGTTATCGAGTTGAGGCGAAGACTGAAAGAAAAAGGAGACGTTCCCTCATGGCCGGAGATAATCCGTGACCTCCGGGCTCTTCAGGCGATCAAAATCGAGCTGGATGGAAAATCCTTCCTCCTGAGGAGTGATTTTGAGGGAGTGGCCCACCAATGCTTCATGGCCGCGGGAGTGAAACCGCCGCCTGTTATCACTCAAATGTAGTGCCATAAGCTATTTTGAATCTTGTAACCGATTGATTATGAACAAGATCAAAAAATCAACTGTTAAAGATGAGTCACTCTTAAAAAAGCAGCGGCCTTAAAACTTGAAAACCTTCACTTTCTCCTTTGATTTTCCATCGGTCAGGTTTGTGAGCTTGAGAACCCAGAGGTATTTTCCCTGACGAAGCCGATCCAATTCCTTCTCTAGGGTAAAGGGGATCTTGATCTCAAGTTTTTTTCCGATCAAGGCATCGATCCTTTCTTCCTCTGTTTCCACCGGGAATGAATCCTTATGATCCCAGACTATCTGGTCTGTTTCATCTCTGATCTTGAGATGAAACTCTAGGGTTGTTACTAACATGTCATCCCTGGCTTCGAACCAGATGTGGATGTAGGGAATCTCTACAAAAATATAGCCTGCGAAAAAGTCTGACGTTTTTTGGGTCGTTTTAACCTTCCAATCGAAATCAAACGAATTCTGTTCTTTAACCTGGATAGTCTGTTGAGCCTCCATCTCTGCCTTGTTGAGCTCGTGTATGTACATAAGATTTAAGGATTGAATACTGGAAAAGTCATAGGTGGCCAACCTGAAGTGACCGATGCACTGCTCATCGCGAAAGATGACGGGGAAGCCTCCGTAGTACCACTCTTCCCTGCAGCCGCGGTAGGTCCCAGAACCACTGGAATAAGTGATCCTGTCCATTGGTGGGCCGAAGAGAACGTATATCCTGCCTCGATCCGTACGGAAACCTGGCTTTCCTTCTCCGACGAATATCTCGTCGGCGCGCTCGATCCGATCCTCATACTCCATTTTGAATTCATTTTCCTCGGTGCTGGGAACAGGATCACGTTTTTTCCAGAATTCCTCTCTGAAGGCCTCCTTCTCCGCGTCCGGAAGATCGAGGAAACGTCGCGTTTCCCCTCTGGTTATGATGTATCTCACTCTGCTCAGGAATTCCTTGTACTCCGGATCCAGCCTCTTTTCCAGATTGTAATACCGGCAGGACACAGTGGTCAGGCTGAATAGGATCCCGATCATCATCACCGTTAAAGCTTTCCGAGTACGAGTCATTTTGGATTCAACTCTTAAGATCCTTGAGTGGTCAATCCTTTTTTTTGATCGCCTCTAGCGATTTCTGGATCAGAGGTTGATTCTGGTTGATCTCGAGGGATTTTTCCCAAGATGCGATCGCTTCCAGCAACTGGCCGAGCTGGAGATAACACTCTCCCAGGGCGTTCAAAATATTCGTGTTGAGCCCGTACTGGATTATGGCCCTATTGAAGGTTTCAATGGCTTTATCCATTTGTCCTGAACCTTGATAGGCAGTTCCCATGATGAAAAAAGTTTGATAGGCGGGATTCCGGGTTGGATCAAGAAAAGGAAGCAAAACTCTTTCGATGGCAGCATACTGTTTCAGATCCAGGTAGTAATGGGCCAAGCCCAGAGCAAAATCGACCTGATCAGGCCGGGCCCTATAGGCACTCTCATATTTCTGCCGGGCCTCGCTCAGGTTTCCGGCGTTGTGGAACTGAACACCAAGGGCATAATCGTAGGAGGGATCACTGGTTCCCGCTAGAAGCTGGGAGTGGATCCAGGGACGGGGGAATGATTCCAGGTAGGTAACCGCAAAATCCTCTCGGGCCGTAATGAGTTCCTGATCCTCCAGTGACAATGTAACCCTGATACGGTAATGAGCGGGGAGGAACTCTTTGAGAGGGAATGACTGTACAAAATTGTGTGTGTCCTGAATTTCTCCAACCGACCTTGTGAACGTGCGAAATTCCTCGTCGTCCTTCGTGAAGATATATTTAATCACTCCTTTTTCTTTCAAGGCCGGGGTCAGCCCATGGATCTGGAAACCGACCACCAAATCATCCTGTCGGGTAAAGGTCCTGTTCGTTTGGATATAAATGCGGTTTTTTCCGAGCTGAAAAGGGCGGATCCGGCCCTGTGCGGGGGACTCCCTTTTCAATTCATAACCCAGGACGACCGATGTCATCTGAAGTTCTACTTCTCCCCCCGGGATGAGAAGGGTCCGTTCCAGGGAGGTGAATTCATTGGAGGCTTCGTTTTTAACCAGGATAGTCACCCTGTATGTCCCGGGGATGAGAGGAAACATGTCACGGAGACTGACGGGTCTGGTACTTATTGCCTGGATCTGCTCTTCGTTTAACTGGAGGGATATGTCTTTTTCGAACTGGTAGATGTTATTATTATCTTCATCGGCTACGATTCCATTCAGTCTCAGGGTGGTGAAGTAGTTGTCGTTGTATTGATTGACGGAAAGTCTTTCGGGTTCGATGGCGTAATGTACAAAGTAGATGCCCGAAGCATCGCGGATAACCTTAACCAGAGAGTCACTCCAGATATAATTGGCCGAATACTCCACTTCGACGATGTCTTTGTATTCCAGGAATTTCCGGGCATACAAATCTTTGACCTGACGGATCGCCGTTTCTTCGATCCGTTGGACCAGGAGGTCCGAGGCCATGGAAGGGCGCCCGTCTGTCAAGCGACCTTCACCCTGGATGTAAGAGAGGGATACTTCGGCCAATACCGTGTCGATATCCCTGAGCCTCTCATAGGCGGCGCGATAATCGATCACATCATCGAAAAAAGTCGTCATCAGGGCTTGGGGTCCGTCCCCAAGGGGGCTGTAAAGCCTGTATTCCGATTCTCCCCGCATCTTAGAAAAAACGAGATTAAATCCGGGGGGGAGACCAAGGTGTGTTTTTCCCTGATAGAACCAGATCTCTGCAGGGTAGATCTGGGAGCTGTTATCAAATCTCTGGATGTCGTTGGGTTCCCCGATGATGATGTATACGCGTCCCCGATCGGTCTTCCAGCCGGGTTTGGGCGAACCCCGGCCGAAATGTCTTTTGGCATGATTCAGACGCCGAGCGTGTTCGATCTTAAATTCGTTCTCTGTATTACCGGGGATGGGATCACGCTGCTTCCAAAAGGCTTCGATGAAAACGTCTCTTTCGCGGTCGTTGCGGAGTTGAAGAAAGACTTCTCTTTCAACGGGTGCCATAATGTAAACGACCTCCTCCTCAAGCCACGTCCGGTATCTTGCCGGGAGATCTTTGATGTTGACCTGGGCGAATCCAATGGTGCAGATGCCGAATAAACCAATGATTTTACCTATCCGGGATTTTTTCACCATTTGCTCCTTAAAAGCGAGAACTTCTCCTGAACTTACTCTACATTATACTCTAAACTCCGTCCACTCGGCTACGAAAAGTATGGACCTTCACCACAGTCTCTGCTTAACCGAAGGTTAGACCTCGATTATTCTTTGCGTTTCATGGCTCTTGTACACCGCTAGAGCCACTCTAAGCGCCCTGAGGCCGTCTTCGCCCCTCACTTCGGGCTTACGGCCTGCGTTCAAGCGAGAGACGAAGGAATCCATCTGAAGGGCGAAATTCGAAGGCATAGGACGGTCCAGAACCCTGATCTGCTCCCGTTTGTTTTTTTCAAAGTAGAAGAGCTGGTTCGCATAATGGAATACCCTCAGAGTACCTTTTGTGCCATATATCCTGAAGTTTTGTGGCTGGGGATCCCAACCTCCTCCCAGGGTAAGATTGTAATTGATATCCCAGCTACCACCCCAACTGAAGATGCCTTCGTTCGGCATCTCTGCGGGAAATGTGGCCTCATTGTAGACCAACTGCCCGACGGCTCCATTCTCAAGAATCATCGTGAGATATTCAGTATGGGGGGGATGTCCCGAAATATTCCCACGGCCGATCACGGATTTGACGGGGCTGTCCGAGAGCCAGGCGAACAAATCGATCAGATGGATGCCGTGATCGATGAGGCCCATGCCTCCACCGCCCGGCCCTCCTGTGGGATAGTGGAGATCGCCGGCATCTCGAAAATTTTCATACCCCGTACCACCCACATAGGTTTCCATGAAAAGCATGATGTCGCCCAGCTTTCCCTGTTCGATAAATTCCTTGGCTTTCCGAATGGGAGGCAGAAAACGCCAGGTGGCGCCATAACAAAATTGGACCTCGTTTCTTGAGCAGATCTCTATCATGGCTTCAGCGTCTTCGAGGGTCACGGCAATGGGTTTTTCACAAAGGATGTGAACGCCGTGTCCCGCGGCTTTTTCCGTTACTTCCCGATGACTCTTGGCGGGCGTCAGGACACAGACGATGTCCAAATCTTCCTTGTTCAGCATTTCTTCTAAGTCACAGTAGCCGGTGATCTTCCATTTCTCGGCCATTTCCTGGAGTCTTTCACAGTGGAGTTCTGTGCCTGCCACCACCTCAATCTGGTTGACTTCCTTATATCCTTCCAGGTGAACTTCGGCAACTCCTCCTAGACCGACTAGACCGACGCGTTTCTTTTTCATAGCAACACTCCTTTATACAACCAGAAATTATCCAGACAATATTTAAACACCGGTGATTACTCTAACTCGAATGACAAAGACAAAGGTTCAAAATAGTTCCAGCGCTTGATCGTTCTGCAAACAATGCAGGATCCCGATATCGATTTCACGGAGAATCTATGAGATCTCTCGGAAAGAAATTGTATTTGTACTCATGATATAAAGGAACGATCTCGAATTCCTTGATCACATCCTTGAAATCATCGCGAAAGGCCCGGGTCAGATTCAGCATCGCCTTTCTGGAATCGACTTCGAATTCCACCTCGAAATCCCATTCCCCGATAAGCTTAATGATCGCCACAAAGTTGACATCGGTTTTAACGTACTCGATGATGTCGGCTTCCCTTTCCTCGGTATGATTTTGAAATTTGATCAAGGCCTTGTAGGTGGAATAAGGCGTATTTTCCAGGTGGATCAGGGGCTTGAATCCCCGAATAATTCCCTTCTTCACCAAGTTTTTTATGCGCAGGCTCACTGTATTGGGAGAGACACCCAGGTTCTCAGCGATCTGCGCGGAAGTCATTCGCGCGTTTTCAGAGATAAAGTCCAATATCTTCAGATCGATGTTATCGACTTTCTGCGGTTCGAAATCTCTGCCGAAATAGGACAAAAACTCTATACTGCGGTGGCTTTTGATGAAATAGGATCTGCCTAGCTCGATGACTTCCACGGCAGTCAGAACATCCACGTTCTGAACCTGCTTGGGAAAGGCTTTACGGAAATCTTTCAGGAAATTCGAAAATTGGATGATGTTCTTGGCCATGAAGTTCACGAGGAAATCCCAGCGGCCCCCACACTCCACAAACCATTGGACATTCGGGTGGTTCATCAGATAGGTCACGATCTCTTCGGCCTTTTTTTTGGAATAACTGCTCAGACGGATCATTGTCCTGTAGCGGGTGTATCCGAACATCGTGAAATTGATCTGGGTGTAATATCCTGCGAGGATATTTCTTTTTTGTAGAGATTGAAGTCTATAGCTCAGCAGCTGTTGGGATATTCTGAGTATTTTGGCCAATTTGGATAGGGGTTTCCTGGCGTCGTCTTCAAGTTCCGCTAAAAGAATCAGATCTGATTGCGTAAGTTTCGTACTCTTATAGTTGTTAGATGGTTGTGTTTCGCTGATTCCCTCCAAGGAAACCCTCCTCCAGCCTACGCTTATAAATTGATGAGTATATATTAAAGAACTAAAGTTATTAATACCAAAGGATGAGTGGAAAGTCAATAGAGAAAATAGACTACTTATCTAAGTATACTAAAAAATATCGATTCGTTTTTCTGCTAAATTTAAATATGTCTGCATATTTTGTGTATTTTACAAATAATTAAGATTTAAGATCATGATCCTCAAATCGACCTGTAGGCTCATCGAAATTATTGGATAGATGATGTCCATTCCTACCCCGGTTCCTGGGGAGCAATCTATCCTTTGTGGCTTAATCTGGATCTTTTTGCTAAAATACCAATAAACTGATTAATATATTGTACCTAAAATAAAAGTGAATTCGAGATGAGGAGAATCCCATGAGAAGAGGCCTGTTACCAGCGGTTATGGTGCTGATCAGCATGGCGGCGGTTTCTGTCTATCCCTGCACAATATTCAATGCTTCCTGGGCGGGGAGAGTCCTGGCCGGCAACAACGAAGACCTGGCCTCGACCAATTCAATAGTCCGGTTCATACCGGCCGCCGCAGGTAAATACGGATATCTTTTGATCGGCTTCAGCGACTACGGCATGCAGGGAGGGATGAACGATCAAGGGCTGTTTTATGACTTCAACGCCCTCAAATTTGCCAGGATGAATCCGAATCCTGAAAAAAAGAAACTCAACATTCGGCTCATGGCTGAGATCATGTCGGGCTGTGCCACGGTGGAGGACGTGCTCGATCTTCTCGACCTGTACGATTTGGGATTCTGGGGCAATTATCAGCTCCATCTCGCTGACAGAAAAGGAAATGCGGCGGTCATCGGCGCGGATAAAAACGGCGAACTGTTCGTTGCCCGCAAAGAGGGCGATTTTCAGGTATCCACCAACTTCAACCTGGCGAATCCGGAGTTCGGATCGTTCAGCTATCCCTGCACCCGTTTTGACACGGCCACCGTGATGCTGGAGGAAATGCAGGAACTGACCCTCGATTATTTCCGTTCGATCCTCTCGGCCGTGCACCAGGAAGCCGCCAGTCCCACGACCTATTCCAACATCTGTGATCTTACCGGTGGAGATATCTACATCTACAACTTTCACAATTTCGAGGAGGTCGTAAAACTCAACCTCGGGGAAGAGTTAAAAAAAGGGCGGCACACGTACGAATTTTCAGAGCTTTTTCCTCGGAAAACCCATGCCCAGATCAACTTCGAAAAAACCCAGACGCGGAAACTCTCCCAGATCCTGATGCGGACCATTGAGAAAGAGGGGATGGATGCCGCCGTTGCGAAACTCGATGAGCTCAAAGACAGCTACACGCCCATCCCTGGAGAGCTGGACCATCTGGGCTTTCTCCTGCGTCTCAAAGGACGGACCAAAGAAAGGATCCAAGTCTACGAATTGTATACCAAGCACTACCCCCAATTGCCCAACGGCCATAAGAGGCTGGCTGATCTGTATCTCAAATTCGGAAGCAAAGAAGATGCCATTCGCAGTTATAAGACCGTCCTGAAATTGAATCCCGGCTATGCCGAAGTGATACAGATCCTGAAGACTCTTGAGAAGTGAGTCTTCTTAATGTAGGCAATCCAGGACGCGTGATAGAAACTCGGCTTCCTTCCATTCATCGTTGTTGGGATCCCTATCAAAACCCAGCCGGACGATGACGAGGTCCTTTCCCGGGATGACAAAGATCTGCTGAGTGTAAATCCCCCAGGCGATCAAGATTTTGTCGGGAATATTGGGACCTATGTCCTCGCCCAGGACGGATCGTAGCCACCACTGATAGCCATATTTTGTTACATTTTCAGAAACGGGTTGCCTGGACTCCTGGATCCAGCCTTCCT
>SDBS01002304.1_pt1 | contig 19181 bp, 10 predicted proteins | sample 2277091 | NCBI WGS metagenome assembly SDBS01 (sample SAMN10404972, study PRJNA504765) | marine sediment metagenome | isolation source: marine sediment core GS10_PC15, 163 cmbsf | place: Arctic Ocean: Southern Knipovich Ridge | collected 2010 | reverse complement strand
AAAATCGGCTGCCGGGCCTCAAGTGGATATTCGCACCAGCTCCAAACATAACGAGGCGCCCCGAGCCGTCAGGCCCGACAGCTTCACCAAAGCGCGCGCAATACGGGGGCGATCATGATCATTTCAAACAACGATTATGCTGATACGGCAGGCATTCCCTCCTGTCATACCCGTGAAAACGGGAATCCAGAAGAAACGGCAAAAAAGAAAAGATATATGGGATACTGCCGTATCATGCTCAACAGAGGCCCGCAAGAGCCCACACAGAACATGAGAGCAGCACCCCACATATCTCATACGATATGAATGGGGCGCCGCTTTACTCATGACGCTTCCGTGTAGATGAAACTTGCGGTTTCTGTTGAAACGTCCAAATCGTAAAACGACTATTCAAATTTTAATTGTATGTCTTATATTACCGCCACAGCTATTGACCTGTCAAGAAAAAAATGGAAAAAAATACGAATTATGCGCCGGTGAGGCTCGCAAGGCCTTTCCAAAGCATGTCAACAGGAATTTTCCGGTCTTTTTCAAAAAACCTTAATACCTTCTAACATTTGAATATATGGATGCAGCCCGTTGGCGTTTGATGGGGAGTTTAGCCAATTAGCACGCTGGATTCGGCGCTGCCCGCTTTCGCGGAAATGACAATTCACAAAATCAAATGTCATGGAGTGCTATCGGGAGGGGGTCTCCTGGAGAAAGCGGTCGGTGGCTTCGGCGATGAGGGCGAGCATCTGGTCGGCCTGGGCCTGAACATCGCCGTCGGGATGGTTGACGCGTGCGTTCCATTTCTGGTATTCGTCACGGAGGCGGTTTTTTTCCTCTTGGGGGGTCATGTCGGCGGTAATTCCAAAGATAAACTCAAGGTCTTTTTCTTCGTGCATGCCGAGTGGCAGTATCTTCTGGGACAGTGCCCGGAACCTGTTTTCGTCGACGGCAAGGGCGGCGGCGATACGGTTGATGAGTTCGGTCTGGTGTCGGCGGGTCGTGCCGGCGGCGGCGACAGTTTTCAGGCACAATTCCATGGCGTCGTAGATTTCGACGATGGTGGCGATTGAGACCATTTTGCCGCAGATTGCGTCGATATCGGGTTGCTGGCCGTTCTTGCCGGTTTCGATAGCCTCCTTGAGGGCATTTGAAAGTTCGCGATGTCGCGGGGCGCCGGTTTGAGCGTGCCCGTCGGAGGCGAACCTGTCGTCAATCCATTGTTGCAGTGCGGCTGCGGCGGCCTGCCGGGGCGCGTCGCTGCCGGTACAGACCGCAGCGGCGAGCTGGAGGGTCAGGATTTGGGTTCGGTCGGCGTTTTCTTTGGCGTCGGCGTATCCGAGGTTGTCGTTTCGGTAGTCCAGCGAGACACTTGCAGAGGCCAGTTCGTTTGAGGCCCCGTGGGAAGTCAGCGTGGTAACAAACTGGAGTGTTCTGTTGCCTTTTGCAGGGAATTGCAGGAGGTCGGTTGGAATTGTTGTAACGCCCAGCCAGTCGGAGATGACGAAATCGGTGCTTGGGATTTTGCCGCTGCAGGCTCTGTAACAGAACACATGCGAATCGTCAAGCTGCCATTGCTTTGCCGTACAAAGCACGGGCTGTGGGGAATTGGCGCCGTGGGTAACGTCGGCGATCAGTATCTGGACGTCGATTTCGTGCATGGGTGTGGGCACGGGTACGGCGCCGCGAATCATGACGGCAAAGGCGCCGCCGGGGGTGTCGGGCGATTCAAAGTCGAACCGGACTGTACAGGCAAACGTCGTATCAGGCGGATGCGGCGGGGGGGTGCAATTGTCGGGTCGCAAAGAGGCCTTTCTGTGTCGCAATAGTGTTCGCAGAAAGTCGGCTGCCGGCGAGTTTGGGCTCAGTATAGTGTGTCCGAACATCAGCCAGGCAAACAGTATAATCGAAACGAGAATACATTCAGCCATAGCCGACCCTCGCGACGTGCATCACTCGACCTTGAGGTCTTCCAGTTCTTTGGCTCTTTTGCTGACGTTTTCCCCGCTCATTTCACCGTTTTCGCCGACACAGAAATCGACCTCGATGACGCGTCCGGACTCTTCGTCTTCAAAGCGACAATGCATTCGCTGGTTCAGGTCGTAGCTGTAGGTCACTTTGATGGGCTGGTTGGCGGGGCGATCTGGGGGTAACTCGAACACCTGGGTGGCGATTTTATTGACATAGTCAGGGTCCTTGTCCTCGCCCTGTGTGACGGTGATTTCAATCTCGGTCTGTCCCTTGACGATGGTGAAGAACCGCTGGGTTTCTTCACATGGCAGGGGGGTGTTCTTTCTGAGGATGATACTGTTGGCGATGACGTAACAGCCGGTTTCAGGGTCTCTTGGCGCGCAGATAGTGCCGTAACTGTGATTGCAGACGTCCTGGAGCTTGATGTCTTTGAGGCCGCCGGCCATACCGGGGGCGACCTGGTCGGGTGTTTGTCTGAGTTTTGTCAGGCCGGCGTGAATCGCCGCGCCGAGTGCGACACATTCGTCGACATTGACGGCGATCTCGGGCGGAAAACCGAATTTTTGTTCGAGACGTTTGTGGATCATTGGGATACGTGTGCTTCCTCCGACGAGGAGCACTTTGTTGAGGTCGGCGGGTTTACACTTTGCTTCCTTCAGTATGACGTCGATCAGCAGGTCGGTTCTCGTGATGAGCGGCGAGACGGCCTTTTCGAATGCTTCGCGCGTGATTTCGAGACGCATACTGCCGGCGGATCCGTAGAGCATCTTTTTGGCGATGAGCCTGCGTGAAAGAGTCTTTTTCACATCTTCAGCCTCATCTTCATATTTGGCTCGTTCCTCTTCGGAAGCGATCAGTTCAGTATCGAACTTTTCGCGGTATGCATTTTCGAACATTTCAAGAATGCTCTTGTCCAGGTCGATACCGCCCAATGCGTGGTCGCCCTGCGAGCAGACAATGTTGATTTGGCTTCCCTCGATGTCGAGGATGGTTGCGTCAAATGTGCCGCCTCCGAGGTCATAGATGAGAACGCGCCCGGAGATATTATGTGTGGTGGCGTAATAGAGGGCGGCGGCAACGGGTTCGTTGACGATGCCTATCACATTCAGTCCGGCCATGGTCCCGGCGTCCATGGTGGCCTTGCGTCGGACTTCGTCAAAGTGTGCGGGTACGGAGATGACCGCGTCGGTTATTTCGTCGTGCTCGACGCAACCGTCCTGTTTCAGCTTTTTCAGGATGAGACTGGAGATTTCCTCGGGGGACCATTCTTTTCCATCGATGTTCTTTCGCCAGTTTGAATCGCCCATGTGGCGTTTGATCCATCTGACGCACCTTTCGGGGTCCAACTGCCGCGAGTTGACCGCCTCGATTCCGACGCGTATGATCTCGGAATCGGCCTCGTCGAAACAGACAGCCGACGGCGTGATTCTTTCGCCTTCGGCGTTTGGTATGATCTCCGGTTTTCCTATTGTATTCAGTATCGCCAGGGCCGAAAAGGTCGTCCCCAGATCGATGCCGGCTATGTTATTCATTTTGCTGTTCCTCATATGTTTGAGCGTCCGGGCCGTAGAGTTTGACCTGTGCACATCGAACGATCCTGACTTCCTCGTCGCTGACGGCATACTCATATCCCGGTTTGATGACTTTGGCGATTTTGCCGACGAGGCCGAGGTCATCAGTGGGTTCTCTTGTCTTGACGGCTTCGACTGTTTTTTCGACACCCTTGTAACAAGCGTTGATTTCGGGTTCGAACTGCTCGACCCCGCTGGACTCGAGTGAAAATACCAGTTCGTCGCGTACGTCTTCAAGGCTTTGGGTATCCTCGCCCTCTTCGGCGAGGTGTGCTATTCGCTCGTCCAGATTATCGATGCAACGAATGATCCTGATGCAGAAGCGTTTGATGATACTCCAGTCGTAGCCGTCCTGGAGCTGCCTGACGCGGTCCTGCTGGCTGGCGGCGTACTCGCGAATGGCTGAGACCTCCAGAGTCAGTTCGTTGAGTTCATGGGCGACGGGCGCCGTGGACATCAGGGTGTCCAGCGTGCCTGTCCCGATCGAGGGTTGCGGCGAATTGTCGTTGTCGGAAAGACTCGAAGCGCGGCTCCTGAGGGTTTCTCTCAGTTCGATCGCCTTGACGCCGTGCCGTGCCAGTCCGAGATTGCCCAAGCTGCCGATGTCATCGTTTCTTGCGCCGATGGACGGCGCATTATCGGATTTGCTTAAGGCTTGTGTCTTTTCGAATTCCTTTGAAGCGATGATGCCGGAGGCCGGGTCGTTTAGAGGCCCATAATTCTCACCGGCGCCATCGGGGTCGGCGTTCGGGTGGTGAGTTTTGTATTTGCGTGTTTTTCTGGCGGCCCTTTTTCGACGCCGGCTGTTGGCGTCCACCAGGCGATGGAGGCCGCAGTTCAGGGAGTATCCGATGAGGACAATCACGCCTGCCATGATGCTGATCGTGGAAGCGACGGCCAGGCCGTCCCGGATCTCGTTTCGCTTGCGATAGCGTTCGACAGCCTGCTGCCAATGGGGACCATACATGGTGTCGGCGAGGACAACGGGGACGATCGTGGCGTTTGCCAGCTCGGTGATGTCTGCGCGAAGCCTGCCCGGCTGTTCGGTAATAAGTTTTTGCCGTATCTGAGGCCCTCCGTAATCGCCGTATCCCCACGGATTTTCGATACGTTCGGCGGGCGTCAATTTGCTCCATTTGAGATACTGGTGCAAGTATTCTTCGGCGCCGTGACCATATCGGGTTTTATACAAGGCGGTCGTGCGGTCCTGTTGTCTGATATCCAACAGGACTGCAGCCAGTCCTGTCATACCCAGCAGGAGCAGTATGCCTGTCCAGATGGCCCATTTCTTTTTCATACTGTTTTTGCCCGCTCAATGCCGATTTCTTGATCATTCGATAGTGTGAGACGACGGCCATTGGTCCCGAGAACAATTGCCACTTAAAATATAGAAAACGATGTCGCTAAGGTCAAATCGAACAAATCGGGTCGTGGCTTTATCAGTTATTGTGCTGCCGTATCGGGGGTATTGACATGCCGGTCGGCAGGAGGCGGATGGACTTTGGGAGTCCTATAATCGGGCCAGGCGTTGCATGTTACAGGAGGTTTTGGCGATACCATTCGATGGCTTTTTCGAGTCCTTCGGCGAATTGGACCACCGGTTTATAGCCGATAACTTTTTCGGCAAGACTTATGTCCGCCATTGAGTGTTTTACATCGCCGGGACGGTCGGGCACATAGAGAGGCTTGACCCTTTTTCCGACGCAGCGGTTGATGTGCTCAATCACGGCGTTTATTGTTATTTGTTCTCCACATGCGATATTGAGCACTTCGCCGTGTGTTGCCTCAGCCTGCGCGGCCAGGAGGTTGGCGGCGACGACATTGTCCACATGTGTGAAGTCGCGGCTTTGCTGTCCGTCGCCATAGACGGTTGGCGGCGTGTCCTTGAGGATAAGGGTAACAAACGCGGGGATTGCGGCGGCATATTGACTGGTGGGGTCCTGGTGGGGCCCGAAGATATTGAAATATCGAAGTGAGATGGTTTCGAGCCCGTAGACGGCGTAAAAGACTTTGCAGTAGTACTCGCCGACGAGTTTGGCGGCCGCGTAGGGAGAAAGGGGAGCGGTCTGCATCGTCTCGACCTTTGGAAGGGTGAGGCTTTCGCCGTAGGCCGACGAGCTTGCGGCATAGACGAAGCGCTTGATGCGAGCGTCGCGTGCAGCCATCAAGAGGTTGAAAGTGGCGTCAACACAATGTTTGTGGGTTGCTGCCGGGTCTTCGACGCTCTTTGGCACTGAGGGTAAAGCACCCTGATGAAGGACGACGTCCACGCCGTCCATTGCCTTGCGGGCGACGGCGGGGTCGCCCATGTCGGCCTGGATGAACTCGACTTTGTCAATCACAGCGTCGAGATTGTGCAGGTGGCCGGTGCTGAGGTTGTCTACGACGCGAACGAAGCAGCCTTCGGAAACAAGACGTCGGCAAATATTGGAGCCAATAAAGCCGGCGCCTCCCGTCACGAGTAATCTGTTCATAAAATCCCTTTATCAGTGCTCTTACCTTTGCCGAAAGTTTTCCAGCCTATTCAGCGACGGGGTGGAGACGGCCGCTGCGCTCGTACTTCTGGTACGACTTGTATATCTCATGGAAATAGCCGCCCTTCATGGCCTTGACGCGCATCAGAACGGTTCCGACAACGGTTGCGTTGATCTCGCGGAGTTCCCGCAGTGTACGTTGTGCGGCCCCTCGGTGCGTAGTTTCAGCGTCGAAGACCAGTATTGTGCCGTCGGCCTGGGCGGCGAGTACCTTGGCGTCGCTGACAAGGAGCGGGGGAGCATCTATTATGATGTAGTCATAGACGTCGCGGTACCGCGCCAGCAGGTCTCGCATGGCGGTGCTGCCGAGCATCTCAGCGGGACTTGCCGGAACAGGGCCGCTGTCGATGATGTCAAAGTTCTCAATTCCGCTGGATCGCACAAGGCCGTTGTCGGCCTGACATTGACCTGTGAGATAGTTGCTCAGGCACCAGTCGGGGTCGGGAGGCGAGCCATTGGTTCCTGGGAAGAGCGTAACGGTCATGGGCCGTCTGAAGTTGGCGTCAATGAACAGCACCTTGCAGTTTTCGGCAACGAGGGTCGTGGCAAGGTTTGCGGCGATGGTGGTCTTGCCGTCGCCGGGGGCGCCGCTCGTGATAAGCAGTATCTTCTTGCCTTCGCCTCTTCCGGAGTGCTTCAGATTGGCTCTGAACTGCCGGTAGCATTCGCTCATGATTGAATATGGCACGCGTCGCACCACGTGGGCCAGATCGGCGCTGCTGACCTCGGGATCTTCGTCGACATGGCAGATCATGCCGAGAAGCGGGGCTCGCAGGTGCTTCACGACGTCGCTTGGACTTCGCACGAGGTCGTTAAGCAGCTCAATGGCAAATGCCAGTCCCAGGCCGACGAGCAGCCCGAGAATGAAGCCGCCCGGCAAGAACAAGACGAGCTTGGGGAAACTCATATCGAGGGGTTCGGGTGCATACCATGCGGCTTTTACCTTTGATATCTGGGGGTCTTCCACGAGCGTGGTCAACTTCTCAATGTGAGTGGTCATTTCCTCGAGTCTTGCCTGCTTTTCATCCCGTCGCATAACAGCATCGAGGTAGTCGCCGCGGACCTTGCTCATCTCCTTGTGTTCAGCCTGGATTTCCTGAAGGCGTATTCTCTGCGACTCGAGTTCGGCAGTTATCGTAACGACCAAGTCACGTGCATTGCGGTAGTCTGCCCCCCGGAGGATGTCGGCGATCTCAATCTGTCTTTTTAGCAGGTCATCCTGTCGTTGCTTCAGCGCATCGGAAACCTCTTTGACACGTCTGTGATTTTCGCCGAACCGTGTCAGCAGTTCGGCGAGCGCGGGTTCGAGCATTGCGATAAAGTCTCTCATTCTCCTTGCAACCGGGTCCAGTTCAATCTGTTCTATGACGACTTCGTCAAATTGACTCTCTGCACGTATTTTGAGGATTTCGACAGAACTGTTAAGACGAATGATTGCATTCTCGAGGTCGCCGAGGTCGGTTTGCTGGTCTGCGAGCGTCTCGGAGAGGTAGTCATAGAACGAGGTTTGTCCGATGTTTCCAAAGGCGGTCCCTTCGCGTATTTGTCTCATTTCATCGGTGGAGACTTCCAGGTAATCTATAAGCCTTTCCTGTTGTTCGCGGCGTTTAACGAGTTGATTCCTGAGGTCGGCGCTGGCTTCGTCTCTTTGCTGGGCGAGGAAAAGTTCGAGCATTTCATTGACAATGAGCTTGGATTCGCCGGGGCTGGAGGTGGTCATCGAGACGAGGACGTGGACGTCATCTCGAGGTGCGGTGGCGCCGAGGTGTTTTCGCAGTTTTTTCACGGCGCGTGCAATGTCTGTCCTGTTGCCCTTGACAAATTGCTTGAACCATTTTGTGTCTCGGATGCTATCCCTGTTCAACAATTTCTGGAGGGAGCCAAGGCTCTTCATTCTGAGGATTTTTGAATTCCTGAACTGGTCGTAAATATCCTTGTTGGTGCGGGCGTCGGCAATCTCCAAAGGGTCGGTAATCCCCGGCTGGAGGACCTGGATAGCTCCCAGCGCCGTGTAACTGGGGCGATATTTCTGGAGCAGGTACCAGGATCCCGTCGCCAGGACGGCGCCCAGGATAGTGAACGCGGCAATGAGGAAGACATGCCTTCTCAAGATGCCCATGATTTCCTTGGGCGTCAGGGTCATTTGCGTTGGTAGAGACGGTCTGCCGGCGACGGACCTTACTGTCGCGGCTTTATTTGTCGGTTGCATCTGTGCTGTCATTTTGTATCATCTCCTAACATACAAATATAAACTGTTAGTTTTCGCAACTATTGGGAAACCCTTTCTATTGCCTGGGTAAGCCGGCCCTTGTCTTTTGATGTTATCATATCGCCGCCGATTTCTATCGCCTGTTGGTACGAGACGGCGGCCAGTTTGTTTCGTTCGAGACCTTCCTGCGCCATACCGAGGTGTCTGTAGACATGCCAGGGTATGGGGGCGCCTTGAACTTCATACAGTTGAATAGTGGTCTGAAGGAGTTCTTCGGCCTTGGTGAACTTGCCGTTCTTGCAGAGAGTATACGCGTAAGTGTCTATGATGTTTGGGTTGTTTGGTGCGCCGGAATGGGCGCGAGCGCCGTATTCTTCGGCCTTGTCAAGCTGCTCATTGTTGTCGGCGAGCAGAAACGCCAGATTGTTCAGCGCCTGCAGGTTCTTGGGTTGACCATCCAGTATCTTCCGGTATTGTGCGATGCCCTGTAAGAGGTATTTTTTGTCGGATGTTTTCAAGTATGCCTTGACAAGGGTCACCGCCTTAAACGTGGAATACCGAGGATACATCGGTCCTGAGGGTGTGATGACAGCCATGCACTTTTCGATGTGTTGGAGCGCCTTATTATACTGTTGGCTTTCCTCGGCGAGATGGAAGGCGACCATGTTTGCGATGACCGAATCGGGGGCGGCCTGGAGTTCGGAGGCGACCCATTTGTCGACTTCGTCGGTGCCTACGGCCCGCATCATGTTGCGCAGGGTGCCGGCGATCAGTTGATCGTTATTGCCGCATTTGGCCAGCGCTTTGTGGTAGTACTGCACGGCGAGTTTTGTGTTGCCCATTTTTGCCTGGCTCTGACCCATCTGGGCGTAGGCAACCGAACCCAGGCTCGGCGAGTCGATGTACTTTGAGGCGAGGCGCAACACGTTTTCATATTGGCCCTGCACCCAGAGCACTTCAAGGTATAAATCGAAGGCAACGGCAGAGGGCTCATCCTTTTTCTCTGCTATCGCCCATGCCTGCTTGAGGAGTTCTTCGCCTTTTTGGAAGTCCTTTTCACTGAGATAGAACTGTGCGGCGCGATGATACCACAGTTCGAGATCGGGATACTTGGCGATGCACTCATCGTAAAAGGTCCGCAAGGCGCTTTTCTGTCCGGCTTCTTTATATAAGCGTTCGAGGGTAGTTCTCAGACGGACCGGCGCCATTGGGTCGGTCAATGCGTTCTTGAGTTCGCCGATGGCTTGACTCATTTTCCTGGCCCGACGGTAGGCATTCGCCAGTTCGAGACTGATCATGGCGTTTGGGTTAAGGTGCTTGCTTTTCTGAAGATCGGCGACTGCCTTGGTGTAATCACGGCGGAGGCGGTTGATATTGCCCCGGAGCCGCCAGGCGGCGGCGTTTTCGCTGTCAATTTCGAGATTGCGATTAACCAGAGCCAGAGCTTTATCGAGTTGCCCCCGGACCATGGCGACCCATGCGTTGAGCAGCAGGCCGCGCAGTTCCTGCGGATTTCGCTCTGTAAAGGCGTCGAGTTTGAGTTCAGCTTCCTTTATGAGGCCGGTCTCGAGGTACATCTCGATCTGGAAGAGTTGATTGTCGATTGTGTTTTCGATATCCAGAATCTGCTCGCAATATGTGCGCACGCCATCCTTGTCGCCGGTCAAACGGGCGATCGAGGCGAGTCCTCGAATGACGACGAGGTTCTTTGGGTCCTGTTCATGGAGTTTGCTCAATACCCGTGCGGCCTTTTCATAGCGGCTGTCGCGCATATAGAACTGCCAGAGGACCTCGTCCCTTCCGGCTAAGAGCTTTTCTGCCTCGTCCTGTCGACCGGTCAGTCGCAGGAACTCGGAATATCGATGCTGGACACTTTTGTCGTCAGGGTTCAGGGCAAAAGCTTTTTCGTACGCCGAGCCGGCTATTTCGAGAAGGCTTGCCTCTTTCTTGTCGTCGGGTTCTTTGCGGCTCATCTGCGTCGCCAGATCGGCCAGCAGCAAATGGTTGATGACGTTGGGCGCCCGCTCCTGGAGGGATTGAAATCTCGCCAATGCCTCCTCAGGGTGTTGGTCGCTTCTGTAACGGGCATAGAGACTCTGTAAATACCAGTCTTTGGTGTTCAGGACAATTGCTTCGCGAAGAGCCTGTTCGGTTTCCTGCTGTTGCTCGGTCGAGAGGTCTTGGTTCAGACGTGTGTTGCGCTCGTGAAGGACCAGCACCCTTTGTCTGGCTATGGCCATGTCCAGAGGGTTCATTTCGGAGGCGGTGTGGGCATCTTTAACGGCCTCATCGAAGTTGCCCATGGCGTTATTGATGCGGCTGCGCAGATAGTATGCACGTGCATGAACAGGTCTGCTCTTCAAACACATTTGGATTCTCTCCAGGGCCTGATTATAATCGGGCCGGGCAAAGTTGAGCGTTGCGAGATAGAAATTACCTTCACAGCCATCCAGATTGTTCTCACGGGCCTTTTGCGCCAGTCGATCGGCCAGTTCGAAATCTTTCTGTTCCCGGAGAATAGCCGTGTCGAAGAGTCCGTTGATAGCTTGTTCATCGTCCGGTGCGATATCGAGTGCTTTTTTGTATTCATCGGCGGCCTGGGCGTATTGGCCCAGCGACAGATAATGTCGACCGAGAGAAACGGCTCGCCGCTGCGGATCGGAGATTTCGGAAATTACCTCCAGGGTAATCTCATTGAACCTGTCGGAGGGGATGTTAAGGGGATCCGGTTCGAGCAGACTCCGCTGAAATATCAGCGCGTTCGGATTGTCGGCGTCATGGGCGAGATACTTTTCCACGAGCACCTTTGCGCGATCGGGTTTGTTTTGTGTGAGATAGTTCCTGCAGGCGGCGATGATGACACTTAATGGCATCTGCTCCGGATGTGTGTCGACGAGTTCATCGAGTATCTCGGCTCTCTGGCTGCGGTATTGATCCAACTGCTCTTGTGGTTCGGAAGTCAGAGGGTTCTGCGTTTGCAGTTGAGTCATGCGTATGGTTTGCGCGTGCACGAGGGAAAGTCGCAGGCCTTTCGTCTGGGGGTCGTTGGGGTCCATTGTCCCAAGTATGTCGGTGGCCTCGTCAAACTGTCCCGATCCGACGTAGGCGGCGACTTGAACGCTTCTGCTTCGCTGATTGGGCACTATGACTCGTTCGCAGGCCTGCGCCAGTGAAATGGCATTGCTCCAGCCCCGAACCTTGAGAAGCAACTCTGCGTAGTCAAGCAGGACCTGCGGCTTTGAGGAGGCGATCCCGCCGACGATGGCGTTCCTGAGAAACTGGAAACGGCTTCCTATTTCCGGTCTGTTCCGGAATGCTTCGGCGAGCATATAGGGCAGCACCGGGTTAGGCCTCTGGCCAGGCCTCCGGGCGGCCTCGAACTGCTTATAGGCGTCATACATTTGCCGGATGGCCTTTTCGTTTTGCCCGCGCGCCAGATCAAGGATTCCACCCCACATGATCACATAAATATTTGTGCTGCTGCCGTAAATCTGTGTGATCTCGTGAATACTTTGTTCGGCCTTTGCCACCAGCAGGCGGTTCTTTTCGCCGTCGTCGTCCTGAAGGGCCTGGAGCGCCTGCTCGACGTATATTCGTGCCAGGAAGGAATGCAGCTTAAGCCGATTCACCCGATTGGTGTTTCTCCTTGGTCCGGAAACGGCCTGTGCATCCGGCAAGGTCAATGCCGCATTGGCGATATCGATGGCTGCCTGAAACTGAATGTCGTCGGCCAGAGAGGACTTGAGATAGTGCAGGTTTGCGGCTGATAATGCGTATTGGATGTTTTGATCGTCCAACTCCATCGCGCGTTCTATTGCATCGGCAGTCTCGTCGATTTGATTGCTGAATTGATAGTATCGCGAAAGTGACGCCCATGCCGCAGCGCTGGCATCGAATTTGGTGACGATTGCCTGGAAATCCGTTTTGAGGGCCCGGACCTTCTCAGTGTCGCTTTGGACTGAGGTCAGTCTCATTTCAAGGAGATTAATATGCGCCTGGACATTCTCGGGCAACACTTCAACCGCCTTCCGGAGGATATCCTCGGCCTGCCGGGCGGCCTCTTCTGCGGCGTTGGCCTGACCGGCGGCGCTTCTGATATTGCCTCTCAGGGCGATGGTCCGGGCGAGATACCTGTAGATCTCCACATCATCGGGCGCCTGCTCCATGAGCGTTTCAAAATCGCCGATGGCCTCATCGAGACTTGCGGCGAGATCTGTCGCCCGACCGCTTGCAGCTAATTCGAGTGCGGCCCGGGCTTTGGCTTTCAATATAAAGGGGTCGGGTTGCATGTTTTGCGCCATCATGATCTGTATCAATCCGCTGCTGCCGTCGGATTCTGTTCCGGCGGCTTGTTCTTTGACCCTTGACCATGCCATCGCATTGCCGGCGTCTGCGCTATCATAGAAAAATCGCAGGAGTTTCATGCGTGCAGTGACGTTTGCCGGATCGAGGTTGGTTACACTATACCACACCCGGAGGATTTTTTCCCAGTCGGGCCTGTTGAATTCATTATCGGTCAGGTAAAGGTCGCCAAGCTGAAAGAGAATATCAATCTTACGTGCATCATCTCTTGCGGCTCCGACCGCCTGGCGGTATTTACGAAAGACATCGCCGTAAGCCTGGCGGCCCGCCTCCAGGAGTTGTTCTTTTTCCTGCTGCCGATCGGGGTCCGGCGGCATCTGTCGGTACTGAGTCAGTTGAGTTTCGATCTCGCTGAGTCGCTCGTTCGCCTGGCTAAGGAGTTTGTCGGGATTCCTTCTGATCTGCCGGTAGACCAATGCTGCTGCGACAGCAAGGACGGCCAGAATGATTATGCCTGATATTGCGACTTTCTTGTTTAACTTTCTCTTTGCCATTTCTTTTCCTATTAATGCTCTATGTAAGCCGACGGCTACTTGAACTTCATTGAAAACCTGTAATCTGATCGGCAGGGGACTGTTCGGGCTGATTTGCCTTTTCCCAATCGGGCCAGTGTTCGGTTTCCAGCAGCGGCAAGAGTACGGAGATGAGTTTTTCGCTCGCGCTGAGGACATCGGTCTTTTTGCCGTAGATCAGGCTGCCCGGTCCGGCTCCATAAAACTTCCATTCGACTTTCGAGAAATACGAATATGTGCCAAAAAGGTTCTTGCCCATAATTGTCCGTGTACCGGTGCGGCTGCTGGCGAATTTGCCGTTGGCTTTGAAGAAATACATTACACCGAATTTGAGATTGGACATCCATACATTGGTGTCCTTCTTGGAAAAGGCCAGATATCTGACACCGAGTTCGGGTTTGCCGCTATTTGTCTTGAGCCCTGCAATCCGTGCCTGGCCGATGTCAAGTGTCAGCGTGACCTCCTGTCGCGAGAACAGTTGGTAGCCGGTGCCTGTGAAGCATTCTTCGGGCACGTGGGGCACCCTGTCGGGGTCGCCGGTGTAGTAGGTGATAAAGAGCGAGCAATATCGTGTGGGGCTGAGGGCATCGGCCTCGGTGTCCTCCAGTTCCCACTGGATGTAGTCTTTGGTGCCGAGAGCTTCGAGCACGTCGGGGTTCTCTATTTTTAACTTGCGCCCGACACGGTAGGGGGCCAGCTTGCTTTCATCCAGATCATCAAGCGATTTGCGCAGCGGTATGGATTGCTTCTTGAATACTATGCCAAACTGCTCGATGGCAGCCTCCTTGAATCCCGCCGCCAGCGCCAGCACGGCCAGGCAGACGAGAAAAGGAAACTGGATATATGGCTTAATGATCTTATCCATAATTACCTTGATAATGCCTTTGCCTCACACATGTTCAGTTTCTCCGGCGCACAATAACATTTTTCTGCATCTGAGCTTCGTCGACGAACAGATTGGACATGAACCACGCCAAGGCGCCGTACATTCCAAAAGCAAGGGGCAGCATGCCCATGCCTAACATATCGTGATATATCCCTTGAGCATATTTGGGGTCCCCGAGAACATATATAAAACCGGTAACGGTGACGCGCACGACGTTGCAAAGTATGGCTATCGGTATGGTGCTTGCAAGCAGCACGAGTCGCTGCCAGATGGGTCGATAGTGCAGGTACGCCATGGCAACGCCGAGTGCAAGGAAGGCCATCAAGAGGCGCATTCCGCTGCAGGCTTCTGCGACGTCCAGGGGCGGGTCCATCAGCTTGCCGTTGTAGGTTACATCAATGACCTTGCCGCCTGCCGTTGCTTCCAGGCCGCGAACCATACTCAGCAGAGCCGATGCTATTTTAGCTGCAAACACTCGCATCGGATTGGTCAAGCCCGTGTAAAGCCTGTCGGGCAGTTTCACGGCGAATACCAGATATATGATCGGAAGCCAGGTGTATCGCACGAGCCGCCAGCCTCCCAGAAACAGCACCGTTGCACCGATTGCCGCTATCAGAGTCAGCGGCTGGAAGTAGGCGATGCCAAAGTGAACGACATCGAGGGCGTAAAAGACAAAACAGCCGATGAGCAGCACCAGCCCGAGATAATTGACTTTCGGTTTCAACGTTACAATATCCCAGGTATGCTGACTAAGAAAGTACAGGCTGAACAGTGGAATCAGGAAGCCGTGCGACCAGCTTGAGTCCGTGACCCATCGATGGACGACGTTGTCGATTTCATGGCGGAAGAACCAGCACAGAAGAAGCGCAATGAGGGCGATCTTGACGTATACGCTCGGATCAAGCGAACGCCAACCAGTCCTCTCTTCTTCCGTAGCCATCTTGCCGGTTACCCCGGTTGCCATACCATCACTCATACAATGCTCAAACCGAACGGTTAAAAAATGCTGTCGAACGAGACGTGCCCCGGGAACGGATCATTGCCCAGGTCGCGGTTTGCGAAATTACGGTCATAAATGAATCCGAATCCATACGTCGCCCTGAAGGCGTTTCTCAGCACCGCCTGCCATCGGCTTGTGCCGTGCGTGCCCACGTTTACCAGATCATAGGGTTTTATGAAGAAGTCGGGCTGTTGTCCCTTGGCGATCTTGTCAAGGTCGACCATAACGATCTCTTCCTGCATGAGACCTGCTTTGTTCATTCCGATTCGACGGACGACTTCGACCTTCTTTGGCCAGGCTAACGGTCCGAGCCCCCCGGCGGTGGCGACAGCCATCTTGAGGGTCATCGGGCGTCCGGTGAGATTGATCAGACCGCGATTATTGACATTGCCGGTTATCCAGAATTCACCGATGATGTCAACGGGAACGGAGATTCGGTCGCCCGGGCGAATGATGATGTCATAACGCGGGTCGCCGCTTTTAAGGGACTCTATCGGTATCTTAATGACGCGTGTCCTGACGGCCCCGCGACCAACCTGCCCCCAGCCGTATTCGCCGGCGGCGGGCTCCTGCAAAGTCAGTGCATCCGGGCCGATCTGCCGGCGCGGCTCAGTGGAGGCCACTGCAGGCGGCGTAACGGGCGCGACGACGCCGACACGTTTCGGGACCCATTTGCCGTCTTCAAAGATCCACTCTACGCGAGCGGTGTCGATTGGCTCGGGGAACTCTTCGTCAACGCCGGCGGCCTCATCCGTCTGGACCAGCGCCTCTTTCTCCATCCGAAGCTCCAGGGGCAGGGCCATTTCTTCGAGTTCTTTTTCAGTCGCCAGCTCGGTGGCGGCGATGATAATGCCGCCTTTGTTCTGCAAATTGCCGGCGTAAGGTTTGATAAGCTCCAGCAAATCTTCTTCACGGATCACGGGTCTCTTTTTCGTGTCCTCAGGTTCGATGGGCTCGAACTGGATACCGCCAACATCAACTTTGTCGGGAGGCTCCTTGCCGACAGGCTGTTCGGGGTAGACGGGCGCCGAATCGATTGCCGGCCGGACCGGCTGCTCAGTTACAGGCACATCGCGCGAGATGTAGATGTAGGTTACGTTAAACTGGCCGACGTCGCCGGCGAGTGCAACGGCGTCGGTGAGGCGGAATGTGTACCGCGGGATGGGAAACCTGCCGGACCGGCCTACACCCTGGCCGTATATGGAGAATATGCGTTTTTCCGACCTGAGGAGCAGTACGGTAACAAAGGGGTCTTTGAGGATGCCGGGGGAGAGAATGTCCTTGATTTCCTCTTCGAGCTTGACTTCGGTAAGGCCGGCGGCGCGTATCTGGCCGACGTCGGGAATTGAGATTCGACCCGACTCGGTTACGATATAGTCGTAGATGAAGGGGATACCCTCCCGGCGCAACTCGTAAATGGATATGCGCACGACATCGCCGACACCGAAGACGTAGTCACGCTCGTAGTCGATGAGGTCGTCAGGTCCGGGGGCTTCTGCGCCCGCGTAAGCGGGGTCGGGCTCATCAGCGACACCCAGCGAGTCGAGTATAACGTTGATGACAGGAACCGGCCGGTAACGACCTATGTCCGTCGGATCGAGGATATCGTCGGCACAGCCGACACAGAACACCATTAGCAGCGACAATGTCAGTCCATACAATGCGGCCTTTAATGCAGTCATCTTTCTTCACCCGTAAAACAAATCCTGTAATGTTGAACTTATCTCGGATACCCGGCTGCAACTGCGGCCGGCTGTTTCCATAGTCAATCGGCGTTTTTCATCCCGCCAAGGCGTATCTATTCGCTCGGCTTGCGCCTGGAAAAAGCGCAAATAGGACCACGTTCCCATCGGATTCTTCGGTCCGCAGAAGATATTGCTTAACCTTTTTCCACGTGGCGCTGCCGTTTAACGAGATTTACACACACCGCCAGCTTTATGCGATATTACCGGTCGCAATGTATCCACCGGAGAAACCTAACCTCTGGTCGCCCGGGAGGGCGTCATCCGTGTGGCCTCAGAAAGAGTATAATGCAACAACTTGTGATATAACCACTTGTAGCTGCATTACTTATGCGGGCAAGCTTCTCGGCACAGATTAGTCAACAATCCCAAATTACGCCATTTCTACTGTCAGACGGCGGATTTGTTCGACTTGAGAAATGTTAGAAAACCTTATCCCCAGTGCTGCAAACGTATTTTTCCGCTCCGCCTCGTGCAGAATCCGCAAAGTTGTTTCCTGGCCGGGCGGTGAGAAAAAAAAACTGCCTCGGCCCCATAATGTGCAAGCAGGCATCAGGGAACGGAAAAGCCCTTGTAATGGACCTGCAGTATCTTTGTGTATTCGACTGCGCCGGCTGCTCGCCGGAAAATGTCGATCTTGGTCGGGACGAAGGCTTCGGTGTCCTTTAGCCAATGCATATTGTAGGCACGGGCGGTTGTGAGGGCGTTATTGGCGGCGTTGTGGACCCACACTAAGTCGATCGCCCCATCGTCGGGAGACTGAAGGAGGGTTATACCTGCCCCCGTTACAGCAGTGCCGGGGAGTTGAATGGGCAGGTACCATTTGCCGTCGATCCTGATTTGGTCGAGTTTTTCGCCTGATTCGGCGGTGTAGTAACCGGCCGACGCCTTGAAGGCCGTGATTATTGCCACGGCGATGTCTCTGTCAATGACGGTGACAGGCGATTGATCGACTGTGGCCGTGGGTCCTGATGATTTATAGGCGCCGCCGGCTAATTGCCGGCGAAACGTACCCTCAGGTTCGCGAGCGGTCATCCAAATGTCGCCCGAAGCAGGTCTTAAAATGTGCTTCTGCTCGCTGAAGTAGTCGGGGGCCTCGCCGAGATAAAAGGTCACGATGCAGTGAGCGCTGATTGTGGTTTCCTTACCCCCGGCGGTGGACCGGGGCGAGGCAAAGTCGGTTGTCAGCGAGTTTTGACATCCGGCAAAAGCCAGACACAGCCCGACGATAGTCAATGCCGTTGTTTTGCGATTGATCTTCATTTCAGCATCCTCTTCACATTAGTACAAGACTTTTGCAAAATTGCGGTTTAGACTCGCATTACGGATTGGCCAGTTTCTCGAGTCTTGCATATCCGGCGGCGACGTCGGCTTTTGCGGCCTCCATCAGTTGGGCGGCGAGTTCGGGCTTGGACTGTCGCAGCGTGCGATATCTGTTTTCACCATAGGCATATTCTTCGAAGTCGCCGGTTGGCGGTTTGGAGTCAAGCTGGAGCGGGTTCTTGCCCTCTGCGGCGATCCTGGGATCGAAGCGGTAGAGGGGCCAATAGCCGCAGGCGACGGCCTTTTTCTGTTCCACCGGGCCCAGGGCCAGATTGAAGCCGTGGGCGATACACTGAGCATAGGCGATAATCAGCGACGGACCGTCATAGCTTTCGGCTTCGACGAATGCCTTGACCGTCTGGTTGGGGTTGGCGCCGTAAGCAATCCTGGCCACGTAGATATTGCCGTATGTCATCATGATCACGCCGAGGTCCTTCTTTGCCATGTTCTTTCCGGCGGCGGCGAATTTGGCGACAGCGGCTCTCGGCGTCGCCTTGGACATCTGCCCGCCGGTGTTGGAATACACTTCGGTATCCATCACGAGGACGTTGACGTTGGATCCGCTTGCCAGCACGTGGTCCAGGCCTCCGTAGCCGATATCATACGCCCAGCCGTCCCCGCCGATGATCCAAACGCTTTTCTTGACAAGATAATCGGCAACGCCGAGCAGTCGTTTGCATTCGTCGCAGTTGCTCTTTGTGCATTGGGCCTTGAGTTGATCGATGAGCACGCGCTGGGCCTCGATGCCGTCCTGTGTGTTCTGTGCGGATATGCCGGCGATGATCCGGTCGGCAAGGCCCTTATCGACACAACCGGCGGCGACGACCTTGTCGAGGAGTTCGAGACCATAGCTGCCGAACTTGTCGATGGCCAATCGCATACCCATGCCGAATTCGGCGTTGTCCTCGAAGAGACTGTTCTGCCAGGCCGGTCCTCTGCCGTCGGCTCGTGTGGTGTAGGGCGTTGTGGGCAGGTTTCCGCCGTAAATGGAAGAGCAGCCCGTTGCGTTTGCGATGACGGTCCTGTCCCCGAACAACTGCGAGACGAGTTTGATATACGGTGTCTCGCCGCAGCCGGCGCACG
>SDBS01002303.1_pt1 | contig 19182 bp, 15 predicted proteins | sample 2277091 | NCBI WGS metagenome assembly SDBS01 (sample SAMN10404972, study PRJNA504765) | marine sediment metagenome | isolation source: marine sediment core GS10_PC15, 163 cmbsf | place: Arctic Ocean: Southern Knipovich Ridge | collected 2010 | reverse complement strand
CTTCTCATAAATTATTAAAAGAAATATATGAAAGTTATAAAAGCAAACAAATTGTATTTGAATTAAAAAACACGAAAGAGGTTTCCACAGCTCATATAAATCAATTAAATCGTTATCTTAACAATGAGTTTGGAAATTTTGGAATCATATTTACGAGAAACAAGCCACCTAAAAACGTATTTAAAAACACTATTGATTTATGGGCAGGACAAAGAAAATGTATATTAATATTGGATGATGAAGATCTAAAATTAATGTGCCAAGTTTATGAAAACAAACAAAGAATGCCAATTGATGTGATTAATAAAAAATATGTTGAATTTACAAGGTATTGCCCATCGTAATTTTAAATATTTAAGGAAACAATCATGAACAAACAACAAGTAGAAGTATTTTTAAAATTACAACCACAATTAAAAAGTGCTTATGATGAAATAGCTCTTTTGTCAAAGAAGAAACCAACAGACTCTTTAAACAAGTTTAAGCTAAAATTCATAAATAGCATTCTCTCAAGAGCAAATGAGGTGTTGAAAAATAAATATATGCCATTTCCAGGTGATTTCACCCTGTTCAATGAAGACGACATGCCAAATAATGGTGATGTCGTTTTTATGCTTTCTAATTATTTGACAGCCTTAGAAAAATTAAGGTGCGACAATATAGAAAAAGGCACTATTCCGTACGGGTGGTTCTGGGTTATAGATGGCAAAATTTCCGGGCAAGAAACAGATAGTCCAACCATTAAATAATTTTACAATTATGTGTGCTCCTTGGCTGAATACAGAAGAAGGAAAAGAAATTGATTACGAGTCGTTTTTTATCGTACAACAGATACTTCAGTAAGGACTTATTAGGACAAAAAAAATGAAGCAAGAAAATCTTAAAAATCTTGTTTCTAAAGGCGAATCTCAAGAAGTTGAATTTAAAAGATCACTCAGTCTTACGAAAGAAGGATTAAAAGCTTTATGTGGCATGATTAATACAGATAAAGCTCATGGAGCAGTCATTTTTGGTGTAGAGGACAATGGTACTATAGTTGGAATAGAGCCTGGTAATGTCGATACGGCTCAACGTTCGTTGGTGCAATGTATAGGGGATACATTTGAGCCTCGATTACATTGCAAAATTAAGATGAGTGTCTGTGATGGTATGAGCCTGCTTATTTTAGAAGCTATAAGAGACAAAAATATCTCTTTTTATGAATATGATAGTAGGGCTTGGATTAGAGAGGGAACGACGACCCGTTGTTTAACTTTACAAGAGAAACAGAATTTTGAAAGAAAAAGAAATCGTGATATGTGGCAAGGCCCATGGACATGCGATAAGTGTGGAGCACGCGCGGGACAGTTTAATCAGTTAGTGTTTTCAGAGTGTGGTACTCGAAAAACTTATCAATGTACTTGTGGTGGAGAATTCTGGCCAGTTTCATAAAGAAGCAACTTTATCATCTGGAGTACGTTGTCCTAGTTTAAAGTAGCTTAACTAGCCTTATTATACTTTTGGTAAGCAATGTAATTTTAGTTATAATTTAAATTCTTAATTCTTAATTTATTGGAGGATTATCACATGGACTGCCCACATTGCCAATCAAAAAACTATTAGACGTTAAATACGGAAATTAAAGTGATGATATTCCGCACGAGGTTTTTTTCTGAATATTACGTTTTGAACGTTCTGAACGGTTAGGAAGTTAGTTCCGATAAGCGAATTTATCGGCTACATCTTTCTAGGCGTTCAGAACGTTCACAACGTAATATAATCGACCGTGTTTTGTCCAAAACATGGCTTTTAGAATTATATAAAGAGAATGTTCATGAAGGTTCAAAAAATTCAATTAGGTTATCATCGACACTCATATGATGAGGTAATTTTGCCAGCCAGCTGGATTAATGGATTACTTTTCTTGATAAATATGCATCCAAGAAATCCAGACACTATTTATCAAATTATGGATGTTTTTTTGGAATGATCGCAAGCTTAATAGAAAGAAGCAGCTTAATTATTGTTAATTTTTTGGTGTTCCGGAACAACCGCCAACTTACGATATACTCATTCTGAGTTAAATTATTATTACATTATTGTACATCTGCTTGCTGGCGTCATTGTTCCTGTCTGTCGAGATTGCGCAACAGTGGAAGAATTCAAGCCTGAGCGTATTGACGCTTCTAATCTTTGAATATGATTTTCAAGCGTTTTTTTCACCTCATCTAATTTAATATATTGACTTGATAATTGAAGATTCTGAGCAATTGTCCGATTCAATTCATTTTTAAGCGTAGCTGTTTCAATTAAAGATTGCCTTAACTGCGCAGTCAAGTCCCTATCGCTTCCATCGAGTCGTTGTAATTCCGTAGATATGTTTGCAATGCGATCTGCCAATCCTCTTGCTTGTATTCCGCTAAAAAATGACAAAAAATTATTTAATAAGCTCTGATTTGCTTCTGCCGCTTCTTGGTTTTGATTTGACCGAGCTATTGACAAATCGCGCAGTAAAACATCTCTTCTCTGATTTATTTCGAGCATTCTTTGTAAATTGTTATTTACTTGCTCTGTTAACCTCTTTAGATTTCTATTATATTGACTCATGAAGTTCACTACGAGTGTACATATTGTGCGAAATTCGGTGTGATTCAACTTTTTGGCTATAGCTAAATAATTTCTTTCTTCTTTAGAATGATCTGTTAAGGTAACGTCTGCTCCATTTACAATTAAACAAACAGCGGCACTTTTAGCATCGTTGGCTGCGGCAAAGTGCAAAGTTGTCCAACCACTACAGTTAAAGGTATATTCTAATAACAGTTTATCTCCCTTATCATCTGCATATTTTGCCAACGTTAAGAACCCTCCCGACAAAAACAAGGCCAACCCGCCTGATTTCGGTGCTGCAAGGAGTCCGCAAAACGCCAAAAATGAGGCGGAGCCCCAGGTAAGCAATTTCTTACCATAGTATGTAATATTAGCTAGAGGCATCATTATGTATGTTCTTCCATTAATGGGAGTAAATTTTTTATTAATCGGAACCTTGTTTTTTAATAGCTTTTGTATTGTTGTGACGTCATTTGTAGCTGCTGCTTCAAAAATAGTTTTTGGCATAGTTTATACTCCTGTTAAAAAATTATTGAATTGTACAGTAAAAATTAGAGGTTGATTTATTCATCGGCTCTTCTTGAGCAGTCCTCGTCCCACTCAAAACAGATGAAAACTCAATTACTGCTGCTGCATCAGAATAATGAACACCTCTCAAAGCAAGCTGCGCATCTAATTCACGCTTTTTTGATATTTTCTCCTCTAAGCTCATATCTTCTATTCTTCGTGGTATTTGATCTATCTGAACTTCTGGAGGTAAACTTTGTTTTTTTGATTCCCATTCTTCTCGTCGTTTCTGAGAATTCTCATTTTCTTGACGTCTAGTTTTTTCATTATCATCTAATAATTTAAACGCTCGTTTTAGTTTTTGATATTCTTTGTCGTTTTTATAGGTTTCTTTTTGTAAAATGCTCGCCGTGTGAAAAATAAGATATTCTTCATGCTCAACAAGTAATGCACTATAATGATCACCGGATAGAAAAAGAAAAATAGGATCACCAAACAATACATCATCAGAAACTTTAACTTTGTTTTTATCTGAGTCAGAAACCTTATCTTGTTCATCATCAGAATCGATAAGCTGATTATCATAAGGAAAAATAGGGTTTTTTTCGCCCGGATAAAATACAATAATGGGACGCTTCAACACATGCTGTAAAGCATAAATTTCCGAATAACTTCCCCACTCACCATTTTTTTGCATTTTTTCAAGATAGGCATTGATATCCCCCTCAATATATATTAGAGATGATACAACCTTAAATTTGTCTTTATGCGTGCTAATATAATTACCCGCCATTGCTCTTAACTGATCGGGTGACTTATCAACATAGTGCTTGATTGCACCGAACAAACAATTGCCATCTTTTTCGGTTTCACCTATCGAAAAAGAATCTTCAACAGCATATTCTAAATATAGCGCCTGCATATATATGATACGGAGCTCAACATCTCTATCAAAGTATTTATGGTTTGTTATCTCTTTTTTGACACGACTGAACAAAATACTCGATGATATATGATCATTTTCAATCAACTCTTTGGCATTATGAAACATGTTTTTTGCTTGCTCTCTTGGCAAAGTGTCTGTAAGTGCTTTATAACCCTCATAACCCAATAAAATTATTTGCAAATAAGAAATCACGGGGATAAATGACTGGACGAATGAAAAGCCTGTGTCACAACCTATTCGGGCAAAAATTTTATTTGTCATCGATAACAGAATTTTTCCAGGCACAGCGCCATATTTATTAATGGCATTATCACCCATACCTTTAGCCAAATGCCCTAAGTATAATTTTGCAGGATTTGTCGAGCTCATTTGACCTTTTGTGCGCTCACTCAACAAAACACTTTTAAGAATTGGTGTTCGTGTAACCATTTGTAGTATTGCGGTTGGCACATTAATCATATTAGTGCCTAGACCATAATCATAAAAAAGATTATAAACTGAAATCGCATTTTCAGCCGAAGCAATAATATCTAGGCCCTTAGAATATAACCCTACTTGACCTTTAATAGCATTGATTTTTTCTTCTAATACTTCGATCTTAGCTTCTAGTTCTTTTTTCTTCGCCGGATCAGTTTCTTTTTTGATTGATTCTTCTAGAGCATTTATATGTACAATATACTTTTCAGAAACTTTCCTAGCCACATAATTGACTCCGACTTCTAGACACCTTCCCAACAGATATGCTGTGTGATAATGTGATAAAGGATTCTCTGATGGCACAAATGCAGGATTTTTCTCAAGCCGATCTTTTAAATCATCAATAACTACTATGTTTGCATTTACAAATTGATTAATTATTGAATCATCATCAACTAATTTTCCAATCTCATCTATCGATGATTGTAAGTATGAAGAGCAAACTGACATTGCCTGAGATATACCATGCTGAACAAACTCTCCTTCTGCGGATTTTGCCAAGGTTGTTCCTTTTGCTAAGCTTTTTCTAAATTGGCCGTCCGTTTTTTTCGCTTTAAAATCCATTTTAACCAAAAAATCAAAGATTGCATCAACACCAAACTGTGAAAAATCAACCCACAGCTTGGTATTATCTAAATTTTGAGTTCTTTTACTGATTTCGTCATGCTTAATACGCTCTACGACACCTCTCAACCCCGCGCCTACATTTCCCGACATCTCATTTAACGATTCTTCGATTTTCACATCTGCATCTTTTTTCTCCTCAGCACTTTCAGAGAAACGCTTTTGAAACTCACCAAGGTTCTTTTGAATATTCTTTTGAACACGTAAATATGCCGGGATTTTCTCTGCTTCTCTTGTTTGTCTTTCATTTAGCAATTCACCAAGATCATCCGTACAAAGTGCTTCTCTTCTCGCAATTTCTGAAGATATTTGTTCGTTTAGAGTGAAACAACATGCCTCTAATCCATTCAATCCTTGGAAAGTGGTAGATTGTTTTAAATACTCGTATGCTTCACTAAGCGTCTTTGAGCTACCTGTAACTCTCCCTTCATGCAATAATAATAAACCCATTTTCTCAGGGTTGTCTTGAAATAAGGTTTTTGTGCGCTCATTTATTTTCGCGCTATGTTCGCCAACTTCACTCACTAAAGCACATCGTGAAAACAATAAATCCGACAAATACGAGCCATCATCTCTGGTTTTATCCATTTCATGAATAGCCAGATCGACCAAAGTCAATACTTCACTATTATCTTTGCAATCACTAAAATCCTTAATCAAATTGTGCATCACTAAATGTCGTATATTATCATCTGCGATCTTTGGCGTTTCTTTAAGCAACACAGTCACTTCTTCAAAAGTTTTACTATTCTCAGGTTGTTGTAAGTAAGTAATTAATTTTTCAAAATAACCACCGGCGCAAGTTAAATCTATGAGGCCAAGTTTATCATTTTGCCCAATTAATTCAGATTCTAGCCCATCAATAAGCGCTTGGTTATGATGTTTAATGATTTCTTTTGATTCTTCATCAAGGCTGGGTGAATTTAAGATTTCCTTATATAGCTTTATGGTTTCAGAAAGAGGCACTGAAGCTATTTTTGCTAATTCATGTATATGATTCAGATCTTCAATTGTCAGTTCTTTTATCGATTTTTTCTTCCAAGCATCATCCAGTTTTTCTAAAGAGGCTTGTGTTTTTGTTCTTTCTTGATCAAAATCGGAAAGATCGAAGTACAGCTGATAAGATGCTATGGTCATAGATTTCATCTGTTCATTCTGAGCTTGACATTTTTTTTTGGGCCCACCATCACTCAATATGCTATTACAATAATTTATTATTTCCGGCTCTGGTTCCACTTTGGCTTTATCTGTTTTTCTTTTTAATTTTTCGTACTTTTTGTCTTTGTTAACTAATTCATTTGATATATCATTATTATCTATCTGTTTTATTAAGGCGTCGTATGCAGCTTTAACTCGAGCATCATCTGAGCCAGATAATGCCATGTTGAACTTTTTAAAGAATTCATTAGTTGATTCCATGGCTTTTGTCTGTGCGTTTTCTGATGCTTTAACCGCATCTACTGCTTTGTTGAATTTAGCCAGTGCTGTGTTTTCATCTCCTTCTGTTTTCATTGTTAAAAATTCATATAGTCCGAGCTTGGCACCTTTAAACCAATGAGAAGGATTATCAAGCAAACCTCTAACTGAAAATTCAAAACCAACTTCATCAGGAAAGGAAAATTCAAGTGCTTTCCCGCCTTCTTTTGTTATCGTAAGACTAATAGAAAACTCTCCATTTGAATTTGTTGTAACACGGGTATGGTGCTGGATAGAGCCTAGATTTCTAGGTTGCTCAACTGGAGCAATGATGGATTCTGGTGCTATAAAATCTTCTTTTTCTTTCTTGTTTTTGACTGAAGAAACCGTTGATTGCACATATCTATACAGCTCATCGGCATTATTAAATTTTGGAATAGATGAAGTTAAGCTAGACTCTAAAAACTGAGCCCTTGACAAAGGGGAAAGAAAGGTTGGCTGATAAACACTCACAGCATCAGAAGAATCTTTGGCAGGCTTGACATCAGAAGCAGTATTTTGATTTAAAAGACTTTTGTCGTGTTTTAATGATGGAAGTATAGCTTGATGCAACTTATCGATGCCCTTTTTGATCAGCGCGCTCGTCCACCCAAGCGCAGCATCGATATCTTCGCATATCTCTTGCGTTGCTTTTAATGAATCACGACGTGATTCAATGTCCCTATAAGCAGAATTAAATAATAATTGCCCCTGAACGCTTCCAAAATCTCTGATAAGTTTCTCTTTAAAGTCTGGGCTGTTAAACCATTGTAAATGCGCATCAAGCACTTTAACACCATATGGTGCAACATAACGGCCATAAACCAAGTATGTCTCCATAGCGACCGATGCAGGTCCGCCTATTATTTTTGTTATACCCTCTGAAACTAGAATATCAGCGATCGTATGCTTTGCAGACTCAACCACATTTCTCTTATGAGTATACTCATGGCTAAATTGAAGCAAATATCCCAAACTTCTAGAGGGAATACGAAATTTACTATTAACACCTGTCTCGTCACTAATGCAGTGAATAAGTTTTACCGTGTCTAAAATGAAATCGCTGGTTGCTTGCTTTTCATCTGATGACGCGGGTTTGAGAATATTACTACCGGGCATACATTACCTCACATTTATCTAATATCTAAGTAACAGGATATGTTTTTTTAAACACTTCTTTACAGTCATAATTAAGCAAATAGTTACAAGCTAAAAATCCTATAAAAATCATAATAACGTAACACGACTTCAATAAAACTATTAATATCTTCATCATTATAATTGTTTTCAATAAATTTAAATTTCTTTTTTTCTCGGGTTTTATTAATACAAAATAGCCAGGGTTGGCGCTAAATTGTTTTTCAAACTTTTTCATATCGATTGTTTCAGGCATGTTGTTTTCTCCCAGAAATGATTGAATAAAGAGAGTTTTTTAAGAAAATTAAAAGTTATCACAATCTCATAGTTTTATGCTAAATTCAGTTTTAATTTGAACTATTATATTTTTTCTACCTTAATTTATTCTTTTAATATAAATTTTTGTGCGATTGCTGAGTTTGCTTTTTACATCAACCTTGGCAGCACCTTTGTTATTATTACACCGGCTACTCCTATTGCTATTCTACCTACTGCAGCTCTTCTACACCAAAATGAACCATCATTTCTATTATATCTTTATTCTTGTCTGTGTTGTTCGGCTTCTTGTGCTCGTAAAGTTATTAATTCTTCTGAGTTAAACCTAATGCTTGTTCTTGAAAAAACTGTATTTTTTTTTATTTGCAATTTAACAATTATTTTTACGTAAAACAAACGGTATAAAATACCGTGATAGCATGGGCGTTCCTATATTCCGGAAGCCCTATTTTTATCGAGCAGTGTTCTGAAGGATATCAAAATTAAAAAGATAAAATATATGAAAAAAAGTTTATTACCTGCGAGATTGAATTACTGATGATGTGCTGTGTTGCAAGGTTGTCTGTTCTGTTCGAGTAAACTGATGTGGCAACCGACCGTCTTTCTTAGCCATCTCTGCCATTTTATAAAGATGTGCCGGCGCGTTTCCACAAGCCTTCCTCGCACTTGATCTAGAACCAAAGAAAGCCCCCGCAATATTAAGCGCATGAATACCCACATATGATGCGCTTCTCGTTAAACCCTGCACATTCTCTCCATCCAACAAGGCGGTAAGTTCATTCAAATCATCGCACCAGTCAGGATACGACAACAATGTAAAACAAAACACTGACACAAAATATATTAATAAGCTTTGCTTAAGCTTCGCGTCTTCTGCCGTTGTCCCAGATAATAACGCTCCACCCCCCATTGAAACGAAACCAACAATACCAAGAATTATATATGAAAGAAAGTTACCTACAGTGTTAGCTGTAGGTGAATAAGATCTATAATTATGTAGATCTATTTTTGTCCACACATCACGAACACATTCGTAAAGTACTTCCTCTACAACGCTTGAACAAGTTGCATTCCTATAGGAGGAATCTATAGACTTTCCTATTCCCCAACGCAATGATCCATCTTCTGCTGCACTTTTTAACTTATTAAATTTTTGACAAATATCATCCTTCTGCTGCTCGGAAAGACTTGTGGTAAGAACTACCTCCAAGTAATCAGCCAGCACTGACACCCTTTCTCGATTTTGCTCAACTTCATCTGCTGAAATGATTTTTGTCATGAGTACTGGTTTTGGTTTTGATTTTAGTTTTTGTTCTTGTGATTGAGCATAGAATCCAGCAATAGAACTTGTCACAGCCAAAGCTACGAAGATCCAAGGGTTGAAGGATCCCAAAAAAAAAGATAGCAATGCTGTGTCTATACCAGCACCAAACACACCAGCAACAGGAATAGCAGCAACAGGAATAGCAGCCGTAGGTGCTGTTGTAAATGGAGGGTAGAAAAGTTCAGTTTCTTGCTCTTCTTTTATAAACTGTGCAGGCACTCCATATACGCGCTCTGACATGCTTGCAGTTGTCCCGAGTGGTAATTTGTCACAAAATGAAATCAACATTTCCTGCTTATTATCTGAATTACGTTTTATCTCAAGTGCGACATGCCCTACGCGCCGATTTTGCTCATCAGCTGATATATCGGGTGCGTAATGACGTAATATTAATGTATAGGTGGGTGTGTTTTCTGGCATGGTGTTTACTCCTCTTTTATAAATAGATTGCTAGATTTTTTAATGGTATTAAAATGCTTCTGATAGCAGCGAATAATATCAAGCTTTGTTCCAGAATTAAGCTTTTCTTTAACATTCCTAATATATGATTCAACTGTACGATAAGAGATTTTAAGATCGCGGGCAATTTCTTTGCTCGTCTTGCCCTGGCATATCCCCTGCATACAACATAGCTCTCGATCCGTAAAATAGATATTCGCACCATAATAATCCATGAAATATCGATTAATAGGTGTTTTTTCTATAAAACGTGTACGTACAGTATCAGTCCCTTGCACTAAAAATGAATTGACTCTTTTGTCCATCTGGCTTATATCTATGGAAAAAGCCCTCTTAATGGCCTTTTTAATAATCAGCTCTGCACGATCTTTATAATATAATAAAAACCGATCGAGAAGTTCTGTGTTGAAGTAAAAATCCACTATTTTCCGATCACCTAAAGAGGCAGCAAAGGTAAAATAATCGGTATATGTAGCACACTGCTGGACCATCACAAAGGGGAAATCAAAACCACATTGCTGTTTCATAAAGGTAACAGCATCTTGCAAAGAACTCGGCACTTCAATAGCATCTGACAACATGAAGCAATTACCATGCGACGTATACTCTGGCGTCAGGATAAACTGCGAAGATTGCTTGTAAAAGTAAACAGGGAGTACTGGATCTGTGGTGAGTAAAAATGTACGTCCATCATGATAGGTTCGACGATGTGTGAAATATCTAATCCCATAACACTCGAATAGCGGAGCAGCTATTTCCCTCATCATCGGAAGAGATTGCACAATCAGAGAATTTTTTCCAAAATCCAGAGAGACTGTCATCGTATAATCTCCACCACACTAATTTAAATAAAAAAGATGAAGTTTAGTTGATTGCTCAAGAAATTAAGGTCATCATTCTAACAGCTCTTTTTCAAAATAGAAATGGAAAAGATCAAAAAATAGTCGTCTATTCCAATATTTTGAAAACAGAAAATTAACACTCATTCATTGCCTGAGCTCTTGCAAGGCAGGCACTGGAGTTTGTTTTTAAAAATCATCCACAATTCTTTACTATTTTTTAGTGGTCTTTTTGACAACCGTTCGCTTAGCCGGTTTTTTCTTGGCTACTTTTTTTTAGCAACAGCTTTTTTAACGGTTTTTTTAGCTAATTTCTTTGTCGTTGGTTTTTTTGTAACTCGAGGTATGACAGGCTCTATATAGAAAGTCAGACGAGAGTACTTTATAAATTAGTACGTCTTGGGCTGCATAGCCGATTGAGCCTATAACAACATTACCATTAATGTCCAGGAACCGAAAAGTTAGTTGAGCTGACTACTTATTAACCTGCGCCGTAAGAAATATCTTATGCAAATTTAATCCATTATTTTTCATATTTAAGAATCTCTTAATAAAACCTTAATGTTGCTCATATAAGATTCTGACAATCAATTTTAATTGGATTGTTGAAGTGTAATGATGGAGAAAATTTATGAAAAGTAATTGTTGTACAAATTTTTGGGTTTATGGAAAGCATACTGCAAATAAGGCCGCATGCTCGAGTGTTGGTTTTGTTCTTTGGACATTTACTATAATGGCAATTGCGTCATTTCTTATTGATCTGGCTATCTCAGTACTGTATCAAGAGGATAAATGGTTGCATGAATCATTAATTACCGCCTCATTGAGTACTGGAGTAGCAGCTTTAGTTGAAATTCCTTCAAAAATAATACGCGAATGTTATTTTCTATCTAACCCTCCCACTAATAAATGTAATTTTGTTGGACAAATTGGCGTGCTTCTGTTGGGATCAGCACTGGGTTGGGTGGCGAGCCTAGGTGCTGATGCAGGTTATAATAAATTTTATGAGAGTGGCTCACATCACAATCTACCAAACAGCTTTTCTTTTGAATTAGCTGAGTCTCTTCTTGCTGCAGTAGCATTAACTTTTGTAAAAGCAGCTGTGCGTGCTGGAACAACGGTTGCTTTTAGTTCTCCATGTTGCAATAAATCAGATTCAGACAATTCTTCAAAAACTAAATTACAAACTTTTGAGGTTAATCCGTGATAAATGAGATGTGTTATTATGAATCATCCAGAAGAAGACAGTCTTGAACATGATTTAACGAGATTAAGTCAAAGCTTTGATCTTGCTAGCTTAAAAAAATTGATTGATAAAAGCTTTAAAGAAAATGATATGGTGACTATCACTGAAGAAGTGTTGATAGCTTATATTGATACATTTTTTAAAAAAATAGAAAGTAAAGTGCTCGATAGAAGTATTTTTAATCATCAAATTAGAGAGTTTTATCAGGGTTTGCAGTCGCTTCTGAACAGGGTCTTTCTTAGAGATAATAATAACTTTTTTGTTTATATGGTCTCAAAGAAAACCCATGGTCAGCTGTATAAAGAGGTGTCTAAAAAACTTAATAGTGCTGAGTCTCAGAAGTTAATTAAGAAAATATCAAGTGCTCAGACTTGTTTTTCTGAAGATAGTTCCAAGCTGATAATTTCCTATGTCAATCCCACAACAAGTACATTATCCCATGTGATTTCTAATAATATAAATTCTAATAATATAACTCACTTAACACTATCAGGAATTAAGTTTGACGACTTGGCTTTATTTGAGCCCTCGTGCAAACATAACAGCAAAAAACATCATTATACAGAGTGTTATAATCATACTTTATTGACCTTAACAGCGATTAAAACACTCAAAAACCTCATAGAACTTGATTTGTCTGAGAATCAATACGGTCATCATAACCGCTATTTTAACCATTATTCCATAAACAAAAAAGGTTGTAGTTATAATTTAAATGATGAGTTTAGGAAATTTTTAAAGCAATTTTCAAAGTTGAAAACACTCATATTGCGAAATAACTGGTTCTGTGATGCTGATTTCTGGGAGTTAATGATTGAAAATTTGAATGACAAAGAAACTTTTGTTTTTGGCGGTGAAAGTAAGCTTAGAGAGTTTGATTTTTCGGTTAATTTTCTAAGTTTTGCTATTATTACTGACAACGAAAGGAATGTATTTCCACAGTTCAGAAATAGCAATGTTAAGATTGATATCTCGGCGAATTATACTTATAGCTATGACGCTTATAAGAAGGAATTTTTTTCTTATCTTGATAAAGAAGAAATAAGAGATATCTTTTTTACACGGCCTTTATATGTTGAGAGCCTCATTGATCCACGAATTTTTATTTCACCAAATTCTTGGTGTGCTGTTACAAGTTATCATTATTCTACCTTGCATTCAGGCAATCTTTCGGAGACTATGACTGAACAGGGTGAATTATCATTAACGTTATTCGAATTAACTTCGGACGATAAAAAAATCTGTTTTTCTAAATCTGCTAAGGTGCAAATTAGAGCTAGAGATGCAATGGAGTTTGCCTTCGATCGCAACTCAGAATTTAGATTCAGCACCAATCTGTGGCGTTTAACTAGTCCTAAAGAAGTTAAAGAAATGCAAGAGCGCTATTTTTCAAAAATTAATGATACAAGTGGAGAGAAACTTTATCCATTGTCTTATGGTTTGTTTAGTACAAATTGTTTTTTACACGCAAAAAAGAGTATTTTCGGCGAAAAAAAAGATATTCCGTTGACCACAGGTGATCCATCAAATCATTTGCATACGATAGCCCCTAGCTATTCTAGAAGAGTAAATTTTAATTGTTAAGCGTAATGTTTATTTTAGGAGGATATTATTTATGTTTTCAAAAGATATATATGTTGTAATAAGGTTTTGGGAGCCTCGAAAAAGGTTATATTCACTTTTTCCTCGTGCAAAGAATAATATGGCGCACGTGTCACTTGAAATTGTGCGAGATAACGAATCGGTTTATATCAGCTATTTGCACAAAAAAAGAAGTAAAGGTGATATCGAATCAGCCGAGTGCGAGGAGTCAAATTATGATATTGATAGTCAGAATTTTGACGGCCCAGCAACGTCTAAATTCTATCTGTATGGGTTGGATTGTAGAAAGATGTTGGAAAAATATAACTCCCAAAAGTCAAACTTTTTATCGTCAGATGATAATGATAAAAATTTTGCAAACTTTATTATGGACATTTTAGAACGTGGAGGCCTTAAGAAGCCTGGTGGTTATTGTTCATCATCCTATGATTTAAGTGGTATTGTGATAGCAATAAAGAATAAGGTAAAAAAAATAAAAGAACAGGAAACAGCTCGTCATCCCATTACCAAAACATTTGATGCGGAAAAAGAAGCACCGAAAAAACCTGCTGAACCTGAAGATTCTTCTCAGAGCACTGATAGCTCTTCTCAAGACAGCGATTCCGAGACTGATAGATTGCAAGCAAATAATATATTGAAAACCCAGATTGCAGATTTGGCTGAAGTTATTCTACAAGCATTAGATAAAATAAAGAACCTTAATCTTAAATTAGAAGGCAAGGAACTTCATGAAAGTGAGCTAAATAAAATAGTGAGAGGTCAGTTAAGTGTCATTGATAATTTGCAAGCTCACATAACCCAAGGAATGAAGCGAACTTAATAAGCGATAAGGCATTTAAAAGGACGAATGTTTTATCTATTCAATAGGTTTTAATATTAAAAAGGAAATCATGGTATGTTTACAAAAGATATTTCACCAAAGTTAAATATAGTTGAGAAGATTACACGAACTTATTATCGTAATAGAGTATTTAAGAAGTATTCTGATGATGAGATTGGAGAGTTAGATTCTCTCAGAAGAGTTTATTCAACAAGTTTTCCTGCGTCGGATGATGGACAAGAAAACATTAGCCATTTTTTTGAATATGATAATAATAATAAAAACAAGAAGCCGTCTATAACTAGTGTAGAAATTGAACGCGCACTTCTTCCAGCACCAGCATCTATGAATTTAACAGACATTACTACAGAATGCCAAAGCTTAGCTACTATCATTCGAGTAGACTTAATAGAAAGAAGACAGTATCTATCTGGAGAAAGACTAAACAGCCCGGCCATTTTGTTTTGTGCTGAATTTTTGGCTTGGCTCAATAATATTGCAATGCAAGTAATTTCTAACGATACCTTAAAACAAATTACCAGCAGAATAAGTTATTTAAGGGCCGTGCTCGGAAAGCAAGTTTTTTTCCCAGAACCTAATAAAGATTATGAAATAAACAAAACAATTTTTTTTATGTGTAGGGTGTTGGAAAAAAAAATAATTCCGCTAATTTATTCGTCGCTAAGTGGGCAATCATTGCAAGATCATTTTAAACAACTGAAGTTGCACACAGAAACTTATTTTAAACATATAACAAATGCTTTGTTTTACTTACATACTAATATAGATAATTTTGAGAAATTTGACATTACAACTCTTAAAGAAACATATAAAACAAAATCAGCCGTACGTGCTGCAACTAATACTTACTTAGGACAACTATTTGTTCGTATGGTTTGCGATAAAACGGCTGATGGCAATCATTTTCTCGATAATAATGGAAGCATTTCTAAGGAACTTGTATTGTCCTCTAAGAAGTTTAAAGAAAAAGAAAAAGAATATGGAATTCATCCAGGCTTGTTAGAGCTTGCTGACAAAAAAGACATTTCTTTTCTTTTAGAAAAATTGATTTATGTTTTGGGTTGTATCGAAGATCTTCGTAATTTTGTTTCACTTTTCAAACAAGCTTATGATCTATCTAGTGAAGTAGGCAATATTGGACTAAGTTTTTTCTTGGGCAATGAGATTGATTTATTGTTGTATTATTTTAAACAAATCATGTTGAAAATAGAAAATGGTTTAAACTATTTATTAGACAAACATGGTGGATTTATAGAAATAAGTATTATTAATGCAAATTGCCAAAATTGGCGAGAACACTATTTTGCATTTTTGAGGGAGCTCGCTGTTGCAGATGAGCACAAGACAAAATTTGTCGACATAATTTATGAAATTAGATCGCTTACGGCTAAAGTAACGTCAGAAGAACATTTAAATGAGGTACGACAAAAGATCACAGACTTTAAGAAAAACATTGCACAGTTAGTGACACGATGTCAAATTGCTGCTACACCAGGTTATACTTTAATTGGCAATCATGGCGGCCTTTTTTCATCAACTGCTCCAGCAATTACTGCTGAAGTCGTGGAAGATAGAATAGCGGAATTGAAATCATTAACCACGTCTCTGTAAAACTTTATGACGTTTTGTTTAAAAGGATTGCTTTTTTTATTAGGAAGATGATTTTTTTATTTGGCTGATATGATTGCTATATTTATGGTGCTCCTTTATTCTGGATGGCCTATAGTAAATCAAATATTTTTTAAAAGTGGAGGTCAACATGATACCATCAATTAAGCCTGTTAAAAAACCAAAAAATATTTGTGCGGAAAAACCGGCAACCTTGGATCAATTTCAGAATGCATTTATATATCGTATGGAGGATGTTGTTGGTAAACGCATAAGCAGAAAGGTTTCCAAAATTAATCGTCGTTTGGATTCTTTGGCTAGATTATTAGAACGTAACCAAATTTGCGTTGCAGTTAGATATGATCCAATATTCCAACAAATCAGAATTTCTTCTAACAAGGTATTTCAGACCTCTTACGAAGAAAATCAATCCACTGACAATATTGCTAAATTGATGAGCTTACTTGCAAGCCATTAATTAACCATGGACGAGATTATAGACGAACTTGCCTCAATCATTTCTAAAAATATAGAGCAAGAATTTCGTTACAAACTCGATGGAACAACACTTGAAGAGTTAGAGGAAAATGCTCAATCACACTTAGAGAATTTATTTTTTTTCGGAGATAAGACTAAAGCTTGGGAAGAATTACGAGATACTATACCTGGAACGCTTGAGCATATTCTTGTGAATCGTACATCAAGACTTGCACGAGATTTCATGAAACTACGAAAATCCGTGTTAGAATTATCGCACTGCGAAGGCGAAGATAAAGCAATCCTTGAAGCATTACGTGATAAGAATTTTGATTTCTGTAAAGCTGGCATCAGAGACGCTCATGCAGAAATGCGTCAAGTTGATGAGGTGATAGAAAATACAGGCAAAAAACCTTATATAGCAACTTCTAAATTATGTTGTGCACGTTGTGCGCTGGTCGTTGAAACTTTAGATATACCTACGAGAGGACAGCATGCTCGTCTTTTTAATAAATGGCCAGCCCCAGGATTTTTCAAATCAGTGCCCTCATCTTTTAGAAAAGTTTTAGGTGAAGAACCAACTTATATATACAATGCTTTATCGAATGAAGATAAAACCAATGCTTTAAAATTTATTGAAGAAGGCAAAAGCTGGCATCTGCAAAAGGTCCCTAAAAGAAAAATGTTGCCCGACACTTCAAGCAGTGATGAGATATTTGGCTTGAGCGATGAAGAAATTAACGATGTCGATGTGAGTGATATTTTTAATGGCAACCGTATTAAAACACATGAACCGGAGGCCTATAAATTTCTTCGTCAAGAAGAAGATGTCAGTATCTCTAACATTGCTCATCTGTTTAAAGATTCTTCGGAAAAAATGGCCCTCTTAGGAAGGCCTGATGTTATGCGGTTTTTGAAGAATTATTCAACCCATGATGGCGTGAATTTTGATCGGTTATTCGAACTATATGATGAAAACTCCGATCTTTTTGCTTATGTTATAGCTAATAAGGTTGATTTGATTGATCAATCTGGTTTTGAAACAGCTGTTGAATATTATCGTACTGCTCTTAATCGAGTAAACGAATGTTATAATGATCCCGAAAACCCTGGAAATCCGGATGATCTCGATGTTGATAATGTTGCAGAAGCTGAATATCAAAGAGAAAATGGTTGGGACTATACCGAAAATTCAAGTGACAGTGAAAATCGTTATGGGTATAGCCATGAAGATAATATTCAATCAGGTGATGAATTATCTGATTGTGAATTCCCTAATCAGAGTATATTTAGTTTAGGGTTCAGCTCTGATTGATCGGGCGCTATTCTTACTCAAATTTAATAAAAGCTGCCTGGTCTTTTGATTGTCAAACCCCGATTAATTCACGATTAGGCCAGATCAAGCATGAATGTTGCCGTTACCCCTATTCAGAAAACAAACCCTGGTTTTTTATTTTTCTGGATAATTGTTTAAATATTGTTTAAGCCAATTTTTACCTTTTTCTGTAATTTCATAAAATATAGGTGTTTTATTAGCGCCAGGTTTAGGTAGTAGTACTTCTTGAATAAAATTATTATTAATTAGGTTGTTTATTGCATGGTCGCGTTTTATTTTTCCTAGTTGTTTAAATAATTGGGTCGCGTAGCTTCTGCTAAGCAGTTTTTTTTCACATTTAAAAAGTATTTTAATTTCAGCGGGCTGTAAATTCTTTATCATCAGATTTTCCATTGGCTATTCATCTTGATTATTATTATACAAAAAAAATTAAATAATACAATAAAAAGTTTTACAAGAAGTAAAATAAATAGGTTGACAAATAGTAATTTAGGTGGTATATTTATTAATAATGAAGCTGTTTTTAAAGAAAGTTTCATTAAAAGCAAAACCCAACATAGCGGAAACTATATTGGGTTTCTAACCAAAACATAATCTACAAAGGAGATTATATTATGACTGAGACCGATTTTAGCATAAACCCAAATTTTAATAAGTATCGAGCATCTTTAGTTCATCATTTTGTTCAAGAATTTAACGGCCTTTATATTGTTAAAAGACCTTTAAAGTTAGAGGAGGTCATCGAATTAGCAAAATATGTAATATCTGGCCAATTTAAGCGAGGTGTTAAGCTGTCAAATGCAACAATCTGCAAAGATTTTTTTATCACTACACTGTCGCTAAATGAGGATGAAACTTTTTGTGCTGTTTTTTTGGACACCGATAATCGTATTATTGCATATGAAATTTTAGAAAAAGGCAGTATTAATTATGCACAAGTTTCTGCTCGTCGTGTTATTAAAAGCACATTAAAGCATAATGCCGCGAAAATTATTTTAGCGCATAATCACCCGTCAGGTATTATTAATTACAGTAATGCAGATATTCATCTAACTCAAAAGCTCAAAACACTACTTAAAGAAATTGATGTTGAGCTAATTGATCATATTATTGTTGCAGGTAATCAGGCTAAAAGTTTTGCGGAAGAGGGTATAATATTAAACCTAGAGGAGGCAATAAGATGAAATGGTCACTGAGCGATATTATACTGAATATGGGCTCATACGAAATAAGTTGCCATCTTGATGATAAGCGGACTCTGATTGTCAAGTGGCGACTAGAAAGCGAACCTTGTGTTTATAGTAAAAATAGAGATCTTGCTGGTGAATATTTAGACGACATCCTACGTTGGCATCGTTATAAGACAAAGCATGTTTCATTACCTTTTCGATCTGGGGTTTTGGCAGACTCTCGTCATTTGCGAGTATTAATTTATACTGAGA
>SDBS01002302.1_pt1 | contig 19200 bp, 23 predicted proteins | sample 2277091 | NCBI WGS metagenome assembly SDBS01 (sample SAMN10404972, study PRJNA504765) | marine sediment metagenome | isolation source: marine sediment core GS10_PC15, 163 cmbsf | place: Arctic Ocean: Southern Knipovich Ridge | collected 2010 | reverse complement strand
AAGTTTTCATGAAGATTCTAACAAAAAGTTGCCTTATGCCTTGTGTGGTAATCCTGAATTTTTAGAAAAAGTAACTTTTGACGAATCTGGTAGGTTGGCTGTTTATGTGCCTAAAAAATCTTTACTGCTGTTGTACAAGCTAAAGGCTTTTAGAGATAGAACTTTTGATTTGAAAACAAGAGGCCCAGTGATGAACATAGAGAGGCGGGAATGGTTGCAGACTAAAGTGGAGAAGGATGGAGCTGACCTGATAGCTCTTTTAAACCCCGAACCTGAGCGATGTGTGGTAAAAGAAAAACTAGATTTTGGTCTCTTGAAGCAGCTACTTGAAAAGCAGAAACTTCACTTTGCATTGGAGACCATCAAGAAACTTCCGAAAAAGAAAAAATCCGTAGAACGTCATCCCGGTGTTGAGCAGAAAACGGTTGAGACATGGGTAAAAACTTTCTTGGAAAGATTGGAAGCGAATGCTGACAGAAATTGAATTGTATTCGCTTCCAGATGGATCGCCAATCATCAGGAAAGAAGAGAACGAAGAATGCATCTCCAAAGTAGCCCAAACAATCACCGAAGCAAGAACAGTCATAAAAGCCGGTTTCGAATACGTCTGCGAGATACAAGACACTAAACTGTTCCGAAAACGCAAATAACAGTGTCGCGGGCTTATTCCAAAATAACAATGTGGTGCCGAGGGCCGGACTTGAACCAGCGACGACTCCATTAAAGGTTGATTTAGACGACTTGGATGATTTTTTGTTATTTTCTCGAGCAAAATTGAACTTGAGCAAACTTAGTTCTGTTCAGTATTTACGAAGAGTCAGGGCCTTTCTTAGAGGAAGAAGTTTTGTGACAGATAGAGATATTCAGGTTTATATCCAAAAGAAAAAGGAAAATTGTGCCCCTTACTATGTTTCTAACATCATTTCTTCTTTCAAAGCCTATTTCCGAAACTACAAGGGTTTGTCATGGATGGATGGTTACAAGCATCCTTCAAGCCCTTTGAAGCTGAAACCTGAGATAAAAAAAGAAGAAGTTAGAAAGTTCATTGAGGCAATCGACGATCTGGGCGTCAAATGTGTAGCATTGTTTCTTGCTTCTTCTGGACTAAGACGAGGAGAAGTTTTTAGCTTAAAAGAAACTGACGTTGATAGACGGCTCAGATCCTTGATTCCAAGTTGTCATTCTGGCCAAACAAAACATTCTGGAATCACTTTCTACAACGAAGAGGCTGAAAGCTGTCTTTTGGAGTACGAACAAAAGCAAACACAGAGGGAGAAAGGAAGTGATAGGCTTTTACCGGTGCGTTATGAACGGTTCTTTTATGCTTGGAAGAGGGCAAAAGAAAGATCAGGGATACACCTTAAACCTAAGGATATGAGAGATTTCTTTAGTCAGGAGATGGGCAAAGCGTTTGTTCCTGACAGATACATCGACATCTTTCAGGGCAGAGCCCCCAAGAATGTACAGCTAAACAATATAACCCACATGGAATTGCGATGCTTAAAGAAATCTGTGAAAAAGCAGATTTAAAGATACATCCTTTGTTTTACGAGATTTTGTTTGAGTTGCAGACATTGAAAGCTCAGGATCATGTATGAAAACCCAATGTAGAGATTATAAGCCCTAGTTGCTAAGTTCAAATTGATTGCTCTTTGGGAGTTATTAATATCTGATAACGTTTCTTTAAAATGAAAATTGAGACAATCGTACTGCCTAGAATAATTAATCCCCACAAAATAGTATTATCATGTAGTAGTTCATAATTTTCAAAAAAGAATCCCTCCCAAATTGCATTTACTATTCCATGAAATGCGATGGTTAGAAAGGCAAGTTCCAACCCAAAAACTGGGCCGAGTATTGGTGGATTTTTATTGTTAAATAAGTTTTCAAAAAAAGTTTTTCTAAAAGCTCTACCTTCTAAGTTGACAATATTCCAAAAAAATAGCAGGGACACCAAAGCTTGTCCTATGCCGCCTGCTAATCTCACAATAATATTTACTAAAACATTGGGACTTACCACGTAGGTAACATACGATAAAGAATATGACTCAATTTGGAGGCCAAAAACTAGGCAGGCTAGAACATGACTATTTTCGTGAACGATCATACCGAGAAGAAAACTACTTAAAATTAAACCTATTATGAATGAACTTAATCCCCCAAAAAACAAAGGTAAATTAATGCTTTTTAAATCCATAGTTCAATCTTATCAATTGCTAATTATAATACGTTTTCCAATCTATTAGATTTCTATTCAATGCGACTATTTAATTGCTCTTTAAATGAAGTAACTCCTGCACAGAAAATTGAAATAAACACATGTGGAAATAATAAAATAAGAGCGCTAAGTTCTCGGGTTTTATTTTGAATTTCTTGGAAAGACAACTTTAAAGTTCTTGTTCTGTCTATAAAATCGATTTCTTCCTTCAAGATGTCAACCTTGTATGTTTTGTGTACGATTGCATTTCTAATGTTCCTGTTAAATTCGTAGGAAAATGTTGTCCAGCCAGTTTTTTTGATGTATTGAATATTCTCATAGAGTCCTTTTTTCCTAACTGTTTCATATTCAGGCGGATTGTAATCATTCAAGAGATGGATTAGAGTTGTGACTAATGAAAGGAATTTTTCATAGAATCCCGATAATTCTTCATAAATTTCTAAATATTTATTCACATGCTTCTTCTTAATTAGTGAATAATCGGTTTGAAGGAATTGATAATAGCTGATTAGTTTCTGGAGAGTAACTTGAACTATAATGTACATATCGTTAGATTTTCTAAATTCAAATAGAATCGAAAATGCTTTTCCTAGCTTTCCCTCTTTTTTCAAATTATTTGTAAGTTCTTCTATTACATTCAAATATTGAGAATATTTGGTTGTGAATAGATAGGGCATATCGAAACGAAATTCTTTATGTATTTCATTGACAATTTGAAAAAAATAATCCAAAGCATGTACATCATCTGGGATGTCAGAATCGAATGGTTTGAAAATAGAGTCTGTTATTGAATAAAAACTCTCTTTAAATTTTTTTGCGTCTAACTCTTTATTTTGATATTCATTTTGAAGGTTAATCCCAATTTGATAAGCTCTAGCCATAGCTTTCTCAATTTCTGAGCTTACTTCAAGCTCGACTTTTCTCTTAATATCACGTATTTTCTTTTTGCCAAGGTACTTTCCACTGAGATTAACAACTAAATCAAAAGTCTCATCCGTCATCTCTGAGACTAAACGTTTTAGTTGTTCTCGCAATTCAATGGGAAGTTTCGTCAAGGTTATGCTCACTTTAAGATATTTTGTGATTCCTTTAAGAACTTTTGTTGGGGGTTCAGATATTGAGAGTTTAGGGCCTATGCACATTTCCATATTTATATTATTGAGGCGCATACAATTCTAAAACGAAGGAATGAGTTTGACATTCATTATAATCACACCAACAATGGAAATTAAAGATACGGTAAACTTTGAGCTTTTTAAAGAAAAAATATTGGGTGCGCACAATAAAGAGCTTCTCCTTCAACACCTTACAACAAGCACTAAACTATATGGTGCAAGACATCATTTAGACAAGTTAAAAGAATTAATTCCAAACCAAAAATCATCCGATATAGGGTTAAAAGTTGAAAGTGGAGTGGTGAAATTTGCTTCTCGCCTTCCCAAAAAAACTGTCGACTATTTAAGTGAACTCGACGCATTTCTTTATAGTTTGAGAAGTTGTATTGACTCATTATTATGGGAAATAAACTTGGCTTTCAAGCTGGAATTTGAGAAAGTCTATTTTAGTAACCTTATGAAGAAAATGAAAACTGAACACAAAGATAGTAAAATTACCGAGTTGTTATACGAATTGAAACTTGAAGCGTGGTTTCAATATCTCAACGATGTAAGGAACAATTTAACTCATCGTCGGCTTAATGAAATAGCTATACATACTGAAGATCAGAAGCTATATTTGCCAAGCAATCCAAAAAACGGTTCATATCTGAGAGAAAGCAAGTTCGAGATTTTCCCTTGTATTAAGAAGCTTTACATAGATACTAAAGAGTTCTTGGAGAAAGCATATGATCTTCTCATTAATGAAGCCATTTCCCTTTGAATAGCACACACCCTCTCAATCAACTACGAGCACTTCCAATGTGCTAACTCTTTTATGTTACTTGATTTAGATTTCTCAAAGGATAGATATGATTTAGAAATCAAGAAAAAGTTCTTTATCTGTCTTATATCAAGTTTTATTTTGTTTTTGATGGCCATTTTTCGGAAATCTTCACTCGAGTAATATATGATGTAATGTCTAATCCTTATACTCTAGAAAAAATAGTCTACATGTCATTTATGCCATTTATTGTTGTTCAGCTTTCTTAGTTATTCTTTCAAATTTTTCGGGGTGCACTAGGCAATATTCACGCATAAATTTACTTACCAATTCATCATATAATTTTTCAGTTTTCTCAAAACTTTTCTTGGTGAATATTCCATCAGGAAATCTATCTTTTACGTTCGAGTCTAGGTTTTCCCACCATTTAAAATCATCAAAATCTGGATCGTCCTCGTTTCGGTTGTGATACCACGCTGAATCTTCAAAATATTTTGCACACGCTAATTTATCCATTTCATTAAAAAACCATACAACCCGAAGCAAAGGTTCTCTGCTTTTATATGGAAAAGTTGCTTCAAAATGTTTAATCAAAATATCTAGGAGTCTTCTAACACAAAATTCTGAGTCTTTGGATACTATCTGCTTTTCTTTTTCATCAAGTGAATTGTAAGCCTTCAAGGTTTCTTTCTGTTTTTCTTCAAATGTAAGTTTGTCATTATGCCAAACAGCAACGACGTCAATGTTTATGTTTTGGCGTATTCTGTTGGCTTTTTTGTTCAATTCTATCTCTGCTTCATTTTCCACATAAACTAATGTGTGGTTGGGACTGTCAGGTAAAACGTTTTTCTCTAATTCATGCAGTTTCTTATTTGCGCTTTTCAAGGGGTATTAAAACTCCATTCTTCAGTTTTTCCTCTAAGTCTTCAATTCTTATTTCCAATGTTTCAGACTCCAAAAGTTTTCCATAACTGTTTATTGCTTGAATTAGGATTCTTGCCCATGCTCTACGTTCCTTGTCCGGTTTGTTTTCTATCGTGAATTTTTTTTGGCTAACGCTCAAAACAGCGTCTAAATACTGGAATAGCTTGTTTCTAAGCCTCTTTTCGTCTTCCATTCTATGTTATTTCCTACCTGTTTTCGTTTGTCAATGACTTTGAGATTCTTTCCTTTCCGTTTCAACTTGTATCGTTTCAAGACGTTATCAAAATCTACTCCAAAAGCCACTTCGATCAAAGCATTCAAAAGCATAGCATTTCCCCTATAGCCTTCTTTAATTGGATAATAGCTAGCCTCTGAATCTAGGTAACACTTGCCGATAAAGAGCCATTCAGCGAAAGTTAAGGGCTCATTGTAAGCAGTAACCTTCACAAGAATGTCTTCAGGGCCCTTTTTGCCATCAACAAGCGTTAATAAAACCATTATTCTATTTGCACCTCATTTTTTGTCAAAGCTAAGATACGAATGGCGTTTTCAAGCTCAGGATGTTGCTGGGCGATGTTTGTCCATTTTTTTCGCCAGTCTTTAGAAGGATGTAATTCCCATTGATCTACGACATTTCCCAAAGTCCAGTTCAGTTTTTCTTTTTCTTCTTTGGCTTTAATTTGTTTTAATGTAGGGGGTTTCTTTTTGTCTTGAATTAATGGTGTACTATATTTTTCTTTGAGTTTCAGATAGTCTTCTTCAGCGAGGAAACCAAGACTGTAGTACCCTTCAGTTGTTGCTAGGAGAGCTGCATAGGAGCGCCCTAACTCTTTTTTTGCTTGAAGCTTGACATTAGCTATTACGAGTTCCCGGGTATAATATAATAGAAATCCATGTTCTTTCAAAAGAAAAGTCTCCTCAAAGAATGAGTATCCATATACGTCTTCGTGTCGTGTGGGTGGGTGTTTGTCGTTTTAGTTTCAGAGTTAGAGTTGTTCTTATTTACATACGTACGTACTGTATGATTGGTTTTGTTTGTCGTTTTTCTATTTCGGAACTTCTTCACTATCCTTTAGAATTAGCCGAATTATTAGGCTCCCGTTTGCTTCGACAGTTACTTCTCTAATCTTATGCCCCTTTTTCCTTTCATAATATGTAAGCCAGTCCTTTGGAATCGTCACTGCAAAACTATTACCAACTCGGATAATTTTCCTTGTTTGTTTTTCATGCATATTAGCACAACCGTTATAACTCTATGGCGTCAAAAAACCACTGGTTTTTGTTAATGCCGAAGAAATATGCGGTAAATTACAAAGCACAATCTATCGATTACGATGCGACTTATAGAAAAGCAAGAAAAATGGGATTAACAATCTATCCTGGAGGGGGCCGTACTTACAAGAGTGGTGAATCTCCTGAAGCACAATTGATCCTAAATCTGAAGGATCTGAACTCAAAAATAAATGTTTATCCAACAGGATTAATTCAAATCTATTATCCGTCTAGAACCAATTTAAAAAAATGTCTAAATATTTTAGAGCAATGTTGCATCCCAACGAATGGGAAAAAAATCAATCTAAATTGTTTGGGAGATGAAGATCCAGCAGATTCTTCAATTCTGATGAAAACCATTGATCATTTGCAACCTGGAGATTTGAAATACGCATTTGCTGTGATCAAACTTTATAGTTGGAGGGATCCTGAAACGGATGAGAGCATTTTTCGTATTGAAGATCGAGATGGTAGAGTAAATGTACCAGGTACAACAATTAGGATTAAACCCGAAAAAATTATGATTTATGAAAAGAAAACCCCCTATAGATTTGACGCTTGCATCCCAGTTGAAATCCATTGCGTTGATAAGGAAGACTCGGAAGGAAACCGAATAATTACTAGTGAAAAACTGCGATGGAAAGCGATTCGAGAACTAAAAAGAATAGTCAGGGAACATCCACGATTCAAACCTAGTAAAGAGGACATAGCCCGTTCTATTCAAAAAATTAAAAATAAACCTGAAGAAATTGATTTAGTGCGAGTCTTTGGAAAACCTATCAAAATCAAGTTTGAGAAAGATTCTGCCAATCCGTAGAATTAAGTTAAAGAAAGTATTCTTCGAGTATTTAATGAGTATCTTTATATCTTTTAACAATACCATAACTATTGGGGATTTTAGAATTGCCAGTAAAGTTTGAAGTAAGTGTTATGCAAGTTGGAAGTTCTCTTAGGATTACTATTCCAAAAGAAATTGGCAAGCATTTGAGTTTGGAAAAAGGGAACTTGGTTGAGCTTTGGGTTGATAATCACAGCATAATAATGGAGAAGAAAGAATGAGTGCTCCACATGAAAGTTCCACATGGAAAAACCGTAAAATTCCACGTGGAAAACACCACAATAAAACTGCCAATAAAACAACTGTAAGTCTTTATCTTACTAAGAAAACAGTTGAACGGGCTCGTTTTCACAATTTAAATCTTAGTAGAATAGCAGAACAGGCTTTAATCAGTATTTTAGACTATTTAGAACCACAAAACAATAAACAAAGCTCAGTTTTTCTTGATATACCTTCTTTTCCGAAAGAAGGTATGATGGTGCCGAGGGCCGGACTTGAACCAGCGACGACTCGGTCTTCAGCTTCACCCTCAACGATGCTTGTTGTTGAGTCGAGTGCTCTCCCAGTCTGAGCTACCTCGGCGCCACTCAACAAGAACCATAACCTGTTTTTTAAGCTTTTTGAAAAAGCCATGATCCAGTTGACCGTGAAGGTGAACCATAAACTATTAACCTTCTAAAGTGAAGGCTAAATGAGAGTTGGAAAACGGATGAGCGCTGTTTGTCCCTTCTGTAGTATAGCCTCAGGCAAAGCACAAGCAAGCATAGTCTACGAAGACGCTACTGTATTGGTATTTATGGACCTGAATCCCGCCAACTTTGGTCATACTTTAGTTGTTCCCCGGGAACATTGGAAAAACATCTATGAAGTTCCTGAGAATGTCTTGGCTGACTTGTTCTTAGTGGTTAAGCGGGTCAGTTCTGCTGTGAAGAAAACCGTTGGTGCAGAGGGAATCAGTATCCTTCAGCTTAACGGGAGAGCTGCTGGCCAAACAGTGACGCACTTTCACATCCATATAATACCAAGATTCATTGGGGACTCCATCTCCAAAGCTCTAGGAGCCATGATGGAGCACCATGGACCCAAAAATCCAGAGAAAAGCGACTTGAATGAGATCGCAAAGAAAATACGGGAAAACCTCTGAAGTTGTGCTGTCGATAAATGGTTGTTGGTGGGCCCGGCCGGATTTGAACCGGCGATCTCTTCCGCGTGAGGGAAGCGTCTTTTGGCCTCAACAGGAGTTAACCAACTGGACCACGGGCCCATTCTCCAAACCTAAACGGTTGAAGGATTCCTTTATATCTTTTTATAACGCCTTCTCTTCTCTCATTAAGTGGCCTGTTTTACATATTTCAAACTAGAAACCACGTTTTTCCTGAGCTCTAACTTTCTGAGAGAATTGCAAGAAAACTTTGTTTTCAACAATACGGTGTTATTAGTTTCCTAATATAACTCTGATCAGATGCTATATTGTAAGTGACCTAAAACTTGGATGCTTCTATCTCTCTTGCTCGATTCTATTAGGAGACTAATAATACTTCATTGTTGAAAACAAGCTTTTTTCCTGTAACCAACCGCACAGATTTCAGAAACTAAAAGAGCCAGAAAGGAGATAAATATTGTCATGAAAAAAAGGTTCATCGTTCCCGCAATATGCCTTCTGTTAATAGTGAGCACAGCATTCTTTGTTTCATCTGTTCATGAAAACGAAAACATAGAAACAACAGAATTTTACGTCGGCGTATCCTTTTGCGGAAACACAACCGCAGAAGCAAAACTGCTTATTGACAGGATAAAAGATTACACGAACCTGTTTGTTCTCCAGTCTGGACCAGTAAGCGAGAATGAAACAGCAACAAACGAAATCTGCGACTACGCAGTCGACGCTGGACTTGACATCATAGTATATTTCGGTGACCTTGACCCAGAGAAACTGCTTGAAAAAGAGGAAATTCTTGGAAAAGAGTTGCTTTGGCGGGTATCTTGGCTAAGCACGGCTAAGCAACATTGGGGCGACAGCTTCCTTGGGGTATACTATTATGATGAGCCGGGCGGGAATTGGCTCGACTACGATAGCTGGAGCACTCTTTTTGAAGCAACCTCCAACACTACATACGATGATGTGGCTAAAGTTTACACAGAATGTACCCAGTATGATGAAGGCTACCAACAACTTGAAGACAACTCGATTACGGTTTTCACTTCCGATTACGTGCTCTACTGGTTTGACTACCTGATGGGCTACGACGTTATATTCGCTCATGCAGGCTGGAACCACACACTAGAACAGGACATCGCCCTAGTAAGGGGAGCAGCGAATCTACAGAACAAAAGCTGGGGAACAATAATAACTTGGAAATATAATGAACCGCCATACTTAGACACCCCAGAAAACGTTTACGAGCAAATGCGGACATCCTACGAGGCAGGCGCAAACTACGTCATCATCTTCAATTACCCCACATACCCCGAAGGAAACCAGTATGGAGTCATGACAGACGAGCATTTTGAAGCCCTAGAAAGTTTCTGGAATGACATCGTGAAAAACCCTGAAGTGATTCACGGCTCAACAAAAGCCGAGGCGGTATTGGTGCTGCCACAGAACTACGGTTGGGGAATGCGAAACCCAGAAGACAAAATCTGGGCATTCTGGGGACCAGACACGAAATCAGAGCAAATCTGGACAATCTTACAGCAACTCCTCCAACAATACGGCACACACTTGGACATAGTCTACGACGACCCAGCGTTTCCAGTCACAGGCAATGACCAGCAAATCTACTACTGGAACCAAACAATAACATAATCAAACCCATAAAAAAGCCCAGAAAAACGGTTTTCGGCTCAAATTCTGTCAAGCTCATCACCAGCAAGTTTGATTAACACTTATATGCACCTTATGAACCTCTCAGAAGTTAACCAGAAGTTTCTACGCAAACTTACGATGGGGGACACTGAAATAGATGAACGAAAACGACGATAGCTCTGTTATGCGCGTTGTCAAAAAACTTGCCAAAACAAAACTCAGCAGCCTCGCAATTCATAAACTGGAACAATTCGCAACCAAGGTGGGCGTAGAAGAAAAAGAACTGCTTCAACTTTACGTTGAAACAAAGAACCGTTTACTGATACAAAGTTTTGCATCCACACCCTACACCGAAAGAATCATAATGCTGCCTCAATGTCTCCGCGCTAAGGATTGCCCAGCAGAAATAGGCAAATACGGCTACGAATGCCAACAATGTGGAAGATGCAGCGTTGCAAAGATCATGCAGCTAACAAAAGATTTGGGATATAAGGGCGCGTTTATTTTGCCTGGAGGAAGCTTAGCACAAAAAATTATCCTAGAACTGAAACCCAAAGCATCTCTGGGCGTTGCATGCTCCAAAGAACTTGTCCTCGGAAGCTACCTCTGCGAAAAAATGGGGATAGTAGGTCAAGGCGTAGAACTGCTTAGAGACGGCTGCATCAACACAATCGTAGACATGAAAACCCTAAAAGAAGCACTAAGCATCAACATGTTTTAGGTTCACCAATCAAAAAGATTGGCTGCCGATAACTTCAAGAATTTTTTTTGGCGAAAAAGGAACAAGAACAGCAGATTTAAGATAACGCCCAAGCTTTGGAATTAGCCCCACAGCATCAGTTCCCAACTTGCAAAGAACAACCTGCTCAAGAACACCCAAAGACTCTATTTTGATTACATCCCGAGAGTGCCTAGACAACTTCACGGCTCGTTCAACATCAGAAAAAAGAGACCCCAAAATAATCAACCGATCAAATCTGGAGCGAACCCAGTCTCTGAACAGAGAAAATTGTGCCTCAGAAAGACCTGCCTCAATATTCTTGTTCTCCCCAACCCCTTCAATAATCTTGACCTCAAGGGGCACATTATCATACAAACAAAAAAGCTCAACCAAACTCTGAAGCGAAAGCTCCCCACCGTCAGCCAACTGAGCACACAACCGCTTCTCCGAAAGAACAGCATCACAAGTTTCCGAAGAAACAACTCCCAAATCCACGTAAAGCTCATGTTTGCTTTTACTGGAAAAAACGACCTTACCTTGCATAACAGAAAACTTTTCTATGTCATCTAAAGAAGCGGGCGCCAACCCGACTTCTTGTTCAAGCAAACTCAAGGCGGCGGTTTCGTCCTCGCCCGAAACATCTAATTGTATCCATCCGCGGTTCGTTGTGCCAGCGAAACTCAACTGGACATTAATGCCACTGACCAAACTAGAATAAAGATTCTCAAAGGTTTCAGGGGAACCTGAACCGTAAAGCTTCTCAAGTACTGTGACTGTTGGCATTCAAATCGCCTATCAAAGGAAAAAGCTCTTCGTGGAGCCTTATAACCCGATCTATAGCAGGATGTTTTTCTCCCAGTTCTCTCGAAAATTTTTTTATCGTCTTTTCTATGGGCACCACCCTAAAGCCTTCAATCAACTTGTCAGCGTATGCCACAAGTTTTTCTTCCAAAGTTGTTGGAACATAATCTTTTACAGGCCAACCAAGCTTTTTTGCTTCATCAACTGTTATGCCTCCACCAACGTGACACTCAATGATGGATACAATGGATTCTGGCAAATTCAATGACTTGGCAATTTCCACGCCAATAATAGCATGATCTACACCATGCGTTTTGGAGCGTCCAATGTCGTGAAGAAGAGCACCAACCTCAACAAGATTAACATCAACAGATAATCCCTTATTTTCGCAGGCTTTAGCAAACTTCACAGCAAGAGCAGAAACCGCTTTACAATGAGCAACAACCCTCTCGGAACACCCACATTCAGAAAGAAGCGTCAACGCCATCTGTGACGACGGCAGTTTCTCATTCACTTAATTCCTTCCTCAGAGCCTCAACCCGTTCCACCAATGCAGCTTTTAGTTCAGTGTTGTCAAAATGCATCAAAAGTTTGTTGCAGGTTGGGCACCGAAAAACAAGTTCCATAGCATCCTCGAAGGGAATCCGTTTACATCCTTCTGTGTAACAGGAGTAAAAGTCATGGTCCTGCTCATACGTGAACCGTGTTTCCAGTTTTTCTAGAACACGACGCTTTTGGTTCAAAATGAAGCCTGCAAGCTGATCAAGCTGAAGTCTCCAGTGAAATATGAACCAACCTGTGGTTTTGTCACGAGACCGTCTTAGACCAACTAGAGAGTGGTCGTAGAGCTTGTAGAGAATCTTGCGAACAGTATTGAGTCTTATCTCGGTTTGAGCGGCAATCTCATCATCTGTGGTTTCGCCAACTCTCTTGAGAACACTAACAATTTGAACCGCCTCTTCGCCACCAAAGGTTTCGGCAACCTTTTGCAAAGTTTTATCGTCTACGAAAGTTAACATTGAACCGTTACTCCACTTTTCTAATATACAAGGGAATCAAAGCTTAAATCTCTTACCAAAAATGTTCACAGACTAAAATTCAACGACCCGTTTGCCTCTAACCTGAGGAACTATTTTCTTTTTTGCGTTACGAATAACATCCTCTGAAAGCTCCTGACCCTCAAAAAAGCGGTCGAGAAAAACAGCCAAGCTGGAGCACTCCGAATGAGGCTGGTTCCCCACAGCAACATTGAAGTCTGAGACCGATTCGGAGAAGAAGCCAGCGGGCACTTTTTGACTACCCACAATAACCAACACGTCTTTTTTTGTCATCCTGATTCTTTTCATGACATCACTTGTGTGGATATTTTCTCCGTACGCAGTAAGATGAACTGTTATGCCGTTTTGTGCTCTCCAATCCTTAACCACACGTTTCCACGGCTGCCCCATCTCAAACTGGAAATCACCGCCCCAACATGCCGTAACCTTTTCAATAGTTTCTTCTACTTTAGAATCTGTTATATCTGCCATAATGAAGCCAGATGCGCCTAATGCTCGGGCAGTTAAAGCCACATGCGAAGTGAGCCTTTGATCTCTGTGCCTATGTCCCCATCTCAGAACAACAACTTTTGGCAACCTTACTGGTTTCTCCTTCGCTTTTAGCTTCAGACCTGAGCATTCCCCCCAGTTTTTCCACGCGCCCCTTAACCCTGTCCGCAAACCAAGGAATCGCACGGAAGACAACCTTCACCATATCTCCTTCATATTCTATGTTCTGAACATGAGCACTATCGAAAAGCTGCGAAACCAAGGACATGGATTCGTCATTTATTTTCAAAGAAAAGGACGCTTCGACGAAACCTTCAAGGTACCGGATAAGCTCCTGTTTCAACGCGGTTATGTTGGTTTTATGCAACGCTGAGACAGGAACAGGGTTTGGTGCACGCTCCTTCACACACTCAATCTTGCTCTGCAGTTCGTCTTTTTCAATCAAATCGATTTTGTTGAGTGCGGTTACCACAGGTATTCCTGTTGCGCCAATTTGTTGGATTGTATCAAGACTGCAAGAGAGCTTTAGTTCAATGTTTTCTTCGGATTCGCTCAAATCTACAACTAGGATAATCACGTCTGAAAAGATGGTTTCTTCAAGGGTTGAATGAAAAGCGTTAACCAACTTCAGGGGCAACCGGTCGATGAAACCAACTGTGTCCGTCAACAAAACCTTTCTTTTGGAAAACTGCACCGCCCGAGTTGTTGTAGAAAGAGTGGTAAAGAGAGCGTCGTCAACAGGAACAGTTTCTTCTGTGAGCAAATTAAACAGTGAACTTTTACCCGCGTTTGTGTAACCAGCCAAAGAAATCGAAGAAAACCCAAGCTTGGCTCTTCGGACGCGATGCAACTGACGTTCTTCTTGCTTATTTTTCAGCTTCCCTTTGATAGAAGTTATTTGTCTTTTTACAGTTTCGAAGTAAACGTCCACCTTATACTTCCCTAACCCCATAAAACCGGGTTGCTCTTCCATTTTCGCCAGCTTCACCCTTTCTTTTGCCCTCGATAACTCGTACCGAAGACTAGCTAGCTGAATCTGAAGCTCTGCTTCGTAGGTTGAAGCTCTTATTGAAAAGATTTCGAGTATAAGCTGAAAGCGGTCAATAACAGTCAAGCCCGTAACCTTAGCCAAGTTATAGGCTTGAACAGGCGTTAATTCGTTATCGAAAATAATCTTCTTGGCGCCAGTTTCTGTAACCAAATTGGCTAGGTCATTTATTTTTCCTCGCCCAATCTGGTAGCGGGGGTCTCGTTTCCTGACCTGTTCAAGGGAACCCTCAACGGTGTATCCTGCGGCATTAGCGAGGCTCCCGAGTTCAGCTAGGTTTGAAGGCTCCCTAGAAAGCCGCCGTTGAACGATTATCGCTTTCATTACTTCTCTGCCTCCTCTTCTTTCGCCTTAAACTTGATAATGTCTCCCAAGGTTGTTCCACGGGGTTTAGAGGATGAACTAAGCTGAGCCTTAGGTTCTGAAGTAGGCACACGAAGCTTTATTTTCAGTGTATGCTCCAGCTTTTCTGCAAGCCCAAGATCGGGAACCATTTTGCCGCTTTCAATTTTACGTAGAACTGAAACACGTTCTCTGATTTTTCTACCCAAATCCTCATGGCTCATGCCCAAACCTTCTCTAGCCGGTCTCACTAGCTGAGCGAAGTTGTCCACAATCTCCAAGGTTTCAGGCACAGTTGTACGTTGTTTTATTTTTACGAAAGGCTGGATTGGCTGACGTTTCATGCTCTGTTTTGCGCGCGGTTGAGGTCTAGGTTCCCAGTAACCAGAACCCAGTTTACTGCATTGAGAGCATACAGTCATATTGGCGCCTTCAATTATTGCCCTGAAAGGGGTATCAAATATTTGACGACCACAAACTTCGCATTGCAAGAGAAGCAATCACCTAAACTATTTCAGCGCAAGCCGATTCTTTATACTTGTCGATTTTATATAACTTGACCGTCAATCACCTAAACGAACCCATGAAACCAATAAACGGCTCTTTTTTTGACATAAAAGCCGCAAATTATTTAGGGAGACAAAAACAATCATTATGTTATGGAGAGATGGTTTTATGCCTACGGCTTTCGTGTTGATAAACACTGAGATAGGATCTGAAAGCGAAGTTTTAAACGAGCTGAAGAAGATCGACGCAGTGAAAGAAGCTTACATGGTTTATGGCGTTTATGATGTCGTGGCTAAGGTCGGTGCAAATACTATGGAGAAGCTTAAAGAGATTGTCACATGGAACGTGAGAAGACTGGACAAGGTTCGGTCAACCCTAACCATGATAGTGATCGAGGGACAAAAGTAACCTCCACATCCCCCCTTTTCTATTTGTCTTTTCTTAACTCCGAAAGAAATAACCATTAACTGAATGTTCTTATCCGCTCAACAACCTAATTACTTGCAACGAGCGGAAGCTAATGGTTAAACTGCACATAGGATTCGACGACACCGATTCACCAAACGGAGGCTGCACCACTTACATAGCAGCCCTCCTCGTCGAAAAATTGAGCAGCATGGGCGTCTCCTTCACGGAGTACCCCAGCCTGATCAGGCTTAACCCAAATGTTCCATGGAAGACCAGAGGCAACGGAGCCCTCTGCCTACGACTCATTTGTGCCGAAAACATCGTAGACATAATCAAAGAGACAATTTTAGACACTGTTGAAGCGAACTCTGAGCTAAGTTATGGCGGAACAGACCCCGGGGTTGTCTTCATTTTCGAGGACGTTTCCCAAGAAATCAGGGACTTTGCAAAAAAAGCAGAGCAGAGCATGTTAACAATTGAGGAAGCATTAGAGCTTGCTAGAAGCGTCAACGCAGAGGCGGTGGGATTCAAGAAAGGAAGAGGAATCATCGGAGCCTTAGCTGCCATCGGAGAAGACTTGAGCGGAGACCACACCTTTGAGATCATATCGTACAGAACCCCAGAAAACCGGGACAAACCGCGCCGCGTACAAGCTTCATCTGTGAAGAGTATGGACACAAAGTCTCCACTTACATTCAACAATATAGACCCTGAAACGGGTAGAGTCCTAATTACGCCTAGAGGACCGGATCCCATCCTCTGCGGAATCAGAGGCGAAACCCCAGAAGCAGTTAAACAAGCATACGAGATGGTCACCATCAATGAACCTGTTGAGAGGTGGATGATCTTTCGCACAAACCAAGGAACTGACGCTCACCTGCGGAAGGTCAGCGCCGTTAGGGAGATACAGCCATACAATCCGGTGGTTGCTCAGGGAGTGGTATCAAAGGAGCCAAGAGTAATCCAAGGCGGTCATACGATCTTTTCGGTCAAGGATGAGACAGGGGAAGTGGATTGTGCTGCTTATGAACCTACAGTAAGTCTTTGCAAAGTTTCAAGAAAGCTGATTGCTGGAGACATTGTGAAAGTTTTTGGAGGTGTTCGCCCCTCTTCTCTAGAACATCAGTTGACCATAAATCTTGAGAAGATGAGGGTTCTAAAATTGGCTCCTAGAATATCGTTTGTTAATCCAAGCTGTCCTGAATGCGGGAGGAGAATGAAGTCTATGGGAAAGAATCAGGGTTTCAGGTGTGACAAGTGTGGCTTTCGTTCCTCAGAACTAAAGAAGCTGGAAGTCAATGAAGAACGTGGGCTTGAGAGAGGGCTTTACATTACGTCGCCAAGGTCTCAGAGGCATTTAACAAAGCCCCATTGCCGATATGGTAAAGAAAAAACGGGGGCACCAAAAGAGATGATCGAAAACTGGCATCATCCGTGAAAGCTAGAAGAACTTCTTTCGTAGGGCTTGAGGCTTCTAGAGGTTTGATGACTGTTTTTACAGTAAACTTAAATGAGTCTGCATAAGAGTTACGGACTGGAAAAAGGGTACAACATGAAGTTCTCGTTCATTAATCCGGGTCCAAATCCTGAGTTGCCTATCGAAGATGTTAAGAAGATGGTGGGAGCAGCCCCTCCTCTTGGCATGCTTTACATCGCAACATACCTCAGAGAAAACGGAGTAGACATCTCAATCATAGATGAGGCGACGCAGGGCTATTCCCTGAAAGGTACAGTTGACTGGGCGAAAAAAGAGGACCCTGACATTCTAGGTTTTTCCACATGCAGCAGTTCAGGACGCAAAGCAGCACTTATCGCGGAAAGAGTGAAACAGGAGAACCCAGACATCGTTACCGTTTTCGGCAATTTTTATGCCACATTTAATGCTGAAAGGATTCTGAAAAAGTATCCTTTTGTGGACATGATTATTCGGGGAGAAGGAGAACACACCAGCCTTGAATTGGCAAAGTGTTTAGAGAAAAATGGTGACCTGAAGAAAGTTTTGGGAATCAACTTTAGAAAAAACGGTCAGATAATTTCAACCCCTGATAGACCATTAATCAAGGATGTTGATTCTCTGCCGTTTCCAGACAGGGAACTGCTGGACGTAGAATACCACAACACAACAGCAGGCATAGTTGTTGCGCCAAAAAAGTTCAGCAGCTTTGTCTCCTCCAGAGGCTGTGTTTTTAAGTGCCGCTTCTGTGGATGCCGAAGATTAGCGCGAGACCTCTGGCGATCAAGGTCTGTGGAGAACATACTTGAGGAACTGCATCTTTTGTTCAGTCAGGGCTACAAACAGTTTCTTTTTGTAGACGACAACTTCACCTTGAATCCCAAAAGAGTGATCAAGCTATGCCGGAGGTTGAAGAAAGAGAAGGGGGATATTGAATTTTTTGCCGAAGGCAGAGTTGACCAATGCCCCCAAAACATGTTGCGTGAGATGTCTAGGGCTAACTGTAAAATGATGTATTTTGGGATTGAGAATGGCACTCAGAAGGTTTTGGATTACTACGATAAACAGACGACCCCGCAACAGGCATTGGATGCTGTTAAAAAAGCTAGAAAAGCAGGTATAGATGTAATTGTTGCATCGTTTATTTTGGGGGCGCCTCACGAAACAAGACAGGAAATTTGGAACACCCTGAAGTTTGCGCAGAAACTGCAGGCGGACATTCCGCAATTCAATATTTTAGCAACTTTTCCTGGAACCGACATTTGGGAGGAACTGAAATTGCAGGGTCTGTTGGATGGGGAGAAACATTGGGAGACCGGGGTTCTGGTGCCTGAAGTTTCGCCCGATGCTGTGCCCGCCGAAGAGATTGAACAGATGATCCATGAGGGTTACCAACGGTTCTTTATTCGACCAGAGTATATCGTGAAACAATTGTTTAAGATTGGCAAAAGTTCCTATCGACTCAATGTTTTACTTAACAACCTGAAAAGAGCGGAAACAGTCGCCGAGAGCGTGAAGATGGTAACCTAAAAGTTCACAAGGTTTTTCGGCTTAACTTTTCCCAAAATTCCGTTGTCCACAATTTCAGATATAATGCTACGGCTCTTTGATCATGTAACTTGTTTTTGGGATGGTTATGGTGAATTGGGTTCCTTTGCCGGGTACACCGGTTTCTTGGATTACCCAGCCGTACGCCTCACATGTTTTCTTGATTAGGTAAAGACCAAAGCCTGTGCCTTTGCCGTAGCCTTCCATGAAAATCTTTTCCTTATCAGCCTCTGGTATGCCAACGCCGTTATCCTCATAAATTAGTTTCAGCTGGTCTTTTCCTTCTTTGTAGTAGACGCTGATTTGGTTAACTCTTTCTCCATGCACAACAGAGTTATGCATCAGATTATAGACAAGTTGCCTCAACAATGAATCAGCCAGCACAGTCAAATCATGGCATTCATTCACAATTCTTATTCCATCTAAACCCGAAAACAGCATAACCGCTTCCTCAACACATTTTCCCACATCTATGTAGGACAGCTTTTCTACTCCCAACTTTTCGTAAGTACTTGCGAAATTTAAAATCTTCTCCGCATTATTCACAGCCGATTCAATGCCCTCCAAATATCCAGAGCCAACTTGGTCCCCAGCCAGCCTCTGCTTAGCCAAATAAACATTGTTTAGGATAACAGAGAGTTTATTTCGCACATCATGACGGGTCAACTTGCCAACAACACCTATCTTTTCGTTCAACGTCTCCAATTTTGTCAGCGTCTCTTTCAATGCTTCTTCTGCTTTTGTGCGTTCTGTGATGTCCAAGCAATATTCTATCATCTGGACGATGTTTCCATTGTTGTCAAATATTGGGTAGCCGTGAACCTCAACATTTCTCTTATTTCCGTTTTTGTCATAGTGAATATGCTCTGTAACTGCAGGTTTTTTGGTT
>SDBS01002301.1_pt1 | contig 19204 bp, 12 predicted proteins | sample 2277091 | NCBI WGS metagenome assembly SDBS01 (sample SAMN10404972, study PRJNA504765) | marine sediment metagenome | isolation source: marine sediment core GS10_PC15, 163 cmbsf | place: Arctic Ocean: Southern Knipovich Ridge | collected 2010 | reverse complement strand
CCAGCCGGAGACCCGCCTCTGGGAGCTCGCCGCCGCACAGATGTTCACCACCCACCGCATGGGCCGTTCCGTCGGCGGCTACCTCGACATCGTCAGGGGGTTCACGCGTGGACAGGTACTCGACCACTACCGCCGCTTCTATACACCGCGTAACATCCGGGTGGTCGTGGTCGGCGATCTGGAACCCGAGCGGATCCTCCCCGAGGTGGAGAGGCATTTCTCCGCCCTCGACCGACCGCACTACAAGCCACAACCCTCGCCCCGGGAACCGGAGCAGACGGCGTCCCGGCTGAAGATCGAACAGATGCCGATCAACCGGGCCCATCTGGCCGTGGCCTGGCCTACACCGGGACAGCTCCACCCCCACACCCCCTCTCTGGACATCCTGGCCGGCATAGCCGGCGACGGCCTCTCTAGCCGTCTTTACCGCCGGGTCAAGGATGAGCTGGACCTGGTGGACGACATCACCGCCACCCTCGTCACCGGGGACGACGCCGGCGTTTACTTCATCGACTGCGAGCTCGATCCCGACGACGTCCGGCGAACCATTCCGGCCATCCTGGGTGAAATCACTCTCCTCCGAAAGCGACCTGTGGGACCCTACGAGCTGAGCCGGGTGCGCAACGCGGTGGAGCTCTCTTACCTCGAGTCGCGCGAGACCGTGGAGGGTCAGGCCCACGAACTGGCCCACTACGACCATCTTGGCGACTGGCGCCGTGCCGATGAATACCTGCGCGGCCTGTACGCGGCCACCCCAGGATCGGTCATGGAAGCCGCCGGTCGGTACCTATCGCCGGAAAAGCTCAGCGTGGCGCTGATCGTCCCCGAGGGCCGGGCGGCGGAGCTGGAGGGGTTGGAGCTGAAAGCCGACGACTCCTCACCTCCCCCCCTCCGCCGACCCCTGGCGGAGAATCCCCCCCACGAACTCCTCCCTTCGCCGGTCACGGTGGAGGAGCTGACCCTGGGCAACGGGGTGCGTCTGGTTCTCCGGCGCAACCCCACCCGTGCCCTCACCTCGGTGGTGGCTCTCTTCTCAGGGGGACTCTTCGAGGAACCCAAGGAACTCGAGGGTATCACCAACTTCGCTCTGGAGATGGCGCTGCGCGGCACCGAGACGCGGAACGCCGAGGAGTTCCACGCCGTTTTGGAGTACTACGGGACGCTGGTTGACACGACCATGCAACGCGATCTCTACGGTTTCAAGCTGGACTGCACCGCCCGTCACCTGGACCACGGCCTGGACCACCTGGCCGAAGCCGTTACGCGGCCCGCCTTCCCGGAGGAGGAGTTGGAACCCAAGCGCAGGGATATCCTGGCCCAGATCTCCACCCGACGCGATAACGCGACCGGCTACACCCTGGGACTGGCCAACATCGCACTCTTCGGTAGCCGAGGGTACGGCCGTTTCCTGGACGGCCGCGACGAGATCGTCCGAGGCCTGGAAATCTCCCGTCTTTCCGAGTGGTACAGCGAACGGTTGACGGCCGGGAGGCTGGTGATCGGCGTCAGCGGCGCCTTCGAGCGCGACCCGCTGCTCGAGCGTCTCGAGAAGCTCTTCGGCGACCTCCCACGGGGAGGCGAGGCACCCGCTCCACCTCGACCGCTCTACCGCTCCGACACCGTGGAGGAACACCTGCCCAAGCAGCAGACCCACCTGGCCCTGGCCTTCGGTGCTCCGGGGCTGGGCGACGAGCAGCGTTTCGCCGCCCAGGTGCTGGCCAACGGTCTGAACGGGGCGGGGAAAAGGCTCTTCATCGAGCTGCGGGACCGGCGACATCTGGCCTACGTCGTCTTCTTCCTCTACCGGGCGCTGCGCGGCGCGGGGAGCTTCTTCAGCTATATCGCCACCCAGCCCGGACGGGGTGACGAGGCGCTCGTCGCGCTCCAGGAGGAGCTGGGGCGCGTCGCTCGGGAGGGCCTAGAATCCGAAGAGGTCGCCGAGGCCAAGGAGCACATCATCGGCCTCTACCAGCTCGGGCGCCAGAGGAACGCGTCGGCCGCCGCATCTTACGCGAGCGCCGTGGTCATGGGGCTCTGCGCCCAGGACGTGGACCTCTACCCCGAACGCATCGCCTCGGTCACCCCTGAGGAGGTCAACGCCCTGGCGGCGGAGTGTTTGGATCCGTCCCGCGCCACGCGATGTATCCTCCGAGGGACCCAGCCGGACCGTAAAACGAGGTAGCCATGGGTGGGGAGCTGACCAGCCTCTTCGACCGTTGCTGCGAGCGCTGCCGCCACACCCTTGACGAGCGCTGCGAGGATTGGCTCGCCTGCCGCACCGCCGGTCCATTCTGCCATACGGACGAGGTGTGCAGCGCCGCCAAGACGGCCGTGGCGAGGCGGATCGCCTTCGGGCCCGGCGCCCTCGTCGGCGTGGGGCAGGGCGACTGCGGTCGGGGGGAGGGCTCCGGGGACGTCCTGGATATTCTTCGGAAGAATCTGCCGGACGAGCGGTTCGAGGTTGTCCCCACGGGCTGTTTGGGTTTCTGCTCCGCCGAGCCCCTGGTATGGGTCGCGCGACCCGCCGAACCGGTCACCCTCTTCGGCGGGATAACCCCCGATGACGCCGCCGGGCTCGCCCAGCGCCTCCTGGCCACAGAGGGGTGGCCGGAGAAGACGGTGGCGCATCTCCAGCCCGCCCTGGCCGAGGAGCGCACCTTCCGCGACAACCGCCACCTGTACACCGTCGAGGAGGCCGGGGGTGATTTTTACCCCTTCTATCTGGACAAGCAGATGCGGCTCGTGACGGCGCACTGCGGCCTGGCTCGCCCGACCAACCTCGACGACTACCTGATGCGCACGGGTCTGCATCCCCTCTTCATTCTCCTCCACCATCTGACACCGGAGGAGGCCCTCGCCATCCTCGAGGAGGCGGGGCTGGAATCGCGGATTACCGGAGAACCGATCATACCCGTTTGGCATAACTTCGCCGGTGCGGAAGGCGGGGTGATCCGCCTGGACCTCTCCGACGGAAGGGCCAATCCCTCCCCTCTCACCCGGCGCCTCCTCGAGGGAATCCCCTTCCAGGTGATCGAATCTCTCCTTTTAGTGGGCCTGATGACGAGAACGATGCGGGCCGAGATCGTCCTTCCCGAGGAATGGACGGATCTCCACCACGAGACGGTTCCCACGGGGGAGCTGCGCCAACGTTACGCCCCCAGGGGGAAACTGCCCGAGGAGAACTTGCGGGCCGCTCTGGAAAGGCTTCGGGCGAACGGTTCGGTGGGGGAGAACATCCTCGGAACGGATTTCTCCTGTACCGTAGAGCTCGTTAGGGAACCCTCCGGGGACTCAGAAGCGCTCGAGGTGGATATTGAAACTATCCTGAACCTACCCGCGATAATAGAGATGGGCGGCGGGTGGTTCTGCGGCTACGGACACGGCCGGCACCCCGGAACCAAGTGCATCCTGGTGGGCGGACCGCTCACGGCGAAGGGCTTTCTGGAGCTCAACCTGGGCACGCCGCTGGGCGACGTGGTGAATCTAGTCTGCGGCGGCGGTAGTGAGGGTCCCATTCTCGAGGCCGTCATCGGGAGAGGCGGAGCCGTACCGGCGGCGAAATTCGACTCCATCCTCGACCTCCCCGACTCAGAATCGCTTCCCGGTCCACCGAGCCTCGGCGCCCCCACGCTCATCCACTTCCGGCTCACATCGGGCACGCCGAAAGAGAAGCCGGTGGCCGCGGAGGAAGCCGTGGAGGCAGCCCTCTCACCACTCACCACCCTCCTCGTCCGCTACGGGGGGATCCCGACGCCCGCGAATTTGCCCCCGAGCGTGCTTCTGGGCTGGCAAATGCTGGGGCAACGGCTGCACATCCTGGTCCAGGGCGCCGGGGACGGGGCGGAATTCGTCTACGCCGGCCAGCTGGCCCGGCACTTGAGCCGTGAGACGCCTCCCGAGATGGCCCGCTGGGCCTCGGACCTGGTCAACACCCTCCACTCCCAATCCTGAGCCAAGGGACAAGCGATGACGGATTACGAGGTGTCGTTCATCCTAAACGGTCGCGAGGTTCAGGCGCCGCCCGGGACAACCGTTCTCGAGGCAGCCCGGAAGTTGGGACAGCACATCCCGACCCTCTGCCACCATCCCCTCCTCGACAACGAAAACCGCTGCGGCATCTGCACCGTGGAACGGGAGCCGGCGACCCTGATCCGGGCCTGCTCGACACCGGTGGAACAGGGGGCCGTGTATCACACCGCCTCCCCGGCCGTCGCCGCCCACCGCCGCGAGGTCGCCAAGCTCCTCCTCTCCCGCCACGAGCTAGACTGCCACGTCTGCGACCGCCACGGCGCGTGCGAACTGGAAAAGCTCGTCGGGCAACTGGGTATCACCGACGGCTCCCTGGTCGGGCTGGCATCCAAAAGCCTCACCGACCGCACCTCGGCGTCGGTAACCCTTCACGGCAGCCGCTGCCTCGCCTGCGGGCGCTGCATCACTCTGTGCAACAAGCTGGGCTGGGGAGCCCTCCGTATGGACTCCGAACTGGTCCAGGCTTGTCCGGTGGATGAGCCGGGCCTCGCCGGACCCCGCTGCGTGAGCTGCGGCCAGTGCACCCTGGTATGCCCCAGCGGAGCCCTGGTGCCCCGGACCGCGGTGATGCCGGTGGAGGCAGCGCTCATGGACCGGGACCGCCACTGCGTGGCCGTATTGGAACCCGCGGCGGCGGCGGCCCTCATGAACGAATTCGGGGTGAGCGCCCAATCCAGGCTCATCGGAACCCTGACCTCCCTGGGCTTCGCCGGGGTGATTGATTCCGCCTGGGGAGCCGACGCCTACCTCGCAAAAGTGGCCGACTGGCTCCACCGCAAGAATCCCCCCGTGGCCCTCATCTCTCCCTGTCAGGCGGTACGGCGCTACCTGCGCTCGAACCGGCCCGAGCTCACCGCCTGGATCCCCCCCGTACCCGGCCCGTCCCAGATCGCCGCCTTCAACTGGCGACAGAAACTTTCCCCGGAGCTGGGTCTCGCACCGGGGCGCTGCTACCTCGTGCAGATCACCACGGGAACGGCCGCCAAAGAGGAGGTCCGGCGCCATTCCGTGGACCGTGAACGGGGCCTGGACGCCTCCCTCACCGTGCGCGAGCTGAGCGGGCTCGTCCGCCGCCTCGGCCTGACGCCGGAAAAGGCCAAGGCCCGGGGCTACACCCATCTGCGCGGCTCACGCCTGGGAATGATGCTCGGGGCTCCGGGGTCCGCAAGCGACGGCCTGGCGGTCGTCTGGTCCCACCGGAGCGGCTCCTCCCTCTCCACCCTCATCGAGAAATTCCTCCCCCCCGAGGAGGAGGAACGGGAGATCGGGCTGCCGGGCGGGGAAAAGGCGCGAGTGATCGTCGCCCACGGTGGGAGCCGAATCAAAGGGGCCATCGAACAGGCGGTGAGGCTGAGCGGAGAGAAGAAGGCGCCGCGGATTCTTTTGGAGCTCTACGCCTGCCCCGGAGGCTGCCTCGGCGGAGGGGGATTGCACCACCTTGCCGGACCAGCCGAGCTCCAGCAGCGCTACCAGGCGCTGGCCTTCCTCGCCGGCGGCGCCAAGTACGATTACCCCCACCAGAACAAGCGCCTCAAGCGCTTCCACCCCGAGCTCTTCGAGCCGATAGGGTAACCAATGTCTCCCTCTTCCCATAGTGTAGGGCGGCCCCTCTGCGGGCCGCCGTGAGGGCTTCCTTATCCACCCTTTCCCCGTGGGAGGAGCATTCGCTCATGGGCCAGGGTGAGGGCTTTAATATTCCCCCTCTCCCTGTGGGAGAGGGCTGGGGTGAGGGGGGATGTCGTAGGGGCCGACCTTTAGGTCGGCCCGTTTTGTTGAAAATTTTTTCTTGACAGGTACGGAGGGTAAGGATAATATCAAAATCTACTCAGAAAGAGGTGAAGAAATGAAGAAAACCCTGATGACGATTGTATTCATTTGCATGGCCGGTCTTATCGGTTGTGAGGATGAGGAGATGATCAACGAAAACAAGGAATTAAAAGACGAGGTAAAAGATTTAAAAGAGCAAGTTGCACTTTTAGAAGAAGAGAACGCCAGCTTGAAAGAAACCGCTGATTATCATTACCGACAAGGTATTGATTTTTTCAACGCTGGTAACTGGAACAATGCAAGAACTGAATTTGAGGTAGTTATTAACAAGTATCCTGAAAGTGAACTTGTTTCAAAAGCAAAAAGTAAATTGAAAGAGACCATTGATAAACTTGCAGAATCCGTGTTCAATACAGCTGTTGACCTCATGGAAAAAGAACAGTGGGCAGATGCAAGAACTAAACTTGAGGAGCTAATAGAAACGTACCCTGATAGCTCTTATGTTCGTAAAGCAAGAAGTAAGATACAAACAATTGAATATGAATTAAGATATATAGCTAAAACTGAGAATGAAGCAATATCAGAATGGAAATATTTCAGAAGCAATGAAGATGCCTACAAAGGTACAATTACGACTTGGAGAGTCCAAATTAGGTATAGGTGGAGTCACGAATTTCTTGGCGGGGGTGGGATATACCTCTGTAGTCTGGAAGGTAATTACAGTTATCCTGTCTTGGTAATGTTTATTGAGCAAAGTCCAAATAAAGGAGACTGGTATAAAGTAACAGGTAAACTATGGTCAGTTACAGATGATGGTGAAGTAAAACTTGAAGACATTGAAAGGCTTGATTATTTAGGTTATATAGAATAAAAATTGTTTAATCATATATTCTCAAGCCCCGGAGGATACATTCTTCGGGGCCAAATTTTATATGGTTGAAGTGTTAATCCGTAATGTAGGGTGTACAAACCATCCAGTTGCTTTTACAACATAGGGTGTTAAATTTGCCTATATGTTTTTCCAACCCTTCTCATTCTTGATTCTAACAATTGACTCCGTAATAGAGTCAGGTAAATGATATATTTCCTTAAATTCATTTCCTTCAAATTTAAAATAATAGTATTGTTCAGTGGTATACGCCCAAGTAGATTTACAATTAATTCTCACTCTTGCAAGAAATATTAAGTAGTAATAGGCAAAGTCTTCTCCGTCGTTGTAGTTCAAATTATTATCAACTAATTTTCCAAGCAACGCCTCACTGTCGATAGCATCGTCTGTATTAATAAGCTTAAAATGGTGTGGGAATGTGTAATCATGCATGATTTTATTCTTCGGATGTACTTTTATATTTGTTTCCATATCTAGTGGTTTTTGTTGTCTCATGCCTTTTAAAGCATATTCAATATAACTAATATTATTACTAGATTTATTATCATTAAAATTATACACAAAAGCAAAAACTCCAGCATTAATTTCGCCCATATTAATAGAATCGTTTGTGAATGATACTCGAAAAGTTAGATTCTCAATCTCATATTCTTTTATTCTTACTCTATGATCTTCATGTTGATCCTCTTTTTTGGCTTTTCTAACAGCAATTTTAGGTAGAAGCATACTTTTCTGGAATTCTTTTTCTTGTTTAATTTGTTTATATATAAAAAATGCTGTCAATGCTAATATAAATGAGCCTAATGATGGTAATAGCCAACTAGACAAGGTTTCAAAATTATAATTACCTTCATAAAAAGTGGGGCAGGCGACTACAAAACTAAAAACTGATAAGCCTAACAGGATAACAAGAAGGACAATTAGTGGCCATTCATGGTTTTTCCCCATCATAACTCCTTTTATGAATCAGGTGAGCTAAGTGTGTAATACATAGTACGATTACTAATTAGAAAACACAACAGCCTGTAGTCATCAAAATGCGTTTTTCCAGCAGACCCTCTGCGGGTCGCCGTTTTACTTCCCCACGCAGAACGTACTAAAAATCGCCCCCAGGACATCCTCGTCGGTCACCAGCCCCAGCACCTCTCCTAAAAATCCGCGCGCCGCGGATAATTCCACCGATGCGGCGTCCCAGGTCGAGCCGTCCAGGGCCTGTTGAACATCGGCAAGGGCGACGATGGCGCGGTTCACGCCATCCGCCTGCCGCGCCGAGGTGAGCGCCAGTTTAACGTCGGGCGGGGCTGCAAGGTCGGTCATCTCATCCCGAAGCTTATCCAGCCCCCGGCCCGTCTTCGCCGAGACGACCAGAACCGACTCAGAGGGCAGGCCCAGATCTCGCGCCACTTTATCCGCCGCTTCCTCGGCCTCCTTTCGGGAAACGAGGTCCGCCTTGTTGACGAGCGCCAGGGTCGGCGTTTCCTTTATTTCTTTCTTCGCCCATTCGGGAACCACCGGGTCAGTGGCCTCGACGACGAGGAGCAGCAGATCGGCTGCGCCGGCGGCGACGGCGGCCCGCTCGGCGGCCAGCGCGGTAATTTCGTCCCGCCACAGCTCCGGGCGCCCGGCGGTGTCGTATAGTCCGGCAAAAACTTCTCCGAGCGACAACTCACTCGAAAGGGCGTCGCGGGTCGTTCCCGGCGTCGGCGTGACCAGCGCCGCCTCGGCCCCGAGGAGGCGGTTGAAGATGGAGCTTTTTCCAACGTTCTGCGCACCGATGAGAACCACCGTCGCGCCGGAGATGGCCGCCCGGGCGAAGGCCGCCGTCCCGGCGAGCTCGACGAGCTCGTCCCGTATCCCCCCAATATCCGCCGACAGCTCCTCCCCGCTCGTGGGCGGCACGTCGTCGGGGTATGCCAGCTCCGCCTCCAGCTTGGTCGAAACTTCTAGGAGTCTTTCGCGCAGTCCGACTATCTTCTTCGACAAAGCCCCGCCGAGCTGCCGCTCTAACAGGCGCACGCCGGCCACGGACCGCGCCCCGGCGAGCGCCCCCACCGCCTCGGCCTGCAACAGGTCCAGCTTCCCCGCCTCATAGGCCCGCCGGGTGAACTCCCCCGGTAGGGCCAGCCTGGCGCCCGCTTCCAAAGCCAGCTCCACCAATCGCCGGGCGATAGCGCCGCCGCCGTGACAGTAGAGCTCCACGGCGTCCTCCCCGGTGTAACTCCTCGGGGCCTCGAAGCGGACCACGGTCAGCCGGTCCAGGACGCCCTTGAGTCCCCCGGCTTGGGCGGTGAAGTTGTAGCGGGCCGGCTTTTCACGCGGATCGGGGGTTATGAAAACCGCGCAAACTTTCGCGGAGTCCGGCCCCGAGAGGCGGACGATGTCCAGCGCACCCCGGCCCGGGGCCGTGGCGATGGCGACGATCGTGTCGTTGGGCGGCAGGTTCATGTCGGTGATTATAACCCAAACCGCCTTTCCACCTGACAAATCCGCCCCGATAAGCTAAACTTGAAAAAATGTATCTCTTCCCGGAGGCCGACCGTGTTGGATAAAAAGCCCCTGTTGTGCGTTGTTTGCGCGGTGCTTGTCCTCGGAGCGCTGGCGCCGGTCCTGGCCGTTTACTCCACCGGGCTGGTCTTCGCCGAGGAGGACCGCTACCGTTCGATCCCGCTGGCCTCGCCGCCGCTGATGGGCGAGCTGCCGATAAGCGCCGACCTGACCCGCTACTTCCCCTCCCCGGGCGATCAGGGCGATCAGGCATCCTGCGTTGGCTGGGCCGCGTCCTACGCCGTCAAGAGCTACCATGAGTACGTCGAGCGCGGCTGGGACCTCGGCGATAAGAGCCATGTCTTCAGCCCGTCATTCGTCTACAACCAGATCGCCTACCCGCCCGGCAACCGCTACGGCGGTTCGAGCTATATAGACGCCTTCAACGTCCTCACCGAGCAGGGCACGGTCCCCATCTCCTCGTTCAGCTACGACGAGTACGACTGCTCGCGGCAGCCCTCGGCGGCGGTAAAGTCTTCGGCCAATCCCTACCGCATCGCCACCTGGCGCCGGGTCAACGTCATGGACACCGTCGAGATGAAGGCGCAGATCGCCAGCGGCTTCCCGGTCATGCTGGGGATCATGGTGGACGAGGGGTTAGAGACGCTCGGCGCGGGCGAGACCTACACCTATTACTCCGGCTATTCCACCGGCGGCCACGCCGTCGTCGCCGTGGGCTTCGATGACAACAAGGGGGCCTTCAAGATATTCAACTCCTGGGGTACCGGTTGGGCCGACAGCGGCAAGGGCTGGGTCTCCTACGACGCCCTGAAATCCATGGTCGTCGAGGGCTACGTCTGCCAGGACCTCATCGTCAGCACACCGCCCGACGTGACCTACGTCGAGCCCACGTACGAGTCCGAGTATCCCGAGGCCGTCAAGTACGTCGAGGACTACGAGCCGGTCCCCGATCAGGTGGTCTACGACCCCGACATCTACGTGTCCTCGGACTCCCCTTTCGCCGAGATCTACGCCGCCGACATCGCCTTCGATGTCACCACCCCCGACGGCCAGGGGATGGTGGTGGACCTGGCGGGCGGCATCTACAACTGCGCCAGCGGACAGGGGCAGCTCCTGTTGTCCTTCACCTTCTCCGACGGCTCGCCGCTCTGGGCAAACCACGACGCTTTCTCCGACATCTACGGCGAGGTGGCGGCCTACACCGTCGTCTTCGACATCCCGTACCAAAACCTGGACATCTCGGGCACGCAGCTCTACATTCCCTACTGGGCGCTGAACATGGCGCCGGGGTACCACGAGCTGGCGGTGACGCCCTACGTGTACGTCAACGGCTTCGACGTGGGCGTCGGCGAGTCGTACTACTTCTACTACACGCAGTACTAGCAACGCGGGGCGTTGCATCCCGGTTCCGCGAGGAAAATCTTCTGACCGTCTCAACCCTTTCTCCGCGAGCGGAACCATCCCCCGTATAAAAGACAAGGGGTTTTAACCCCTTGTTTGTTACCCCCGCGAGCGAAACCCATTAAACGTAGCGCGGCCACGTAGGATGAATATCCTCTACGGGCCGCCCATCATTTATACGGCGGGGCGTAGAAGCCCCGCGCTACATGGCCCCTCACCCTAACCCTCTCCCCAAAGGGGCGAGGGGATTGTGGATTACCGGGTGATGACCAACCGACGGGTGAGGGTTGCGGTGTCGGTTGAGAGGCGGGCGAGGTACACACCGGGGGGTAACAACGATGCGTCGTAAGTAAGCTCGTGGCGACCAGCGGTTACATTTTCGTCGAGGAGGGTGGTTATTCTGCGTCCGGATAGATCGTAAAGCGTGATTGTTACTGAGCCTTCCTCGGGCAACGTGTACTCAATGGTTAGCGAGTCCGCCGCCGGGCTGGGGTAGACGGACAGAGCTGGTTCTTTCGCAGTTCCGGGGAAGCTGACCGGTTCCGTCGGGCCGAAGCGGGAGACCGTCCCGTCCTCTTCGACGACCTCCAGCCAGTAGCGGTACGCAATTCCGGCAAGGGGCTGCACAACGGGTTGAAACCCCTTGTCTTTTCTGTCTAGGTAGCTGGTTGCAGAACCGGGGAGCGGGTTATCGTGAATAGCCTCCGGCTCACTCTCGCCTACGGAACGCAGGACGCGCAGGCCCGCCGGAACATCGCCGGTGATCTCCCAGCCTACCAGGACGCCCTCGTCGCGGGTGTCGGCGGAAAGCTCCGCGTCTTCCACCCCCGGCCCGCTGCCGTAACGGGCGTATTTGAGGCAGTGGAGCGTTTCGTGGTAGTATGAAATATGAGGATTATCTGACGTGTCCACGGCTATTGACGTGTGATACCCTACGTATCCCGTCGTATCCACGCTCTCTTTGCGCCAGGAAGAGCCGTCATAGTGAGCATACCTGAGGCCGGTTAAAGACTGGTTGAAGAATGATATATGCGGTTTATCATCCGAGTCCAGCGCGATGGATGCATACTCGCCAGCACCATCCTCCACTCCATTAAAATAATGCCATGATGAACCATCATAGAATGTGTAATTGAGGCGGAAATAGGTTACCATATATTCAGCATAAGCTATATGTGGATGGTCCCCTGAGTCCAAAGCGATGGAGGTATTAGTTCCATCACTCGTATCAACTGTCTCTATATGCCATGACGAACCATCAAAGCGAGCATATTTGAGGGCCCCGCCTCTATGATACGATATATGGGGGTAATCACTTGAGTCAACGGCTATTGAAGTGAAGTACCCTACACCTCCCTCACTATCGATTCTCTCAATCTGCCAGGACGAGTCGTTGTAGTACGCGTATTTTAAATCTCTATTTGTGTAATCAAAATACGATATATGGGGGTTATTTGAGGTGTCCAGGGCTATTGATGTGAATAGACCAACACCTCCCTCTACATCCACTTTTTCAATCTGCCAGGACGAGCCGTTAAAGTAGGCATATTTCAAGTCGTCACTTACACTGCCATAATACGATATATGGGGGTGGTCCCCTGAGTCCAGTGCGATGGAGGTATGCTCGCCCACATTTCCCACCGAATCCACCGTCTCTAGGTGCCAAGATGAACCATCATAGTAGGCGTACTTGAGGTTGCTGTTGGTGCTGTCATAATACGATATATGGGGATGATCAGCCGAGTCCAGAGCGATGGAGGTATACTTGCCCACACCTCCCCAGTCCACCTTCTCGATGTGCCACTCACCGGCGGACACCGCGCCGACCATCACCAGCACAAAAACCAAGGACATCAGCCGTTTCATCGTAACCTCACTTAAAAGTGAAGGAACCACCCTCCCCCTAAATATAGTCCATACAACCGGGATGCGCAACCTTGACATAAAAAAACCGCCCGGTTGGGCGGTCTTTTTTTATTTAATGGTGCTAGGTTCTTTGAAAACTGGTAGGGACCGGACCGTTAGTTCAGTCTTTATTCGCCCCGAAGGGCGGGTGACGTGATCGACCTGGAAAAGGGTTTATAGAGGACACCTCTAGTCCAGCCATTTATTGGGAAGCTTTTAACGGCCCCCCTGACCGGCCCCTTCTCCTTAGAAAGGAGGTGATCCAGCCGCACCTTCCGGTACGGCTACCTTGTTACGACTTTACCCCCCTTACCAAACACACCTTCGGCCGCTCCCTCCTTACGGTTGGGTCACGGACTTCGGGTGCACCCGACTCGGGTGATATGACGGGCGGTGTGTACAAGACCCGGGAACATATTCACCGCGGCATGCTGATCCGCGATTACTAGCGATTCCTCCTTCATGGAGTCGAGTTGCAGACTCCAATCCGAACTGAGGCCGGCTTTATGGGATTTGCTCCACCTCGCGGCTTAGCGACCCTTTGTACCGACCATTGTAGCACGTGTGCAGCCCTGGGTGTAAGGGCCATGCTGACTTGACGTCATCCCCGCCTTCCTCCGGTTTATCACCGGCAGTCTCGCTAGAGTGCCCAGCCGAACTGATGGCAACTAACGACGAGGGTTGCGCTCGTTGCGGGACTTAACCCAACATCTCACGACACGAGCTGACGACAGCCATGCAGCACCTGTGCATGGGCTCCGAAGAGAGACGCTGTTTCCAGCGCTGTCCCAAGCATGTCAAACCCAGGTAAGGTTCTTCGCGTTGCTTCGAATTGAGCCACATGCTCCACCGCTTGTGCGGGTCCCCGTCAATTCCTTTGAGTTTCAGTCTTGCGACCGTACTCCCCAGGCGGGGCACTTAATGCGTTAACTGCGGCACCGAAGGGGTCGATACCCCCGACACCTAGTGCCCATCGTTTACAGCGTGGACTACCAGGGTATCTAATCCTGTTTGCTCCCCACGCTTTCGCGCCTGAGCGTCAGTGTGCGTCCAGAAAGCCGCCTTCGCCACCGGTGTTCCTCCTGATATCTACACATTCCACCGTTACACCAGGAGTTCCGCTTTCCTCTCCGCCACTCTAGTGAGGCAGTATCGGAGGCAGTTCCCAGGTTGAGCCTGGGTATTTCACCTTCGACTTACCAAACCGCCTACGCGCCCTTTACGCCCAGTAATTCCGGACAACGCTTGCCCCATACGTATTACCGCGGCTGCTGGCACGTATTTAGCCGGGGCTTCCTCTGGAGGTACCGTCAGTACGCCGGGGTATTAACCCGTCGCACCTTCTTCCCTCCTGACAGAGCTTTACAACCCGAAGGCCTTCTTCGCTCACGCGGCGTCGCGTCATCAGGCTTTCGCCCATTGTGAACTATTCCTGCCTGCGCCTCCCATAGGGGACTGGCCCTTGTCTCAGTGCCAGTGTGGCCGTACACCCTCTCAGGCCGGCTACCCATCGTCGCCTTGGTGAGCCGTTACCTCACCAACAAGCTAATGGGACGCGGGCCCCTCCCGATCCGGCAGCATGCAAGCAGAGGCCGCCTTTAACCACTCTCCATCCGAAGAGGGGCCACATTCGGTATTAGCTCCCGTTTCCGGGAGTTATCCCCAGGATCGGGGCAGGTTACCCACGCGTTACTCACCCGTTCGCCACTCTACTAGGTTCCCGAAGGAACCGTTCGCGTTCGACTTGCATAAGCTTAGGCACGCCGCCAGCGTTCGTCCTGAGCCAGGATCAAACTCTCCGAAGTGAAAAAATAAGACGCTAGGCGTCTTATCATCGGGTCATTTTGCGGGCCCAAAGGCCCTCCTGGCACGTCACCTAACTGGAACTTACGGAATGATCGAGCAGTGCTCGGGCTCGAGGTTGGTATCCAACCTCGGAACCCACCTACCAGCTTTCAAAGAACATAGCACCTTCTTCGGGCTTTCGGGAGGAGTGTGTAACGCTCCCGCGTGCTATTATCGCCCTGGTGCCCGGGGTCGCCCCACGAGCAAGATGTAAACTACACCATGTTAACGTCTTTGTCAAGGGGGTGGGGGGGAGGAAATGTGATTTCATCCCGGCGTTTTCACCGATCCAACGGTTCGCAGCCGCAATCCACGGATAATCCTGTCAGCTCCCGAGCGACGGTGATGTAATTTTTTCCTTGCACTCCGGAGCCAGGTTTGCTAGTAATTACAAGAAATCGCACCGGGCCACCCCATGGAATTAATCGACAAGATCCGCTACCTGGTCAACCGCGATGACGCCACGGCGTTCCTGGCCACGGTGGATCCGCAGAATGGCCGCCTCGAGGTCTGTATCATGAATTCGGCGCGGATGCACGCCGACGATACCATCACCTGCGCGGTCGTGGCTGCGCCCCACACCTACGAGAACCTGCTAAGGACCAAGAAGGGTCTTCTGGTGGTGCTGGGGCCGGCAAAGGACCCGCGGCACATCTACGGCGCGCGGGTACACCTCGAGCTCTTGGCGGACTTCACCGAGGGCGAGGAGTACCACGAGATGCAGGAGTTCGTCAACCAGTACTTCGGTGACTACCCGGTCACCCACCGCCTCCTGTTTCGCGTGGAGAGTGCCGAACCGAGCTGGGAGGTTTAGACCAGTTTTCTTGCGATTCGCAGTGCGGGCGGTAACCCCCGCCCTTTTTATTACGGGAGGGATGATGGCGAAAATACTCGTGGCAACGTTCGTGCTCCTCACCTTCGGCCTGGTTCTCATATCCTGCGGGGATGGAGATACCGAGGTCGGGGAAACAGCCGATGAAGAAGCTGAAGAGGAGACGGACGAGACATCGGAAGAAATAACGGAGGAGATTGTAGAGGAACCCGGATCGGACTTCGCCGCCGGAGACACCGTCTGGGCCACATACTACGACCCCGAGTACATAACCGCCCTCACCTGGGAGCAAACCAAGGTGGTGTCGGTTGACGGAGACCGGATCACCGTCGAGTTTCTCGGTTTTTTGAATGAAGGTGAGCAGGAGACCCGCCACGCGGACTGGATCTATCCCTACGTGGAATCCTTCAGCCCCGACGAGGCCGTGGTGGGCGCCACGGTGGTCATCGAGCCGCCCGGCACCTCCTTCGTCGCCTACCCCGGGGTAATCAAGAAAATTGCAGAGGGAGCCTGCACGGTGGAGTACGAGGTGGACGGCGTTCCTCACACCGACGAGTTCACCCTGGAGGAGCTCCACTAAACGACTTACATAGTCGCTACCGGCGACCGGGAGAGCGTTGAGGGGAGGGACCGGCGTACCCAATCGCCTTGAAACGCCCCCGTCTTTGAGGTATAGTAGCCAGGCTCTCGAAGGCTTCGAAACCCGCACTGAGGAGAATGCGATTCTGAATCCGGCCATTAAATTCGCCGTCTCCTTCGCCGCCGGGCTCCTCTGTGTCTTCGCCGCGCGGACCATCGCCCGCCGGGGGAAGATACAAAACGAGCCCAACCCCATCGTCGAGACCCACGTGGAGTCGGTGCCCTACCTCGGGGGCGTCGGCGTTTTTATCCCCTTCATCCTCCTCCTCTTCCTCCTCTTCGGGACGCCGGGGTGGGTGATCCTCTTGGCGGCGATGAGCGCGGCCCTGACATTCATGGGCACCTACGACGACCTCAAGCCGGTGAGGGTGATGGTGAAATTCCTGATCGAGGTGGCGTTGATCGCCGTCTTCTACCCCCTCTTCATCAACGTGCTCGATCTGCGGATGGACATCTCCCTCGTTATCCTGGGCGCGGTCGGAATCGTCGTTCTCGGGAACGGCTTCAACCAGATAGACGTGCTGGACGGACTCGTCTCGGGGGTCAGCATCTTCATCTGCCTGGCGCTCTTCGTGATGTACCAGTCACCCTCCGCTTCGGACACCCTCTCATCCCTGGCGACGGCGCCCCTCATCCTGGCCGGCCTCCTCGGAGGTTTCCTGGTCTTCAACCGACCGCCCGCCACCATCTACCTGGGCGACGGCGGCAGTCTTCCCCTCGGGTTCGTGATCAGCATATTCCTCGCCACCTGGATATTCGACACCTATCCCTGGAACGTGCAGGAGATCGTGGTGGCCGGATCCATAATCAGCCCGGTGATCTTCGAGGTGCTCCTGGTCTCCTACCACCGCTCCAAGCGCGGCTGGTCAATCTTCCAGGGTTCACCGGACCACTTTGCCCTGCGTCTCGTGCGCACCGGCTGGAGCGTCCCCCGGGTGCTTCTGACCACCTTGGGCGTCTGCGCCGTCCTGGCCGCCTCGGTGGGGCTGTTGTGGCTGCCGGCGCTCTACTCCTGGATCTTCGCCGGAGCGCTTATCTGCTTTTACACCGTTGCGTTCTGGCGGCTCTCCAAGATCGAGGTTCCCGCGATAACCAAGTAGAACCATCGCCCGTCGCCCGAAAGAACCGAGTAGAGGCGGGCGTTCTTATTCATGAAACCGATCATCGTCATCGGAGCCGGCCTGGCCGGTCTGGGCGCGGCTCACCGTCTGGGCGGGCGCGCCATCGTGTTCGAGGCCACCGACCGGGTCGGCGGCATCTCCCAGACCATCCGCTACGACGGCTTCAGCTACGACCTGGGCCCCCACGTCCTCTTTTTCCGCTCCGCCGAGGTGGGAAGATACTGCGAACGGCTCCTCGAAGGGCACTGGACGCACCAGCCGCGCCGCGCTCGAATCTACATGCAGGGCGAGCGCATCGAGTACCCGATCCAGGAGGGCTTCGTCCGCTCGAAAACGCTGAAGAAGCGCTACCTGCCGGGGCTTCAGCGCGCCGGGAAATCCGAACCGACCTCGCAGACCTTCACCGCTATCGCCCGCGCCCGGTACGGCAAGGCCCTGGCCAAAGAGTTCTTCACCGACTACAACTCCAAGCTCTGGCGGTACTCACTCGATGGGATGGACCCGGATTGGGCCCGGCGCTTCCTGCCGAAATTCCCCCGCCGGGGTCTCTGGCTCGTTTCTCTGGGATTCACCCCGCGACGCGGCCCCAACGCCGGTTTCCACTACCCCGCCTCCGGCGGCATCGGCGCCCTGGCCGAGAGGCTAGCCGAGACGATGCCCGGCGAACTGAAGATGCGCACGGTCGTCAGGCGCGTCCACACCCAAGAGCGCTGGGTCGAGACGACCGATGGCGGGCGCCACCCCTACCACGCCCTCGTCTCCACCATCCCCCTGCCCCGGCTGGCGAAGATAGCCCTGGACCTGCCCACCGAGCTGACCGAGCAGACCGAGGGGCTTCCCTGTGTCGGAACGGCCTACATCCACCTGGGCCTGAAGAACCCGCGGCCTTCCGACGACACGCACTGGGAGTACTTCCCCGACCCCGCCTTCGTCTTCCACCGTCTGCACATCCCGGAGAACTACGCCCCGGACATGGTTCCCGCGGGACGGGGCTCCATCGTGGCCGAGGTCTCCTACAGGCAAGACGAACGGCCCGACCTTTCTGAGCTGACCAAACGGGTCGTGTCCGACCTGGTCAGACTTGGCCGCATCTCCGAGGATGACATCGTCGCCAAAGACGCCCGCGCCTTCCGCTACACCTACTCCTTCCAGACCGCCGCCGCAGAGCGGGTCCGGTTGGCCTTGAGGGACGAACTGGCCCGTCGCGGGGTCCAACTCGCCGGACGCTACGCCCGCTGGGAGTATCTCCACATGGACCAGGCGATAGCCCAGGGCTTCGAGGCCGCCGACACCTGCCTGGCGGAGTAAAACCTGCCCTAATAAAAAAACCGGCATCGAGCCGGTTTTTTTAGCAGAGAGAGCTTACTTAAAGGTCGCCTTGATGTATCCAAAAGAAACTTCGGAAACGTTGCCCTGTTGCGTGCCACCTAAATAGAACGCCGCATCGGCATTGGCGCTTATCTCCTGCCACGAGCCCTGATAATACTGCCAAGCTCTTGAGCCGTTTGGATCACCAGTGTTAACTTCTAAGTTCCTGGAGTTGTACTCGTTTTGTATCTGCCAGGCGAACCAGTATGTTGTGTCGGCCACTGCTTCGTAGTAGTCGCCCGAATCCAACTCAATTTCAGCCCGGTAAACCTGCCATGAACCCCAGACATCACCAGTGGCGATGATGTCCATGTCTTCTATGTCTAGCGATACCTCCCAAACAGGATCATCCGAGAAATCCTCCTCGTAGATCTTCAGCTTGAAGCCGGTGGTTGATGACGAACCGCCCTCAATGTAAACGAACTGACACTTAAACTCCTCGATGGTGCAATCATTCGCTGGCGTGAAATCATCCGCCACCCAACAACCAGCCCCCGACTCGAACGGTACGCTACTGCCACCCCACTCACCAGGCTCACCCAACTGGTCCAGAAGTGAATCTGCGTATGTCGCCGTTGTCACAAACATCAGACAGATAACAACCATAACCCGAGCGGAAAAACCCTTCTTGGTACGCATCTATCCTCCTTTCCTCCTTTAAGTGTTATGTTGATAACATACTAATTTATAGAAAAAAAAACAAGGTCTATTTTCATAAATGCTATCAAAAGAACGATCGCCGCCTGCCTGGGGGAGTAATGCACGTATCGATGACGTAGGGGCCGACCTTTAGGTCGGCCCGTTTTATGAGGTAGCCCTCACCCTAGCCCGTGGGCGAATGCTCCCTTTAATGTAGGGCGGCCCCTCTGCGGGCCGCCGCTTTCACATTCCCACACCCGACCC